>ERZ773139.1076-NODE-1076-length-33120-cov-5.960048_pt1 | contig 33120 bp, 39 predicted proteins | sample MGYA00580854_ERZ773139 | MGnify/ENA primary metagenome ERZ773139 (study PRJEB29015, sample SAMEA2737809) | human gut metagenome | biome: human gut; feature: human-associated habitat; material: faeces | place: China | collected 2012 ...
AGTCGCTCTCCAATTCACAATGGAGGATCAACGGGAGCGTGCTGGAACTTTGCGCCGCTGCTGCTCGCAGCTGTGAACGTTTGGGCTATGAGCCTGTCTTTCTGACGGATCGGCTGTGCTGTCAGGCGCGGGAAGCGGGCAGCATGATGGCGTCGATCCTGCGCACCCATGCGGAAGACGGAAAAAAGTTAGCTTTTCTGGCTGGCGGGGAGACGGTGGTTCGGCTGACGGGCCATGGAAAGGGCGGGCGCAATCAGGAATTGGCCCTGGCCGCTGCCGAGGGAATCGCCGGGCTGGAAAACGCCGCGTTGTTCAGCGTTGGAAGCGACGGAACTGACGGCCCTACCGATGCGGCAGGCGGCTTTGTAGACGGCGAGACCTGCCATCTACTGCTGGAGCAGGGAATCCATATTGAACAGGTGCTTCAGGATAACGACGCGTATCATGCGCTTCAGCGTACCGAGGGTCTCATCTTCACCGGCCCTACGGGCACCAATGTGAACGATGTTGCCGTTGGGCTTTTAACGCTCCCACTATGAAGGTTCGCACCGCTGATGGTAGAAGAAAAATACCTTCTGTTCCTGAACTGCGTTTTGGCAGACAAGGCGGGGCGTGAAGGGTATGGGAAAGCTGCGCTTACAAACAGAAGGCGGCGGTGTATTTGCGCCGCGGATGAAAGAATACTAAAGTGAAAAAAGAACCAGAACGAGCCGATGTGCAGTTGTTTTGGTCCTTTTTTTGGTCAAGTTCTATCGAAAGAGAGGGATTGACCTTGCAGCTAGTCGTCCCGCGTCCATTCCCGAGGAATTTTGCGGAGGACGATAGTTGAAATAATATTGTTTTTATTTTACAAAAGGAATTAGAAACGAAACAAATCTTTCGATAAAGTGATGACTTTTTTGTAAAAATATGTTAATATTATGAAGCAAAACATTCGCCATGCGGGGTTTGTTCTTTTCCCTGCGGGAAATCCGGTTTGCGAAAGGAGAGGCTTCGGATGAAAAAGACGCTTGCGTTCCTGTGCATTGTCGTGATTGTTGCGACGACGCTGCTGCCGCTGATTGCGCTGGCGGATACACGCTATGTGTATACGAAAGACGGGAAGTCCCTGAATCTGCGGAGTACGCCCAAGAGCAATACCGGCAACAAGATCGGCAACATTCCCTACGGCACGAAGATCATCGTTCGGGAATACCTGGACGACGGATGGGCTTACGTGAAGTATGGGAAGCGCTTCGGCTACGTGATGAGCAAGTATCTGTGGGAAGTGAAACCGCTGCCCAAGAAGACCCGGACTACTCGCCGGTAATGCCGGCAAGGCTCCGTCAGGAGGCTCACTGCAAAAACCCGGATGACCGATCGGTCATCCGGGTTTTTGCAGCTTATCAAAAGATTACCCTAGGCGAGCTTTTTCGCCAGAAACTATTGTGGTCTGCCCCACAGTGTACGATGGCCAAGCCCTGCGCTGAGCTTGCGCTTGGCTGCACGGTCTGAGGCTAGTCATCCTTAGGCCTTCCTTGGTCGCACGCTCCGAACTGCAGTAGCCTTTTCAGGAATTCGAAAAAACGAAGAGCATACCGCATTGCAGCGCAAATCGGAAGAAGTTGCGATCTTGAGAGACACTATGGCAAAGGGTTTTCTGCCTAAAAGACGGACTCATTCCATATAAGCGCCCTTCATGGGGCTGACGGCGTGCTGAGAGTAGAGCTTCAGCAGACCGCGGGTGTATTTGGGCGGCTTGGGCTGCCAGCGGGCCCGGCGTTCCTGGAGAATCTGCTCCATTTCCTCGGGCGTTTTGGGCTGGCCATTCACGCCTACGATGGCAAGCTTCCGGGCGGGAACGTCGATGCGGATGAGGTCACCCTCCTCCACCAGCGCGATGGGACCGCCCGCGGCGGCTTCCGGGCTGACGTGACCGATGACCGGGCCGCGGCTGGCCCCGGAGAAGCGGCCGTCGGTGATGAGTGCCACGCTGGAGGCAAGCTTGGGATCCGCACAGATGGCCTCGCCGGTATAGAACATCTCCGGCATTCCGTTGCCGCGGGGGCCTTCGTAGCGGATGAAGATCGCGTCGCCGGGTTTCACCTGACCGTTCAGCACGGCGTGGATGCATTCTTCCTCACTGTCGAAGGGACGAGCCCGCAGGGTGGCCTGAAACATGTTCTTCGGGCAGGCGGTGTGCTTGATGACGCTGCCCTCGGGGGCCAGATTGCCCTTGAGAATGGCGATGCTGCCGTCGGTGCCCTTGGGATGGTCGAAGGAATGAATGATATCCGTCCGGGCAATGGACAGGCCCAGCTCATGAGCCTTCTTTTGCAGAAGCTCGTCGCAGTGTTCATAGAAGCCGCCGCGTTTCAGGTCTTCCAGATTTTCGCCCAGCGTTTTGCCGGTGACGGTGAGAACGTCCAGATGGAGCATGGACTTGATCTCCTCCATGACCCGGGGCACACCGCCGGCATAATAGAAATACTGGGCGGGCCAATCGCCGGAGGGGCGGATATTCAGCAGGTAATGAGCGCCCCGATGCATTCGGTCGAAAGCGTCCGCGTCCAGCTCGAAGCCGAACTCGTGAGCGATGGCGGGCAAGTGCATGGTGGCGTTGGTGGAGCCGGAAATGGCCGCGTGCACCATGATGGCGTTTTCAAAGCTCTTTTGGGTGACGATATCCTTTGCCCGAAGGCCGCTTTCCACCAGCTTCATGAGCTGCGCGCCCGCGTCGTAAGCGGCCTGTTTCAGCTCGGGGGCGGTGGCGGGCATGAGGGCCGTGCCGGGGAGCATCAGACCCAGCGCTTCCGCCATGATCTGCATGGTGGAGGCGGTGCCCATAAAGGAACACGCGCCGCAGCTGGGACAGGCGTGATGCTTATAGTAGTCCAGCTGCTTCTCCGGGATCACGCCGGTCTTTTCCCAGGCAGCGAACTTGCCGATCTGTTCCAGCGTCAGCAGTTCGTTGATCTTGCAGGCAGGGTCGTTCACGGTGTATTCCTTCGGCAGGGTATGAGCCTCCATCACGCCGCCGGTGACGACGATGGCGCTCATGTCCTTCAGTCGGCCGATGCTCATCAACATGGCGGGGACGGATTTATCGCAGCTGGCGATGAACACGCCGCCGTCGTAGACGCTGGCGTTGGCCTGCGCTTCGACCAGATCGACCATGGCTTCCCGGTGGGGCAGGGAATAATTGATGCCGTCATGGCCCTGAGCGATGCCATCACACATATCTGTGGCAAAATAACGGGCGGCTTTTCCGCCGTGCTCGTTGACCGCGCGGGCGGATTCCCGGACAAACTGATCCAGATGGGCGCTTCCGGGATGGCTGTCGCCGAAGGTGCTTTCGATCAAAATTTGGGGCTTGGACAGATCGTCCGCCGACCAGCCCATGCCGATTTTCAGAGGATCGTTTTCCGGCGCGAGGGCGCGGACTTCCTGAGAACGCAGTTTCATGGCTGTCGCCTCCGAGATGGATTTGGCTGCGCCGGGCGGCGCAGAGTCACTCTATTATAGGAAGGAAAAGAGCGATTGGCAAGGGAAAGATGGGGCAAAAAGGAAAAGAACGGCGGTTCGGATTGCTTTTTTTATGGGTTCGGGCTATACTAAAGAATGAATTACCATGGATTTACTGAGGAGAAGAGGAACGCTATGAAACTTGGTATCGTAGGACTGCCCAACGTGGGAAAGAGCACGCTGTTTAACGCCATCACCCGGGCGGGAGCCCAGGCGGCGAATTATCCTTTCTGCACCATCGAACCCAACACCGGCGTGGTGCCTGTGCCCGACAAGCGGCTGGACGTGCTGGCGGAGATGTATCATCCCAAGAAAGTGACCCCTGCCACCATCGAATTTGTGGACATCGCTGGTCTGGTGAAGGGCGCCAGCAAGGGCGAGGGACTGGGCAACAAGTTCCTGTCCCACATCCGGGAATGCGACGCCATCGTGCATGTGGTGCGGTGCTTCGAGGACGAGAACATCATTCACGTGGACGGCACGGTAGACCCGGCACGGGACATCGACGTGATCCAGCTGGAACTGGTGCTGGCCGATCTGGAGACCATGCAGCGCCGGGTGGAAAAGGCCAACCGGCTTTTGAAGGGCGGCGACAAGAAGCAGGTGCAGGAAGTGGAACTGGGCCAGCGGCTGCTGGCTCATCTGGAGGAAGGCAAGCCCGCCCGCACCTTCTCCATGACGGACGAGGAAAAGGAGATCGTCCACAGCTGGTTCCTGCTGACGGACAAGCCGGTGATCTACGCGGCCAACATTGCCGACAGCGACGTGGGCACGGATGAAAGCCAGCTGCCCTTTGTGCAGGCGGTGCGGAAGATCGCCGACGCGGAAGGGGCGCAGGTCTTCACGGTCAGCGCGCAGATCGAAGAAGAGATCGCCAATATGGAGCCGGACGAAAAAGCGGAGTTCCTGGAAGAACTGGGCATTGGCGAAAGCGGCCTTGACCGATTGATCCACGCCAGTTATAGCCTGTTGGGGCTGATTTCCTTCCTGACGGCGGGCGAGGACGAATGCCGGGCGTGGACCATCACCCGGGGCACGAAAGCGCCGCAGGCGGCGGGCAAGATCCACACGGATTTTGAACGGGGCTTCATCCGCGCCGAGGTGGTGGCCTTCGACGACCTGCGAACGTTGGGCAGCATGAACGCCTGCAAGGAAAAGGGCCTTGTGCGCAGCGAGGGCAAGGATTACGTGATGAAGGACGGCGACATCGTGTTGTTCCGCTTTAACGTATAAGACCGGAAAGGGAGTTTGGGAAATGAGCAGACTGTCCTTCTTTTTTAAGCGGCTGGTGCGCATGGACTGGAAAGCCATGTGGAAGACCACGAAAATCCTGAAGGAGCGGAGTGGCAAGAGCCGTCTGTGGCTTCTGTGCGATATGCTGCGCTGCGCGCTGAAATACAACGCGGGCTACGTGGATTACAAGATCGCCGAAATGTACCGGCTGACCGACGAACAGAAAAAGACCCAGATCACCCGGGGATTGAGCAATACCATCGTCCGCCGGATGAACGATAAGGCCTACTGGTATCTGTTCGACGACAAGGCCACGTTCAATCGGCTGTTCAAGGACGGGGTGAACCGGGACTGGATCGAGCTTTCCGACGAGCTGAGCTTGGAGGACTGGAAAGCGTTCCTTGATCGGAACGACGACCTGATCTGCAAGCCGCTGGAAGGCAGCAGCGGCGTGGGCATTGAACGGCACACGAAGGAAGAATGGCGGGGCCGGGAAGAAGCGTTCCTGCAGGAGCTGCGGGAAAAGAAGATCGGCATTGTGGAGGAACGGGTGATCCAGCATTCGAAAATGGCGGAGATGTGCCCGACCTCGGTCAACACCATCCGCATCGCTACGCTGCTGGGCGACAAAAAGCAGGGCATCGTTTATGCCTTCCTGCGCATTGGCAACGGCAAGGTGATGGACAATGTGGATCAGGGCGGCATGGCGGCCCGAATCGATCTGGAAAGCGGAACGCTGTTGACCGTTGGCGCGGACAAGCAGGGCAACACCTACACCGAGCATCCCATGACCCATACGCCGATCATCGGATTCCAGATTCCTTATTTCAAGGAAGCCTGCGATATGTGCCTGAAGGCGGCCCAGAAGGTGCCGCAGATGCGCTTCGTGGCGTGGGACGTGGCTATTACGGAAAAGGGGCCGGTGTTCATCGAGGGCAACAGTTTCCCCAGTCACGCGGTGCCACAGTTCGCCGCTCATTACCCGGACGGGATCGGCATTATGCGGGAGTTCCGGGAATTTATCGATATTTGAGAAAACAGAAGCAGGGAGCGAACGTGTGGAAAACGCGGGCGCTCCCTGTTTTTTGAATGGGAAAAACGCGGTTTTTGGAATGAAGAGACATAAGGAGACAAACGGAAACATCCGTATACAGAAAACTGTGGTATAGTATATCCTGTCAAAGGTGGAGGACAGAAATCGGAGAGGCTGAAAGGCTGTCTCCGGTTTTTGTATGCCGGAAAAAGCGGAGGAAACGGAATGGATACAGCGGCGGAAAAAGAGCCGGTGTTTGGGATGGATGAAGGGAAACGGCTGAATGTTGGAAGGAAGAATGAATTTTTTGAAGGGAAAATGGGGCAAACGGAGGGAAACGTTGGCTGCCCGGAGAGTGAGAGTATTGCGAGTGAAAGGGATAGGCTGCGAACGATGGAGATGGCTGGACAGTTGGAATGCGGAGAGAAATGCGGAAAAATGGCAACGGTTGAAGTGGGGCTTGGAAAAGTCGGTCTAAAAAGCGACATATGGAGAGAGACAGCGAAAATCGGCCAAGTGGAACGCGAGCTGGGGTGCAGGGGCACTGTCCCTGCCGGGGAAAATGAGCAAAAAAGCGACACGCGGCGAGAGATAGAGGAAATCGGCCAAGTGGAACGCGAACCGGGGTGCAGGGGGTCACCCTCTGCCGAATTGAGGGACAGAGGTACTGTCCCTGCTGGGAAAAATGACCTAAAAAGCGACACGCGGCGAGAGCAGGGGCAAACTGGCCAACTGGAACGCGAGCTGGGGTGCAGGGGGTCACCCCCTGCTGCGGTTGCGGATGCGGAGGAGGTGCTGGCGGCGCTGACGCGGATTTTGCGCGGAGAGGAAGAAGCGAAAACCAGCGAGGTGCTGCGGGCGGCGGAACTGCTGGGAAAACAGTACGGGCTGTTCGGCGACCGGGAAGGAGCGTCCACAGAAGCCCCGAAGATTGTGATGGACGTGCCGGGACGGGGGGAAAAGAAGTGAACGTGAAGCTGGGAGAAAAAGTGCCGCCGGCCTTCGAAGGGCTGTTCTGGGATATGTATGAGGGACGGCACGACGAGTACTGGCTGAAAGGCGGGCGGGGAAGCGGAAAGTCCAGCTTCGTCAGCCTGATGGCGCTTTGCCTGATGCTGAAAGACCCGGAGGCGAACGTCATCATTTTTCGGAAGGTGGCGGAAAGCCTGCGGGAAAGCGTACTGGCGCAGATGCGCTGGGCAGCGGAGGAAATGGGCATGAATGGGTACTTTCAGTACCGGCTGAACCCGATGGAAATGACCTATCGGCCCACGGGACAGCGCATTTTGTTTCGGGGCGCGGACGACCCGGAAAAGAGCAAGGGCGTGAAATTGCCCAAGGGATATTTCGCACTGCTCTGGTTTGAAGAAGCCAGCGCTTTTCGCGGAATGGAGGAAATACGGACGATCCAGGCCAGCGTGCTTCGGGGGAAAAGGGGCGTGACGGTGCTGAGCTATAATCCGCCGGTCAGCGCCCAAAACTGGGTGAACGCAGAGGCGCTGAACCCCTGCGAGGGAAGAGTGGTGCATCAGAGCGACTACCGGCAGATGCCGCCGGAATGGCTGGGCGAAACCTTTTTGAAACAGGCGGAGCGGCTGAAAAAAAGGGACGAGCGGGCCTACCGGCATATGTATCTGGGGGAAGCCGTGGGCACGGGAGGAAAGGTATTTGACAATCTGGACGTGCGGGCGATTTCCCTGGAAGAAAGGGACTGCTTCCCGGTGCGGTACGCGGGGCTGGATTTCGGATTTGCCAATGACCCGGACGCGCTGGTGTTGTGCGCGTGGGACAAGCGGGGAAAGCGGCTGCTGCTGTTGGAAGAAGCGGTGCAGACAGGACAGAGCCTGGAAAAACTGGCGGAAAGTTGCCGTAAAATCGCGGGAGAGAAGATCATCCGCTGCGACAGCGCCATGCCGCGGGAAATTGCCGAATTGAGACGGAGAAACGTCAACGCCATCGGGGCGAAAAAAGGGGCGGGCAGCGTGGAGCACGGCATTCGCTGGCTGAAGGAACTGAACGCCATCGTCATCGACCGGGAAAGATGCCCCAAGACCGCCCGAGAGTTCAGCCTGTACGAATACGCCCGGGGCCGGGACGGGTGCTTCCTGAACGAATGCCCGGATCGAAACAACCACACCATCGACGCAGTGCGCTACGCGCTGGAGCCGCTGATGACTGAACGGGTCGTGCGGCTCAGAAAGGGGAGGATCGAATGATCGTGATCGACCGGGAATGGCTGGCGGACGGGGAGCCGTCGCCGGAGCTGATCTGGGAAGTGCTGAAGCAGTTCGACGGGGAACGGTTTCGGTTGAACGAACTGAAAGATTATTACGATGGGGAGCACAGCATCTCCGAGCGGTGGCGGGGAAGGGGCGCGCCGAATTACCGGCTCAGTCATGATCTGCCGGGGTACATCGTGGCGATGACCAGCGGCTATCTGACGGGCGAACCCATTCAGTACACGGTCAACGGGGAATGGACGGGCTTTCAGACGCTGCTGGACTGCCTGCGCCGCAGCGCGGCGGGCAGCGTGGACAGCGAACTTGCGGCGGACGCGGCCCTTTACGGCAAGGGCGTGGAAATGTATTACGCCGATGAAAACGCCATGCCGCGGCTTTGTCAGGCGGACGCAAGAAACGCCTTTGTGGTGTACGACAACACCGTGGAGCACAGGCCGGTCTTCGGCGTGATGCTGACGGAACGGCGGAACCGGCATTTTCAGCGGACGGGCCAGCGAATCGAAGTGATGACGGAGGAATGGAACGTCCATTATGAGCGAACCGGCGGAGAGATCCCTCGGGAGACGGGGCGGGAGAGACATTTCTTCGGCGGCGTGCCCATGACCGAATACTGGAATAATCAGCGGGAACGGGGCGATTTTGAAGGCGTGAAAGCGCTGATCGACGCTTACGACGCGCTGCAGAGCGACCGGGTAAACGACAAGCAGCAGTTTACCGACGCATTGATGGTGATCTACGGGGCCACAGTGGAGGAGGACGAAGAAGGACGAAGCGTACAGCAGCGGCTTCGGGAAACGCGAACGCTGGAAATGCCTGCTGCAGACGCGCGGGTGGAGTATCTGACGAAACAGCTTTCCGAAAGCGATACGGAGATCCTGAAGGACAGCCTGAAGGCGGACATCCACAAGCTGAGCTTCGTGCCCGACCTGACCGACGAGGCCTTTGCGGGAAATATCAGCGGCGTGGCCATGGAATACAAGCTGTTCGGGCTGGAACAGCTGATGAGGGGCAAAGAACGCTGGTTCCGGGAAGGGCTGCTGTGGCGGCTTCGGCGGATGGTGTATTTTCTGCGGCTGCGGGGCTGCCGTCTGCCGGAGGCAGAGGAGATCGGCGTGCATTTTTCCAGAAGTCTGCCGGTGAACCGGCTGGAAGTGGCGCAGACGCTGAAAGCCTATGAGGGGTTAGCTCCGAAAAAGCTGCTGGTTGGGCAGGTGCCCTTTGTGGAGGATGCGGAGAAAGCCATGGAAGAAATGGAAAAGGAAAAGAGAAGATAAAAAGAGCTGCCGAGGGCGGCTTTTTTTATAGAAACAAACGGAAGGGAGAAAAGAGCATGGAAGAAATGACGGTTCACGAACCCACGGAAATGGAACGGCTGGCGCTGGAACGGGAACAGACGCTGCGGCAGCGGGAGGCGGCGCTGGAGATGCGCGAACGCCGCGCCCGGGCGCAGGAGCTGCTGACCCAGCGAAATCTGCCGGCGGAACTGACGGACTGCCTGAATTTTTCGGATGACGAGAGTCTGGAAAAAAGTCTGAATGCGCTGGAAAAGGCGTTTCTGGAACAGGTGGACAAGGCGGTGGGCGAACGGATGAAGGGCGCGGCGCCACGAAGCGGGGAAAGCGCGCTTTATGCCGGTCAGCTTCGGTCGGCATTGGGACTGAAATAAGGAAAAGAAAAAGGAGGAAAAAGAGATGGCTAATTCGATCGCACTATTCAAACAATTTGTGCCGCTGCTGGACGAGGTATACAAGGAGGCCAGCAAGACGGCGGTGCTGGACGGCCGCCCGGAGCTGGTGCAGGCGGGGGCGAACGCCAACGAGCTGGTGATCCCCAAGATGACGATGGACGGCCTGGCGGACTACAGCCGCAACGGCGGCTACGTGGGCGGCGCAATGAACCTGACCAACGAGACGGTGACCTGCAACTTCGACCGGGGCCGTATGTTCGTGGTAGATCACATGGACAACGCAGACACGGCGGGCGTGGCCTTCGGAATGCTGGCAGGGGAATTCATCCGCACGAAGGTGGTGCCGGAGCTGGACGCTTTCCGCTTTGCAACTTATGCGGGCGCGGCTGGGGTCGGTTCGGGCAGCGGTACGCTGAACGACGGAGCGGCGGTGGTGGCCGCACTGCGGGAGGCCATCAACGCCATGGACGCGGATGAAGTGCCCATGGAGGATCGGGTGCTGTTTATTACGTCCGGCCTGCTGGGCAAGGTGGAGGATCTGGACACCACCAAGAGCCGGGAAGTGCTGCGCCGCTTCTCCGACGTGGTGGCGGTGCCACAAACCCGCTTCTATACGGCCATTCACCAGAACAGCGGCACGGTGGTACAGAAGGGCGGCGAGACGGCCAGTGACGAGACGGCGGGCGGCTACGCCAAGGATGAAAGCGGCAAGGACATTAACTTTATGGTGATCCACCGGGGCGCGGTGATCCAGTTTTCCAAGCATATCGCGCCCAAGGTGGTAACGCCGGAACAGAACCCGGACGCGGACGCGTGGAAGTTCGGCTACCGTCAGGTGGGCGTGGCGGATGTGTACGAGAACAAGACCGCCGGTATTTACGTGCATCACAAGGCCTAAATGCGCCCGGAAACAGTGAAAGGAGAGCCGCATGGACAAGCAGAAAGGGCTGGAAGCGCTGCGGCTTCGGCTGGAAATTTCCAATGAGGAGCAGGACACGCTGCTGACGGCGCTTTTGGAGGATGCGGAGCAGTATGCGCTGGGGTATACTGGGCGAAGCGTCCTGCCTGCCGCGCTGGAAGGGGCGGTGCTGGAACTGGCAATCCTCCGCTACCGCCGACGCGGCATGGAGGGGGAAACCGTCCATGGAGAAGGCGGCTTACAGACGACTATGGAAGGGCTGCCTTCAGCGTTGGAAAAGCTGCTGAATCGCTACCGAAGAGCGAAGGTGGTCTGATGGGACTGAGCCGCGGAAGAATGAGAAGACTATGGCTTCATCAGCCCAAAGCGCAGCGGATGGCAGACGGTATGGAACCGGCCTTTGAGACGGAGAGCGTCGCACTGCTGGGAACGATCCAGCCGTTGGAAGGAACAACGACAGCAAGGCTCTACGGCGAAGAAAGCGCGGAAATGTCGCTTTTATTGACGGAGGAAAAGACGGAGCTGAAAGAAGGTGTGGGGATCGCGCTGGAGGCGGCGGGAGAATGCCGGTTCCGCATCGCGGCACCGCCGGAACGCTGGAAGACACATCAGCGGGCGGTTTTGAAAAGCATCTAGGAGGCATGGATGGGACTGGAAAAAGTGGGGGCGGCGATAGCCGCCGGTGCAGCGAGCGCCGTGGAACGGTTGTGCATGGAAACTGCGGAAAATGCGAAGGCGTTATGTCCGGTGGGATCCGGAGAATTGAAGGGCAGTATCGCGCCGCAGGTCATGGGCCCTTCGGGAAGCGTAGCCGCCGGGGCGGGCCATGCCGCCTATGTGGAGCTGGGAACCTGGAAAAAGGAGGCCCGGCCTTTTTTATTGCCCGCTTTTGCCATGACGAAAGAAAAAGCGGCGGAGGAAATCGCCCGGGAGATCAGAAACGCGATTCGGGAGGGATGAACTTGAGCGCGGAAGGAGAGAAACGGCGCATTCTGGAAGCACTGGGGAGCATCGAAACGCTGAAAAACGTCAGCCGCAGCTGGCCCCGCCAGCAGGCGGCGCTTCCCTGCGCGGTGGTGACATTGGCCGGGGAGCGACGGGCAGACGAACGGGATGGGGCCGAGTATCTGACGGAAACGGAATACTATGTGCGCTGCTTTGCCCGGACGGGAACGGAAGCGGATGAACTGGCTCCGAAAATTCGGCGGGAGATGGAAAAACTGGGCTATCAGCGGGAATTTGCCTGGGAAGAAAGCAGTGAAGCGGTTTTTCAGCGGGTGGAACGGTACAAAAAGTGGATCGGATAAAAGAGAGGAGAATGAAAAAATGAGCCAGAAACGAGCGGCAACGGGATTCAAGGGCATCGCGCTGGCCCCGGTGACGGAGAACACGCTGACCAGCTACAAGACCTCGGCGGCGGAAAGCCTGCCCTACGCGGGCAGCATGAGCCGCACCTCCAAGGAGAGCAGTACCGACCTGTACTATGACGACGACCTGTACGCCCAGATCAAGAACGTGATGGGCGAGGACGTGGAGCTGCACATGGCGGAGGTGCCGCTGGAACGCATGGCTGCGCTGGGCCTGGGCACCTATGACGAGGAAAACGACACGCTGGAGGCGGACTTCAACGCCGCCGGGAAGGAGTACGCCCTGCGCTTTGTGGTGGACACGGTCAGCGGCCTGCCCTTCTATTTCAACTACCGGCTGTTCCAGCTGACGGGCATCAAGTTCGACAACTTCACCACCAAGCAGGACAGCGTGACCGTGTGCGAGGTCATCATCACCGGCGTGTTCAAGCGGCCCAACATGGCGGGCCTTGCGCCGTGGGCGGTGATGCAGCTCAAGGACGACAAGAGCAATCAGGCCAAGTGCACGGCCTTCATCACGGCGGCGGAGACGAAGCCGGCCACTTAAAAAAGCAGGCCGGGGGACGGAAAACCATCCCCCGGCGCTTTCTAAGGACGAACAAAAGGAGGCCCCATGACGCGCTCGGCAGAGTACTGGAAACGGCGGGCGGAAGCCAACATGGACGGCGTGCAGCGGGGCGCGGAGCAGCGCCTTGCCCGGCTGGGCAGGGCCTACCATCAGGCGGCGCGGGAGCTGGAAGGCGAGGTGCAGCGCATCCTCGGCACATACGCGAAGCGCTTTGACCTGACCCCGGAGGAAGCCGCCGCCGCGCTGCGGGAGCCCGCCGACGAGGAAAGCAGGGCTTACGGCTACCGCGTCAGCCGGGCGGAAGCGCTGGAAAAAGCCATCCGGGAGCGGCTGAACGGGCTGGGGGCACGGCTGGAACGGGAGACTGCCGCCCAGCGGGAATGGACGGCCTCTAAGAGCTACCAGAGCGCCCGGAAGATGATGCGGGACATGACCGGCGGGGTGGTGAGCCAAGCCGTGCCCGATCTGCAGGGACTGCTGCGGGCCATGGACACCGCGTGGTCGGGCCGGAACTACTCCGCCCGCATCTGGCGCAACACGGACCATCTGGCGCAAATGCTGGAAGACGAGATCGAAGCCGCCTTTTTGAGCGGCAAGAGCGTGCGCCGGATGGCGGACACCATCATGGAGCGCTTCGGCGTAGGCTACCGGGCGGCGGAATGCCTGATGCGGACGGAGACCAGCTACGTGCAGAACCAGACAGCCGCAAAGAGCTACGAGGATGCAGGCTGCACGGAATACGAGATCCTGACCGCCAGCGACCGGCGCACCTGCCGCCGCTGCGCAGCGCAGAACGGCAGGCGCTACTTGTTTACGGAGATGCAGGCGGGGGAGAACGCGCCGCCCTTTCACCCGAACTGCCGGTGCACGATCTTGCCGGTGGTGGGGGAAGAAGAGCGGCTGGCGAAAAAGGCCGGGCAGGAACTGGGCTTTGCCGTTGCAAAGACGGGGGAAAGTGGTATAATCAAGACGGACAAACAGTTTGGAAAAAAGATCGGAAAGCACGCAATGGATTACGGTCTTGACCCAAGTAAAGCAGCAGACAGAGAGCAGATGCGCATGAAAATTGATAGCATTTGTTCGACTGCTGACACAATCGCCCATGGTGACTGGCGTGGACAGTCCAAACCTGCCAAATTTTACATTAAAGGTGATGACGTGGTTGTCACCACCGAAGATAATGTATTCATTACGATTTTGAAAGGAGGCATATCGAATGCAAGGGTTAAAAACGCAAGAAGGGAATAAATTTATTGCCTTTTTTAAGCTGATTCAAGAAGAAGCACGAAAGCGTCATTCGGTATTCTTTCTGGAGTGTGGTGAAGGAAACGAATTTGAAACGGCTCACATCGAAGGGGAAGATTTGCGCGGATGGCTGATACCTGAAAAACAGGCGGCTCGGTTTGAACACATATGGTTAAAGGATTCCCCCGGAGAAGAATGGGAAAACAATATCGCATGGGCGCTATGGAGTGGCAATCCAGAAAGCCCAACAGTTGAAATCAAACAGTTTTAGCCCTACGTGCTCGCACAGGGCTTTTAGTGAGATCATAAGGATGAATGAACGATGAGTACTCCCATGTATTCAAAAGGAACTCAGGCATTACAAAAGTCGCTGGCTACGGAATATGCTCTTTCTTATTGCAGGAAAAAGGGCTTGGCTACAGACAAGCTGCTGAAACAGCGCTTTGATGTCATTGATAATCACGCGATTTTTTCACAGCCAAGTGGAGTGAAGCCGAATGGCCTGACGAATGATATGGCAACGATGCCGTTCCCAACGTTGATTATTACCTGTGACGCCGATGGGCTTCACATCGAAACGACCGAGCATACCGAAAAATACCTGAAATAACAGAACCCGGAAATCCAGACCGCCACGCCGAAGGGCAAGGCGGTTTTTTCATACCCATTTTGAAAAAAGGAGACGATCCACATGGCGAGCAAGAACAGCGCGACCCTTTCCCTGCCCAAAAGCCGGACAGTGCGGGGGTATGAGATTCGAAAAATGCCCATCGGGGCGTTTCTGGAGGCCTGCGGGGTGCTGGAGGAGCTGCCCCAGACGGCGCTTCGGCTGCTGTTTCCCGGAAAGCAGGAGGGGGACATCCTGGCGGAGCTGGCCGGGCTTGATAAGGACAAGCTGCAGGAGCTGTTCCTGCGGGCGGCGGCAGTGCTGCCGGGGGAAATGGTGCGGCTGTTTGCCAAGCTGAGCGGCATTGAGGAAAAGGCGCTGCTGGAGGATCCACGCATCGGTCTGGACGGCCTTGGCGAAATGGCCGAGGCGTGGCTGGAGGTCAACGGGATCGAAAATTTTATCAGGACCATGGGAGCACTGGGAAAACGGGCGCGGGCTCTCATGGGCGGAGCGAACACTGGTTCCAGGGGCTGATCGCCGCGGCGTTGAGCATCGGCATCAGCAAGCGGGAGCTGCTGAACGATTACTACATGGATGAGATCGGGCCGGTCTTTGAGGAGTGGAACCGTCTGCATGACCCTGATCGGGAGGAGACGGAGGAAGTGGAGGCGGCGGACTTCCTCGGGGGCGAAGGAGAATGGCTGGAGTGAGGGAAGGAGGGGAAAACAAGAATGACGATCGATGAATTGACCGTCAAAATTACGGTGGCGGCGGAAGAAGCGGAAGCGGCGTTGGATGCGCTGATGGAAAAGGTGCGGGCGTTTCAGGAAAAAACGGGACTGGCGCTGCAGCTGGATGCTGGCAGCTGGGACAGTCAGTTGGCGGAAACGGGTGAAGGCTTTCAGCAAGCCGGAGAACAGGCGGAGGCACTGGCGGATAAGCTGCGTCAATCGACGGAAACGGCGTTGGCGCACAAAGGGGCTTTTGAAGAACTGGGCGGCGAGGCGCAGAAGATTCGAGAAGGATTCCAGCAAAACGAAAAAAACGTTCAAAGTATGGCACGACAACTGGCAGAGCTGGGCCGTCAGCGGGAAGCGTTGGCACAACTGAAAAATCTATCCGCCCAGTTGAAAAACTGCGAAAAGGGCGGAGAAGGTTATCGGAAAACATTAACGCAGATCCAGCCGGTGCTGAAGAAGGCGGGAATTTCAACGGAAAATCTCGGCAAGGGCATGGAAGGACTGGACGATGCGATCACCTCCGCGGAAAAGAGCATGGGCAGCGCCGCAAACGGGATCGCCGGGAAACTGGAAGGCGTGATTCGGTGGGCGGAACAGACGAAGCAAAGTCTGACCATCAGCGGAAGCGTCAACGTGGATACCAGCCCGTCGATTCAAGCGTTGAACGGGCTGATCGCCGTGGCACAGACGGCGCTGGCGTTGCTGAACGCTTTGGGATTGGGCGGCGGCACAGGGAAAAGCGTCAGCCGAGGCGGTGGCGGCGGCAGCAAGGCCGAGGACGCGGAGAAGAAGGCCGAGGAAGCCCGAAAGAAAGCCCTGCAGGCCGACTATGACCGCATCGAGCACCGGCGGCACCTGAACGAGATCAGTCTGGAGGAAGAACTGGCCGGGCTGGAAGAAATTCGCCGGAAGCACCAGATGACCGCCGAGGAGATCATGGCATGGGAAGAGAAGGTCTACGACCTCAAGAAGGAGATCAGGGAACGGGACGCGGACAGCATCGACCAGCTGGCGGACGGAGTGGTCTCCGCGCTGGAAAAGCGCTACGAGGCCATGCGGGACGCGGAGATCGAGCGGCTGGACAAGAGCCGGGAGGCGTGGGAGCAATGGCGGGATGACAGCGTTGCGGCCATTGAAGACCAGATCGCCGCGCTGGACAAGCTGGCCGACACCGAGGACGAGGAGAAAAAGAGCGCCGAGGAGCTGCGGAAGATCGAAAAACTGCGCCGGGAGGTGGAGTATGAGCAGGGCGCGTACAACCGGCAGAAATTACAGCAGCAGCTGGACGAGGCGGTGGCCAGCCGGGAGGAACGGCTGCGCAAGCTGGAATTAAAGCAGCAGAAGGAAGCCCTGCAGGAGGAGATCGAGAAGATCAGGGATCAGGCCTCCGAAAAGATCAAGGAGCTGGACGGGGAGCAGGACGCCATCGAGAAGGCCTACGAGGAACGGCTCAAGGCCGCCAGCCTGCAGGCCGAGGCCGAAAAGCTGCTGATGACCAAAAGTCAGGACGAGATCATGGACCTGCTGTACGAATACGTGCCCGAATACGACGCGCTGGGCAAGAGCATGGGCGAGAAGCTGCTGGAGGGCTTCCAGAGCAAGGTGGGGAGCATCACGGACTGGTTCCGCGGATTCAACGACCAGCTGGCCCGGATGCAGGAGGAGCTGGCGGGCACCATGAACGCCGCCACCGACCGATTCTACGAAAGCCGCCGGGACACCGCCGGTCAGGGCGGGGCAGGCGGCGCGCCGGTGGTGCAGCAGACGGTGAACTTCTACGAGCCGGTGGAAAGCCCCGGTCAGGTGGCCCGGCGGATGGAGGACGTGAACGACCAGCTGGGGTGGATGATGGCGTAGCGCGCTGCGGCGGGCGTTTTTTCATGGTAAAATAAAAAGGCACGGGAAACCGTGCCGCGGCGGAGGGCAACACCGAAATCCTGTGAAGGAGGTGAGGCCCAAGGAGGGGGCGAAGCCCCGAGGGCTGAGAACGCCGCGAAACGGAACCGCAAGCCCGAAGCCCGCGACGGCCTGAAAGGCCGGGGTGGGCCGAAAAGAAGGTTCCGCGAAGCGGAACGAGGGGCGAGGACAGCCACGAAGTGGCTCCGCAAGCCCGAAGCCCGCGACGGCCTGAAAGGCCGGGGTGGGCCGAAAATGCAAGAGATACTTTTTGAGATACTAAGTGCTGCCGTTGCCGCCTGTGCGACGTTCATTGGCTGGATTTTGGCAAAAAGAAACGGCCACGATGGTGAAGATCGTGACCGCTAAGCAAGCAAAGGTCATGTCAAAACCCTTTGCACCGTTATTATAGCATGGGAAAAGACAAAGTCAAACGAAAGCGTCAGGCAATCGTCGGGCGCTTTTTGTATTGGGGGAAAGGGGGATGCACCATTCAGAAACTGATCTACGAGAACCTGCACGGCGAGACGGCCGTGTTTTTTCATGCGCCGTGGGTGCTGGGCCGGGTGAAGGGCGTGGGCATGAGCGACGTGAAGGTAGTGGCGGCGGAAGGAGCGTACCAGCAGGGGGAGAGCATCACCGGCCTGCGGCGGGAAAGCCGGACGGTGAAGGTGACGCTGCACCTGCTGGCCCCTTCCCGGCAGGAGATGTACCGGCTGCGGGCGGAGCTGCTGGGGGTGCTGAGCCCGGACAAGGCCTTCGACGGGACGAGGCGGGCAAGGCTTTTGTACGAGAACGACTTCGGCCGGCGGTGGACGTGGGCCGTGCCGGAAAGCGGGCTGGACTGGGGCCAGCGCAAGCAGAACGCCCTGCCGTCGCTCAGCCTGAACTTCCGCTGCGAAAGCCCCTACTGGTACGGCATGACCCGGCAGGAGGCGGTGTTCAAGGCCAAAAAGGCCGGGTTCACCCTGCCCATGAAAATGCCGCTGGGGCTGGGCAGCAAGTCCTTCGTGTGCCAGGTGGACAGCGCCGGGAACGCGGAAGCGCCCGCCGAGATCGAGATCACCGGGGCGGGGGAGATGCCCACGCTGGTGAACGAGTCCACCGGGGAGAAAATTCGTCTGGTGCAGCCCCTGCCGGAAGGGGACACGCTGGTGCTGGACACCGACCCCGCCCGGCTGAAGGTGCGCATCCGCCACGGGGACGGCAGCGAGGAAAACGGCTTCGGCTACCTGAGCCCGGAAAGCTCGGTGGCGGAGTTCGGGCTGCGGCCGGGTGAGAACCTGCTGCACTACGTGCCCCAGGGGGACGGCAGCCGCAGCGTGATCCGGGTGCGGTGGTACGACTGCTGGGAGGGGGTGTGATGATGCATTCTCTGATGATGGCGGGACTTGACCTGCGGCTCCGGGGCGAATTGCCTCTGTACGGAAGTCTGCGGTTCAAGCGGTGCTTCTGGGAGGTGGGCAGCTTCCAGCTGACGGTGAAGCGGGGAACGCCCGGCTGGGACAGCCTGAGCCGGGAAACGCTGCTGTACCTGCCGGAGAGACCCGAAACGGCGCTGCTGGCGGAAAAGATCACCGTGGACGAGGAGAAGGTCACAGTCAGTGGCGTGCCCCTGAAGGGCCTGTGCAAGCGGCGCATCTGCGTGCCGCAAAGCGTTCAGGGCGACCAGTACGACGGCTTCGGGTGGGATCGGTTCACCGGGGACGCGGAAAGCGCGTACCTGCACTACGCGGCGGCCAACCTGACCGACCCGGAGGATGCGAAGCGAAAAATTCCCGGACTGGTGCTTTCGGAGAACCGGCACCGGGGAGCCGTGCTGCCCTGGCAGGCCCGGTTCGACAAGCTGACGGAGGTGTTCGCCGACATCGGCAGCGCCACGGGGCTGGGGTGGGACGTCGTGCCCGATCTGAAAGAACGGGTGCTGCGGTTCGTGGTGACGGAGGGCGTAGACCGAACCACCGGCAGCCGCCGGGCGGTGCTGTCCCGCCGGTTGGGCAACGTGGACGGGGCCAGCTGGACGGAGGACGGCAGCGCGGAGGTGGGCACGGTGTACGCCGGAGGCAGCGGCGAGGACGAGAACCGGCTGATCCTCAGCGTGGGCAACACGGCGGAAGGACTGGCCCGCCGGGAAGGCTGGGCCAGCCTGAACGGGGTCAGCGACGTTGACATGCTGCGGCTGGGCGCGGAGCGGAAGCTGTCGCCCCGGAAGGACAGCGTGACGGCGGAGCTGCTGGACAGCGGCCTGTGCCGGTACGGGCGGGATTACGACCTGGGGGACGTGGTGACGGTGGTGGCCGACGACCGGCAGAGGAACGCCCGTTTGACGGCAGTGGAGGAGACCTACGAGGACGGAAAGCGGACATTGAAGGCTACCTTTGGGGAAGGGCCGGTGACGCTGACGGGGCTGATTCGGGAAAAGCTGCGGGGGAGTATTGCGTGAGCGGAGGGAAAAGATGGCAAAGGAATTTTACGGGTATTTCGACAGTCTGGTAGAGGATGAACGGGAGTACGACGCGGCGCAGTTCGCCCATATCCTGCGGGCGGGAATGGTCAACGGCGTCACCAGCCACGCCGGAGGCGGGCTGCAGGTGACGGCCCCCGGAACGGGCATGACCACGCAGGTGAGCCCCGGCGGCTGCGTGGTGAACGGGTATCTGTTCGTGCTGGAGGACGATGGCGGCGGGGTCAGGAGCTTCAGTCACCAGCCGTCGGCGGCCAGCGACCGCTGGGACAGGATCGTGGTGCGGCTGGACACGTCCGCCGCCCAGCGGAAGATCACGCTGGAAGTGCGGGCCGGAACGCCGGGGGCCGACCCCGAGCCGCCCGCGCTGGAGCGGGACGGGAATGTGTACGAGCTGGCGCTGGCAAAGGTGAAAATTCGCGCCGGGGCGGAGAGCATCGAGACGGCGGACGTGGTGGACGAACGGGCCAACGCAGAGGTATGCGGCTATGCCGTGCCGGTGTGGCTGCGGGGGCTGACGGGCTTTGACCCGGACGAAATGGCGGCGGAAGTGGGCCGTAAGGCCGTGACGGCCTTCTACACCGCCGTGCTGACCGCCGTCGGGTGGACGGGCAGCGCCGCGCCCTACGTGCAGGAGGCGGCCGTGGAGGGGCTGCTTGGCAGCGATTCGCCCATCGTGGCGGTGAGCATGGAAAACGCCACCACGGCCAACTACGAAGCCATCACGGAAAGCTGGGCGAACGTGAGTACCATCGACGCGGGGGACGGGAAGATCACGGCAAAGTGCTTTGGGGAAAAGCCGACGGCGGATCTGACGCTGTTGATCAAGGTGGTCAGGTGAAGAAGTGCGTGAACTGTGCGAACGGAGGGTGAACGAAGTGAACCGAGCCGCGAGGACAGCCCCGCAGGGGCTCCGCAGCGGCGAAGCCCGCGACGCACAGCGGGGCGGGCCGATACGGAGGGACGGGATGGGCCCCGGCCCTGAGAGTGAGCAAAACGCAGAAAGAACAAGGAGCACGGGCCCGAAGGGAACGTGCGATGAAAGCGAACGAAGGGTGACCGAAGGGAACCGAGGGCGAGCACGCCCCAAAGGGGCAGCGCAGCCCGAAGCCTACGGGCCGCCATCGGCGAGCACGTAGGCCGAAAGAGGGGAGCGGATAAGATGGGCGAGTGTTTATTGCTGAAAAGCGGAGGACAGACGAAGAAGCTGCCGGTGCTGAACGCCAGCTACCCGGCCAACGTGACCAACTGGCAGGGGGAACAGGCCACGTTCCAGGTGGAAATCGCCACAGCGGGCGTGCCAGCGGAATACACGTACCAGTGGTACCGGGACGGGGCGAAATGGACGGGAGCCACGAAAGCGACCGTCACTTGGAGCAGTGCGGCGGTTGGCAGCCACAGCATCTACTGCGTAGTGACCAACAAGGCCGGGGAAGTGACCAGCCGGGTGGCCACACTGACGGTGAAAGACCCCAACATGGCCTACACCTACAGCGGCAGCCATGAGAAGATCGACGACGGAAGCGGAAACTGGCGAATCAAATTCAAAAGCAGCGGCACGTTGAAGTTTACCAATCTTGGCAAGTGGGACGGCAAGCTGGACGTGTTCTGCGTGGGCGGCGGAAGCGCGGGCGGCAGCGGCAACTGGGACGCGAACAACGGCTACGGCAAGGCGGGCAGCGGCGGTTACACCAAGACCCAGAAGAGCATTCAGGTGACGGCGAATACTTCCTACAACATCGTGATCGGCGCGGGCGGACAAAGCGCTTTTGCGCCTGGCGGAAGCACCAGCGCATTGGGCGTGACGGCGAACGGCGGTACGAAGCTGGGCGGCGGCAGCGGCGGCGGGGCCTACGGCAACGGGCAGGTCTATAACGGCGGCTCGGACGGCGGCAACGGCGACCCGCAGAACGCCGCCAACATCGGCATCGACCATTGGGGTTCCCCCGGCAAAGGGCAGGGGACGACCACGCGGGAGTTCGGCGAATCCACCGGCACCCTCTACGCGGGCGGCGGCGGTGCTGGCGGAAACGGCTCCGCACAGGCCAAGGGCGGCAGCGGGGGCGGCGGCAACGGGGCCTACAGCGGCACGAACGCCCAGCCCACCAGCGGCGCGGCTAACACCGGCGGCGGTGGCGGCGGTATGTACTACAACCTGACGAACGTCGGCAAGGGCGGCAGCGGCATTGCCGTTATCCGAAACCACAGATAAGGAGGCAGGAGCATGAACGAGACGTTTTACGCGCTGGTGGAAAACGGCGTGGTAACGAACGTGATGGTGCTGTACCCGCCCAGCGCGGCGGAATTTGAGGGGGCGGTTCCATGCGGGGATTTGCCTGTGGCGGTCGGCGACACCTACGACGGGGAGCATTTTTACCGGGGCGGCGAAAAACTGGACAGCCCCCTTGCGGTGGCGCAGCAGGAAGCCCAGACATTGAAAGAGGACATCCCCATGCTGAAAGCCCAAATCAAGGCCATCAGCGACCGAAACGATTTTGTGGAGGACTGTATCGCCGAAATGGCGGCGGTGGTATATGGAGAATAAATGTGGAGGGTGCCGAAGGCACCGAGCCGTGAGCACGGCGCAACGCGCCAGCGCAGCGGCGAAGCCTGCAACGCCCCGCAGGGGTGGAGCAGGACGAAAGGAAGGGTGCCGAAGGCACCGAGCGTTGAGGACAGCGGCGCAGCCGCTCCGCAGACGCGAAGCCCGTAACGCGCCGAAGGCGTGGAACGGGCCGACAAAGGCGATAACGGCTGTAAAGCTGTTCGCAATAAAAATCATCTTTGGAAAGGATTGGTGTATCATGATGGCTATGTTCTTTGCGCAGCGGGTAATTCTGGGGAAGACCACGTTTGCCAATGTCCCGAAGGCCCTGAAGGCGGGCGTTGCGGAGGTGCTGATCGACAGCGGCCTGCCAGAGCTGGTGCCGACCGAATACGGCGGCACGGCGGACGGGGAGTAAGGGAGAAACGGGGTCTGCGACGGCCCGAAGCGAAGCCCACGACCCGCCGTAAGGCGTGGGCGTAGGCCGAAAAAGGGGACGGATGAAGTTCATCCGTCCCTCTTTTTTCAGAGAGGAAGGGAACCAATGAGACCAACAGGAAAAATGGCCGCCGCTGCGGCGGTGGCGCTGGCCCAGAGCTACCACAGCTATCAGGAGATGGACTGTCAGGCCCTGATCGAACAGGCCGTGCGGAACGTGGGCGGCCAGATGGACTACCGGGGCAGCAACGACATGGCGCGAAGTGCGGCGTGGCTGGGGACCCTTGAGAACGCACGAGCCGAGGGAAAACTGGTGCCGGGGGCGCTTTTGTTCATCCATGAGGACGATGAAAGCGGCCTTCCGGCCCGGTATCAGGGGGACGGCTTCGGGGACTTCTCCCATGTGGGCATGTACGTGGGGGAGAACGCCCTGACCGACACGGACAAGCAGGGAAAGCGCCGGGAATGCGACGTGGTGCACAGCTCCCAGAGCATGGGCCGGGTATGCGGCTCCACGCTGCAAAACGGATGGACGCACGTGGGCTTAGCGCAGGAGATCGACTACGGCGCGGAAGTCAAGCCGGGGGTCACGCTGGGCGCGGAGATCGGGCAGGAGGATGTAACCGGCGCGGCGGAGCCGGTGCTGGGAGACGCAAAGAGCGCCTTTTCGGCGGTAGTGCGCACGCCCGACGGGAACCCGGTCAAGCTTCGGAAACGTGCCTGCAAGACGGAAAATCTGTACTGGAAGGTGCAAAACGGCGAGACCGTCCTTGTGGAGCGGCAGAAGGGCGAATGGTCGCTGGTCACAGCCATCTGCACCGACGGCGTGCGCCGCCGGGCGTGGATGATGAGCCGCTATCTGGAGGGGTAGTCCGATGGAAGCGCTTTTGGACTGGCTGGAGAAACACTGGGGCTGGCTGCTCCCGCTGCTGGCCTCGTGCATCAAGGTGAAGCCCATGGAGGTCTCGCCCATGGTATGGCTGCTGCGAAAGATCGGCAACGCCCTGACCGGCGATCTGCGCCAGCAGCTATCTGAGATGGACGGCAAGATCGACCGCAACGAAATGGACCGCATCCGCTGGGAGGTGCTGGACTTCGCCAACAGCTGCCGCAACAAAAAGCAGCACACGAAAAGCGAGTTTGAGCACATCATCGACCTGAACGAAAAATACGAGATGCTATTGACGCGCACCCGGGAGAGCAACGGCGTTTTCGAGGAGGACTATCGGTACATTCGGGACATCTACCGGGAATGCTGCGAGGAAAACAAGTTTATTGCCTGACAGGGCAGAAAAGGAGGAAAGGAAACATGAAGATCAACTGGACGGTCCGACTGAAAAACAAGGTATGGCTGGCGACGTTCCTCAGCTTCATCGTCAGCACGGTATACCAGTGGCTGGGATACTTCGACATTGCCCCGGTGGTGACGCAGGACGCGGTGCTGCAGCTGGTGACGGCGGTTTTGCAGGTGCTGTCCCTGCTGGGGCTGATCGTAGACCCCACCACGGCGGGCGTGGCTGACAGCCAGCGGGCGTTGGGGTATGAGACACCGTATTCGCAGGAAGAAAGTACTTCTGCAGACGCGCAGGAATGGGAAGAGAAGAACTTGTAAAAATGGACGCGGCATCTCTTTTCAAAAAGCATCCATCGCGGATATAATAAAAAGGGAGGGATGCAAAATGAAACGAACAGGCCGGTGGGCTGTTTGTCTGATGATCGCACTACTGTTCTGGATAGCGTGTCCGGCAGGAAATGCAGAGGATCAGATTCAGACTTATTTTTTGAACGTGGGGAAGGCGGATGCGATCCTGCTGCGGCTCAATGAGCAGGACTATCTGGTGGACACGGGCAGCAAGGAAAGCTACGATCAGATGGAGGACGCGCTGCGGATGCTGGGCGTGGACAGGCTGGCGGGCGTTATCATTACCCATACGGATAAAGATCACGTGGGCGGGTTAAAGAAGCTGCTGAAAAGTGAGATCGACGTAGAACGAGTTTATGCCGGAAAGCTGCACAGCGAGAAAAGCGACGAGGATCATCCGGCATACAGCGCAGCTGAAAAGCGAAACGTTTCTTTTACATGGCTCGGCGCGGGAAAGAAGATTCAGGCGGGAGAATGCGTGATGGACATTCTGGGGCCGCTGACGCTGGATACGGAGGATGAGAACAACAACTCGCTGGTCCTGAATGTGGAAACGCCCGAGGGTAATTTTCTGCTGGCGGGCGACATGACCCAAACGGAGGAAGAAGAACTGCTGAACGCGGGCGTGATCCCACGGGCAACGGTGCTGAAGGTAGGGCACCATGGCCGCGACGACGCAACCGGGAAAGCACTGGTGGCGGCCGTTCGGCCACAATGGGCGGTGATCTCCACCAGCAGTCAGGAACGGCCCGACACCCCGGCGGCGCAGGTGACGGAAACGCTGGCATTGTTTCAAGTGAAAACAGCGGTTACGCAGGACGCGCAGGTTGGGATCCTGGCGGAGTTGGAAAATCAGATGGCTACCGTATGGCGGGTGGACTGGGACGGAAAGCACCCTCTCGAAAAATAAGCATAGGATGACCTGACGGGGAAAAACCGTCGGGTCATTTTTGTCATAAGGAGGAATGCTTATGTCCTGTACGCCCTCCAGACCCTTTCCGCCGCCAAGGCCACCCGGATATCGTCCGCCGCCGCCCTGCCCGCCGCCGAAACCCTGCCGGGATAAGATGGAAAGCGTGTTGCTGCCGAAGATCGCCGCGTGGGATCGTTGCCGGCTCCCATGTCTTTCTACGGAACTTCGTCTGGAAGAAATGCCTTGCTGCGCCGAGGGGCCGTGCCGTCTGCTGATGGTGCAGCAAAGCGGCGCACAGCCGTGGTGGGAACCTGTTAAGCAGCCCTGCGGCGACCGTAGAATGCATGTGTGCGTCAGGATCCCGGTATGCTGTCAGGTGATGGACGCTTGCGAGCGTTTGCACAGCGCGTCCGCCGTTGTGAAGGTGGAAACGGCGCTGCGGTTATGCTGTCCGCCGTCGGAATGCTGGCGGTATCAGCTGGTAATGCTCCCCTATGTGCGGCTTTTGGAGGCAGAGTGCTCCGGGGATTGCGGGGTGTTTTGCGCCCGGTTGGAGGTACAGTTGGAGTGGTATCAGCTGCGGCCGGAGGTCTGCGGGATGCGCCGCCCGGAGCCGCGATGCCCGGAACTGCCGCTGTATCCGCCGCCGATTCAGAGGGATTGTTCCTGCGGATGCGAGACGGGATGGTGGAGGCAAAGATAGAAACGAAAGGGGACCCTGCCGCGGGAACGGCAGGGTTTTTACATATGCTGACAAATTGGGCGGAAATCCTTGCCATACTGTGATTTTACACCGTCTGCGCCAAGTGTCAGGCGCATTGACAAAGAAGAAGGGATGATTTACTATAGAATAGGATTCGAATGTTGATGGCTCAATGGAGGCGGAAGAATGAACCATTGGAAGCACGCAAAAAAATATGGAGTGTTGATCGTTCTGATCTGCGCGGCGCTTTGCTTTTGGCTTTCGCAGGCTCAGGGAGCGGAAATGGGTTCTTTCAGCGGAAAGGTTTTTGAGGATCTGAACAACGACGGCATTATGGACGAAAACGACCCGGGCGTGGCAGGCGTGACGCTGCGGCTGGCCGGAAAAAAGACGGGACAGACCTTTGAACTGGTGACGGATGAAACCGGTCTGTTCACTTTTGCCGACCTGCCGAAAGATCGCTACGTGTTCACCGCTAAGCTGCCGGACGGGCTTTTGTATGCCCGGTATTCCAGAACGGGCGGCGACCTGCGCAGCGTGTTTTCCGGCGAAACGCTGGAACGGGAATTTTCCGTGGGGCAGGGTGAAGCGGTCAAGGATAAAAACGTGGGCGTGATCCAGAAGGGCGCGCTGACGGGCAAGGCTTTTTTGGATTTGAACTACAACGGCTATTATGACGAGGGCGAGCCCGGCTATGCCCATGTGACCATGGAGGCCATTAAGATCAGCAACGGCGAATCCATGGGAAAAACAGAGACGGATGACGATGGCAATTTCCGGCTGGAAGGGCTGCGGGGCGGGGACTACCGACTGCGGATCATTTTGCCGGACGACGGCAGTATTTTCACCATTGTGCCGGAAAACGGCGGAGAGAACGCCAACGGGGCCGCTCAGCGCTATTCCCGTCGGGAAAGCGCCATCGAGCCCCTGACCCTGCAGAGCGGGGGAGAGGCTTCCGCACTGGTGGGCGTGGCCATGGGCGCGAAGATCCGCGGCACGGTGTTTCAGGACGCGGACTATAACGGCCAGCTGGATCAAAAGGAAAAGCGAATCTCCGGCGTGCAGGTGCAGGCCGTGGATGAAAACGGCCAGATCGCGGCGACCACGACGACCAACGCCGACGGCAAGTATGCGCTGGACGGCCTGATGCCCGGAACGTATACGGTAGAATTTAAGCGGGTCTCCGGCATGGGCTTCACCCGTCTGCGGCCGGAACTGGACGGCGGCAGCTGGGTCGTGGAACTGCTGGACGGCTTTGGCAAAACAGCTCCCATGGAAGTGACCATGGGGGCGCTGATCGACCAGATCAATGCCGGGATGCTGCCCGCATCGACGGTGACGGGCCAGCTGTTCCATGACGCGAACGACAACGGCCTGTGGGACGAAGGAGAGACCGGCATGGCCGGGGCGACGGTGCGGCTGCTGTCCGAGGACGGGGAAACCGACTGGACACGAACCGTGGACGAAAACGGCGATTTCCTGTTCGACGGCGTGATGCCCGGAACCTATCAGGTGACATATCAGCTGCCCGAGCATACCGTCATGGCGCGGGTGGCTGAAAACGGCAATACCCGGAGCGAGGCGGAAACGCCCACGTTCAAAGTAGAAATGGGCACCAGCAGCCAGCTGCCGCTGGCGGGCGCGGTGGAACTGGGCACATTGGAAGGGACGATCACGGCAGACGGAAACGGACAGGCGTTGGCGGGTGCGACGGTGACGCTGACTCCCGACCGGGCATCTGCCGAGGAAGCAACGGTGCAGACCGGCGCGGACGGCAGCTTCCGGCTGGAAAACCTGCGGCCCGCGCAGTACCGGCTGACGGTAGAGCTGCCGGAGGGCTGGATCTTCAGCGGAAAATCCGGCATGGAGCTGACCTTTGCCCCGGCGGAAAAGCAGACCCTGTCCATCTCCTGGCAGGCGCTGGTCAGCCGGGAAAAACTGGAGCTTGGCGCGGTTAAGCCCGCGACTGTCAGCGGCGACCTCTGGCTGGACGAGAACAAGGACGGCGCCCGGCAGACAGAAGAACAGCGCCTGAGCGGCGTGACGCTGGAGCTGGTCAATCCCGCGACGGGCAACCGGGCGGCGGCCGCCACCAGCACGGAGGATGGGTTCCGTTTCGACAACGTGCGGCCCGGAACGTATCTGCTGCGGTTTGAGCTGCCTGCACAGGCGGAAGCGGCGGGAGAAAGCGGCGCTTCGTTCCGTCAAAGCGGGAGCTTTATGGAAATGACGAATTTGACCGTTCAGGAAGGCGAGAACGTCACAGGCATCAGCGCCGGTCTGGTATCCAAGACCAGCATCGGCGGCAAACTGACGCTGCATCTGGAAAACGGCGATACCCAGGTAGCGGGCGTGAATATTCGGCTGTATCAGGCCGGAAGCGAAAGCGCCCTGCAGACCGTGACCACCGGCGAGGATGGTTCCTACCGTTTTGACGGCCTGTGGCCGGGAGAATATGAGATTGAAAGCGATTTGCCCGAAGGCATGATCTTCGTGCGGCAGAACGACCCCAATTTTGAAAACGGCGCGACCATCGTGGAAAGCTCGAACGAGACTACGGGCCGCAGCGGCGTTTTGGTGCTGGAAATGGCCAAACACCGCCTGAAGGAAAACATCTGGTTCATCGAACCGGCCCAGGTAGGCGATCAGGCGTGGCTGGATGGAAACGGCAACGGGCTGATCGACGGCGGCGAACGGCTGCTGCCCGGCGTGAAGGTCTCCCTGTGGATGGACGGCGCGAAAGCCTACGAGACCGAGACGGACGCGGCGGGCTATTATCTGTTTGAGCAGGTGTACCCCGGAACCTACGTCCTGCAGGCGGAGGCCTACCCGGAACTGGACATTGCCCAAAGCGTAGAAGGACTGCGGATGATTTCCAGCTGCCTGACTACCGGCGATGGAAAGCAGGCCAGCAGCGAAGCGTTTCAGGTGGAGAGCGGGTCTGTTTACACGACCTTCAAGCTGGGCTATGTGCTTCGGGAGGGCGAGAGCCTGCCTGACGGTCTGGCGGACGAACCCCGGCGGGACTGGACGGAAAGCTATCAGAAATATCAGGATATTCTGGGCCAGCAGCGCTGACCGTATCACACGAAGGAGGCGTCTTCCATGGAGAAGGCCAAAGTATATTTTACGGATTTTCGAACGCCCTACGGCGGGGACACCATGCCCGGAAAGCTGAAAAAGCTGATTCGCAAAGCGGGGATCGCCCAGTTGAATCTGGAAGGGCAGTTTGTGGCGATCAAGATTCATTTTGGCGAGTTGGGCAACGTGAGCTATCTGCGGCCCAACTACGCCCGCGCCGTGGTGGACGTGGTGAAGGAACTGGGCGGCAAGCCCTTCCTGACGGACTGCAACACGCTGTATCCCGGCAGCCGGAAGAACGCGCTGGAACACCTGTACTGCGCATGGGAGAACGGCTTCACTCCGCTGACGGTTGGCTGTCCCATCCTGATCGGCGACGGCCTGAAGGGCACTGACGACATTGAAGTGCCGGTTCGGGGCGGCGAATACGTGAAGAACGCCAAGATCGGCCGGGCGGTGATGGACGCGGACGTGATCATCAGCATGACCCACTTCAAGGGCCACGAGGCCACCGGCTTCGGCGGAGCGCTGAAGAATCTGGGCATGGGCTGCGGCTCCCGGGCGGGCAAGAAGGAACAGCACAACAACGGCAAGGCCTATGTACAGCAGGAAATCTGCCGGGGCTGCCGCCGCTGTATGCGGGAGTGCGCCAACAACGGTCTGGTATTCGACCCGGAGACCCGCAAGATGCACGTGGACAAGGAACACTGCGTGGGCTGCGGCCGTTGCGTGGGTGCGTGCAACTTCGATGCGATCGACTTTGAAGACCCCAACTCCAACCAGATGCTGAACTACCGCATCGCCGAGTACGCCAAGGCGGTGGTGGACGGGCGGCCCCAGTTCCATATTTCGCTGGTGATGGATATTTCCCCCAACTGCGACTGCCACGGGGAAAACGACGCGCCCATCCTGCCGGATGTGGGCATGTTCGCCTCCTTCGACCCGCTGGCGCTGGATCAGGCCTGCGTGGACGCGTGCATGAAGTGCGAGCCCCTGCCCAACAGTCAGCTGGGCGAGCATATGCGGGATCCCCATTTCGTGGATCATCACGACCATTTCACCAATTCCACCCCGGAATCGGAATGGCAGAGCTGCCTGAGCCATGCGGAGAAGATCGGGCTGGGCACGCGGGACTACGAGCTGATTCGACTGTAAGGCACCACAAAAGCACGGAGGGGGACGAAATTATGCTGGTCATCGGCATCTGCGGCGCAAGCGGCAGCGGAAAAAGCACTCTGGCACAGGAACTCAGCAGCGCCATCGGCCCATGCGCCACGGTCATCAACCATGATTGCTATTATCGGGATCATCCCAGCCTGACGCTGGAGGAACGCCAGCAGCTCATTACGATGAACCGGAAATTTTCGACCATGACCTCTTTCTGGAGGACATGAAGACCCTCATGGCGGGCAAGCCCATCACCCGCAAGCGGTACGATTACACCAATCACCGCCGGGCTGATACGGACGAGCTGATCTACCCTACGGAGGTTTTGATCATCGAGGGCATCCACGTGTTCTACGATGAACGCCTGTGCGAATTGATGTTCCTGAAGCTGTACATGAGCGTGGAGCCGGACATCTGCCTGCTGCGGCGTATCACCCGGGACATCAACGAGCGGGGACGCACCATCGAGAACATCTCCGTGCAGTACCTGACCACGGTGAAACCCATGTACGACAAGCACATCCGCAATTACATCGACCTGGCGGATGTGATCGTGGCCCACGGCGGCAAAAACGCCCGGATCGTCAGCATTCTGGCGGGATATGTGCGCGACGTGCTTTCCGGCGAGAAGCCCCGCTACGACGGTCAGGAAACTGAATAAAAAATACCCGTTTCTTCGTAAGCAGCATCGCTTCGGAGGAACGGGCATTTTTTAGTTTTCTTTGGGCAAGTCCGAAGAAATGTTTGCGGCTTTCCCGGCCTTTTTGCGGCGGGAGGCGTTGAGAGTGCTCACGTCCTTGGTCTTGCTGAAATAGCCGTGGGGAAGCTGGTTGCCCTTGAGACCGGACTGCACCACCGCGGCGATGCAGAAGACCAGGAACAGCGCGCCGAGGACGATGCCCAGCACCAGAGCCAGCCCGTCGTCCTGCACAAAGAACATCAGCAGCGCCAGAAACGGCAGGGGCACCACCAGCAGATAGAAGAAGCCGTACCGCACCAGATACTGCCACAGCTTGGGCCGTCCGCCGGTGCGGATATCCACCAGTTTCAGGTGGAAGAACAGCTTGCCGGGGGAACGCCCGCCCATGAGCCATTCCAGCACGCCGAAATACAGCATCACAAACAACGTGTAGAAGCCGAACAGCATCAGCACCGCCAGAAAAACGGAAAGCTGGCTTTCACCGGCGGAGGGAAGAAGGGGCAGAACGTTGATCATCACAACGAAGAACAAAATCAGCAGAATCATGCAGTCCAGCGCCGCCGCAAACAGTCGGCGCAGAATGGACACGTGTTCGCTGCGCTGATAGGCAACTTCCTTCATTCGGTCGGCCGAAGGCAGGAAGCAGGTGAGTTTCGGGGCGATCAGATAGCCAAGATAGCCGCCCAGAGTATTGGTGATAACATCATCCACATCCGCCAGACGGTAGGGCCGGGGATAAATGAAGTACAGGCCGCTGAGCTGGGTCAGCTCGTAAAACAGGCTCAGGGCCAGCGAAAGAATGACGGTCTGTTTCCGGCTGGCCTTGAAGAAATACCGCAGATAGACGCCGAAGGGCACAGTCAGCAGAATGTTGAAAATAATCTGGAAAAGCGCGGAATTTTTGAGAATTTGTTTGATAGAGGCGTGGTCGGCCAGATCGTCTTTCAATTCCCGAAAAACGTCCAGCAGTTCGTTGAAGGGTTTCAGCTGAAGCCATGGCGAGGTGTATTCCGCCACTTCCTCCACCGGCGGGAGGGGAAGGATAATGAGAAAATAGGCGCACATCATGTATAGAATAAAGGAATAGACCATCAATGTGCGTAGAAAGAGAATCGCGCCGTACTTGCGGTACTCGTGCAGAAGATAGGGCAGGGTGAAGAAACCGGCGATCAGAGGGAAAACCACCACGGCCTGTTTGATGGGGCCAAAATATCGGGTCAGCAAGTCCAAAAAACCTCCGTAAGGTTGCAAATATCGGAAGAAAAGAAAGTTATTTTTTCAGCAGCCGAACCAGCGCGCGGGCCATGTACTGCTCCGCCCGAACGCCCGGATGATTGCGGCTTCCCTGCCAGGAGGCGGGCAGACTTTCCCCATCCACCGAGCCGAATTGGACGGGAATCCCTTCCGCAGCGGCTCTTTCCACGGCCCGCCGGGTAGCCTGAACGATGGGATTCTCCCGGAAGTAGGAGAACCACGTGAGCCGCGCGCCGGGGTTCCGCTGGTGAAGGTGGCGCAGGAAATCCAAGGCTTCGTTCTCGAACACTGCCAAATCCTCCGGCGTGTCGTGCAGCTTGAACTCGCGGCCTGTGATGGGGTCGGTAAAGGGCGGCTGCTTCGTAGCGCCGTTGTCGTTGGCTCCCAGTGCGATGACCACATCGTCGGGCTGGAAGGAAAAATCATAAAGCTTGCCCGAACCCCAGTTTTCCTCCGGGGTTTGACCGGCCTGCGGCCCGCAGAGCTGGTCGTAGATCCGGGGCAGGTTGCAGTGGGGGTCGTTGTTCCAGCCGCAGTGAACGCCCCAGCCGCTTTGGGAAACCAGCTGATATTGAGCGTTCAGTCGGTCGGCGACGAAGCGGGTGTAGTTATCGGACGCGCTGAAGCACATGGGCACCCATTCCATGAAGGACTGCGGGCCTCGGCCGCCCTCACCGCTGGTCAGGCTGTCGCCGATGAACTCTATTTTGCGCTTGCGGGGCGGCAGCGGATCCAGTCCGCCGTCTGTGCGTCCTTTGAGCAGCACGCATCCGGCAGACGGGTCGTTTTCGAAGGCCTGACTTTCCTTGAGGATACGGACGGTGTGAACGGTGTCGGGCTTCAGATGAAGAAAGACGCTGTACCAGTGCTTTCCGGGCAGCGGCGCGAAGGTCTGCGCCCGAAGCCCGTCCACCTCGAAGGAAAGATAGGGCTTGTGGGTACGATAGGCACAGTCGATCTGCACTTCCAGTGAGGAGCCGCGGACGTTCATTTCCGCCGAAGAAGCGCTCCAAAGCATGGGAAAACCCTCCTGCGCCGGGTCGAACCGGCCGGAGAGACGGATCATCGGATGATTGCGGATGGAAAATGATTTCATGGGAAAAATCCCTCCTCCAAGTAGCATCGCCTTTTAGTGAACCTGAACCATTATACCCTGTTCTGAAAAAGAAGA
>ERZ773139.1077-NODE-1077-length-33079-cov-4.636477_pt1 | contig 33079 bp, 26 predicted proteins | sample MGYA00580854_ERZ773139 | MGnify/ENA primary metagenome ERZ773139 (study PRJEB29015, sample SAMEA2737809) | human gut metagenome | biome: human gut; feature: human-associated habitat; material: faeces | place: China | collected 2012 ...
GCAGATCGAGATAGCGGTACTTGAGTCTCGCGCATCATCTCGTCGGCCTTGCGGGAGTCTTCCCACGGGCCCACCTGCACGTTCCAGAGGTTGTTGCTGCCGAAGATCATGCGGCCCTTCTGGCCGCTGCGGGTGAGACGCTCGATGAGGCCCTGGGCGTTGTCCTTTTTGGAGAACGCGCCGATCTGGACGAAGAAGTTGCCGCGCACCACATCGCCGTCTTCCACCTGGGGCACGTCGCCCAGACTCTGGATGCGCACCCGCGCCGTGCCCTTGCCGATGACGCCCAGCCGCTGGGCGGCCCCGCGCGAAAGGTCGATGACACGGTCGTCCACGAACGGCCCGCGGTCATTGATGCGCAGGATGAGGGAACGGTGGTTCTCCAAATTGGTCACGCGCACTTCCGTGCCCAAGGGCAGGATCTTGTGCGCGGCGCTGATGTTGTACTGGTTGAAACGCTCGCCGCTGGCCGTCTTCTTGCCGTGGAAGCCGGGGCCGTACCAGGAGGCCACGCCCTCTTCCACGAAGCCGTGGGCCGACTTGAGCGGATAGTAGGTCTTGCCGCGCACGGTATAGGGCTTGGAGCCCGGTACGCCGCCCTTGCGCCAGGAGGTGTCCCTGCTGCCGCAACCGGCCAGCAGCACGGCCGCCAGCAACAGGCAGGACAGGTTCACCAGCAGACGGGGGAAGGAAAACTGTCGCTCCGTCATCATCGTCCCTCTTCCTGCAGTTGTTCCAGCTGCCGCAACAGGGTCAGACTCTCGGCATCCAGGCGCCCCATACGGGCGGCGCATTCCAGCATGCAGCGGGCCTCCTCGCTGCGACCGGCCTCCAGCAGGTCCCAGGCCGCCAGCATGTACAGGCGCTGGGGCCGGCTCCCGTACAGGGCGGAGAGCAGGTCGTCATACAGGTCGGCGAAGACCGCCCGGGCACGGGCCTCTTCCATGACCAGCCAGCGGGCCAGATGCGTGTTGTCCTCCTGCCCTTCCAGATAGCGAAGCAGCAGGAACAGACCATGCCGCAGCACATGCAGGATGCGCTGCAGCTCGCGCGCGGAGCTCTCGGCGGTCTGCTCGCCCAGCTGGCGCAAAGGATCGTAGAGCTCGGCCGTCACGCCCTGATGGCGTCCCAGCTGGGCCAGACGGTTGGCATAGTGCTGGCGCTGGAAGGCGTCCTCGCGCAGTTTGGCGCACTCGTGGAAGGCATAGCCCACGCACCAGTCGATGAGCGCCTCCACCGGCTGCTGGCTGACCAGGCCGTCGGGATGACGGCTGCCGGAATACTGCCAGAGCAGGATGGCGTCCTTGTCCGGGGTCTGGGACTGGCTGTTGCGGAACAGGTGATGCGCCGTATCCTTGAGGCGCCAGAACACGCCCTTGCGCATGGCCTCGCCCAGGAGGTCGCGGATGGACGAATAGGAAACGGCGCCTTCGTGATCGAAACGGCGGCGCTGCTCTTCCAGCCCCTCATAGACCTGGCAGTAGTCACGCACCAGGTCGCGCACTAAAAAGGCCTTGCGTTCCGGCGACCAGCGCCCGTTCACAGACCGGCCTCCTCCAGCAGGGCGCGGGCCACGGCCGCATCATAGAGCTTGAGGGGATCGGCATCGGCGTTGCGCTCCTCACGGTACAGGCGCGCCGCGTCTTCGATGACCTGCAGGTCCAGCCACTGGTGGCGGTCCCAGACCTCGGGATGGTCGGACTGCCAAAGGCGGAACTGCACGCCGCCGTCCTCACCGCGCCGCACGTACATGCGGGCCCTGTGGTCCGCGGCATTGGGGAAATAGTACAAACCACGCTCGTCTTTCATGCTTTTTTCCTTGCTGGGCCGCTCCCGGCGGCACTGTGAAATACTGCCCGAACCATAGCCGCTAATGCCTTTTTTGCCAAGGCGAGCACAGGGGGCGCTCCCGCAGGGGACAGCGGAACGCTCTGCACAGGCTGCCCGGCAATGGACCGGTCCCGTGACTGCACCGTGTCTATCAGGGCGGCATAGCGTATATTTTTGGAGAAGTTGATATGATATTTTTTTCACATAGTTATCCGCACCATACAAACAACATGCCTGCGCAGCCCGCATTGTGTCTGTGCTGTGAAAAAGCGGTCAATCACAAGAAACAGCGGTTGTCATCGCCAAAGAAATACGCTAAAAGAAGCAGAACTGCATTGCAGCCCGCAGTGCCGGACGTCCAACAGCGTCTGCCGCTGCGCCTGCGATCCCCCGTCTGACTACGCCGGACAGGGAACAGCACCTGGGGCGGCACACATATGTGTGCAGGCCGCAAGACGAGGCCGCCCCGGCGGCGTTTTGTCGTGTGCGGTTCCGGGCTACTCCGGCCCCAAGCGTCATGACGAAGGCACATCACGCGATGTGATACAACAAACCATGTGGAGGTATGGCAATGGCGAAACATGCAACCCCCCTGTTGGACCAGCTTGAAAGCGGCCCCTGGCCGAGCTTTGTGTCCGACATCAAACAGGAAGCCGCCGCCCGTGCGGCCAATCCGAAAGGGCTCGACTACCAGATTCCCGCTGATGCCCCTGAAGACCTGCTGGGCGTTCTGGAACTTTCCTACGAAGAAAAGGAAACCCACTGGAAGCACGGCGGTATCGTGGGCGTGTTCGGTTACGGTGGCGGCGTTATCGGCCGTTACTGCGACCAGCCCGAAAAATTCCCCGGCGTGGCCCACTTCCACACCATGCGTGTGGCCCAGCCCGCTGCCAAATACTACCACACCAAGTTCCTGCGTGACCTGTGCGACATCTGGGATCTGCGCGGTTCCGGTATGACCAACATGCACGGTTCCACCGGTGACATCGTGCTCCTGGGCACCCAGACCCCGCAGCTGGAAGAGATCTTCCACGATCTGACCCACAAGCTGCACAACGACCTCGGCGGTTCCGGCTCCAACCTGCGCACCCCCGAAGCCTGTCTCGGCCAGTCCCGCTGCGAATATGCCTGCTACAACACCCAGGACATGTGCTACCAGCTGACCCAGGACTACCAGGACGAACTGCACCGTCCCGCCTTCCCCTACAAGTTCAAGTTCAAGTTCGACGGCTGCCCCAACGGCTGCGTGTGCGCCATGGCCCGTTCCGACTTCGCTGTGGTGGGTACCTGGAAGGACGACATCAAGATCGACCAGGATGCCGTGAAAGCCTACGTGGGCGGCGAATTCAAGCCCAACGCCGGTGCTCACGCCGGTCGTGACTGGGGCAAATTCGACATCCAGAAGGAAGTCATCGACCTCTGCCCCTCCAAGTGCATGAGCTGGGACGGCAACAAGCTGTCCATCAAGACCGCCGACTGCGTGCGCTGCATGCACTGCATCAACACCATGCCCCGCGCCCTGCACATCGGTGACGAACGCGGCGCCAGCATCCTGGTGGGCGCCAAGGCCCCCGTGGTGGACGGCGCCCAGATGGGCTCGCTGCTGGTGCCCTTCATCTCCTGTGAAGCGCCGTATACCGAGATCAAGGAAGTCATCGAAAAGATCTGGGACTGGTGGATGGAAGAAGGCAAGAACCGCGAACGCGTGGGCGAAACCATGAAGCGTCTTTCCTTCCAGAAGCTGCTCGAAGTCACCGACACCGAAGCCGCTCCTTACCACGTCACGGCTCCCCGCTCCAACCCGTACATCTTCTTCAAGGAAGAAGAAGTGCCCGGCGGCTGGACCCGCGACCTGGCTGAATTCCGCAAACGCCATCAACGCTAGTTTAAGGGGGAGAAGAACATGGCTTTTATTTCTTCCGGGTACAATCCCGCCAAACCGATGGAAGGCCGCATTACCGACATCGGCCCCCACAAGTACGACGAATACTTCCCGCCGGTCATCAAAAAGAATTTCGGCAAGTGGCTGTACCACGAAATTCTTGAGCCCGGCGTGCTGATGCACGTGGCCGAAGGTGGCGACAAGGTGTACACCGTCCGCGTGGGCGGCACCCGCACCATGTCCATCACCCATATCCGCGAGCTGTGCGACATCGCCGACAAGTACTGCGGCGGCTACCTGCGCTGGACCACCCGCAGCAACATCGAGTTCATGGTGGAAGACGAAGACACCATGAAGGCCCTGCGCGACGAGCTCAACAGCCGCAAGTTCGACGGCGGCTCCTTCAAGTTCCCCGTGGGCGGCACCGGCGCTGGTATCAGCAACATGGTGCACACCCAGGGCTGGGTGCACTGCCACACCCCCGCCACCGACGCCTCCGGCCCGGTGAAGTGCGTGATGGACGCCATCTTTGATGACTTCAAGGACATGCGTCTGCCCGCTCCCGTGCGCATCGCCCTGGCCTGCTGCATCAACATGTGCGGCGCCGTGCACTGCTCCGACATCGGTCTGGTGGGTATCCACCGCAAACCGCCCATGATCGACCACGAATGGGCTGACCAGCTGTGCGAAATTCCTCTGGCCGTGGCCGCCTGCCCCACCGCTGCCGTTCGTCCCACCAAGGTTGAACACAACGGTCAGAAGGTGAACTCCATCGCCATCAAGGAAGACCGCTGCATGTACTGCGGTAACTGCTACACCATGTGCCCCGCCCTGCCCATCGCCGACCACGAAGGCGACGGTATCGCCATCATGGTGGGCGGCAAGGTGTCCAACCGCATCAGCATGCCCAAGTTCTCCAAGGTGGTCGTGGGCTACATCCCCAACGAGCCGCCGCGCTGGCCCACCCTGACCAAGACGGTGAAGCACATCGTCGAAGTCTACGCCGCCAACGCCAACAAGTACGAACGTCTGGGCGACTGGGCCGAGCGCATCGGTTGGGAAAGCTTCTTCAAGCTGACCGGCCTGCAGTTCACCCACCACCTGATCGACGACTTCCGCGACCCGGCGTACTACACCTGGCGCCAGAGCACCCAGTTCAAGTTCTAGGTCGGTCTTGAAAACGCCCCGGCGGCGCGCCGCAGTGTCGCCGGGGCCAGGAGAAAAAACATGGCTGACGAAAAAGACATCATCGTCGAATTCCTGAAGGGCAAGTCCGCTTCCAAGTCCAAATTCTACTTCAAGGACTTCACAGAGCTGTTCCCCGACAAGGGCCCCCGCGAAGTGAAGAAGATCCTCACCAGGCTGGTGAATGAGGAAGTGCTGGAATTCTGGTCTTCCGGTTCCACCACCATGTACGGCCTCAAGGGGGCCGGAAAGCAGGCCCACACCGAGGGCGAAGATTAAGCGACTGCCGGGCGGTCGTGCCTCCCGCACCGGCAACAGTCCGCACCCCACGCAGTCGGGACCGCGACGGACGCAAATATCATACGGTATGCCGCCAAATACCGTTCAGGAGCATGTCCTCTGCCTTACCCCACAGAAATGCCGCGAGCCATCGCGGCATTTCCGTTTTCCGCACGGATGCAACGTCTGTTCGGCGAGGGTAAGGGCCCTGCCCCGCCTATCGTCCCCGGCGGTCTGCGGCGACAGCGCCCCCGGTGTTCCCCGTCCCGCTTTCCAGCGGCGGCAGGGATGGGCAGGGGCCTGTGCAGTCCCTCCGCATCCTGCCTGCGCCCGGGCAGCGCTCTTGTACCTGCCGGTCACCGGGCTGAGCGGCCCCCGTACGCGCGTGGGGAGAACGTCCTCCGTACCGGGCTGAGCGGTCCCTCCTCCCCATGCCGCCCCTCCTGCGTCCGCATCACAGCCGGCTTGAATCCTCCGCCCGCCCCGCCTACACTGCGGCCATATGCCGCGACCTGCCGCCCCTCACAGCTTCCCGCGCGAGCCCTTCGGGATCGCGCATTTCCTGCGCGCCCGTTACGGAGGTCTGTCATGGGCGTCAGCTTTTCCCTCAATGACGAAGAACGGCAATGGCTCTCCCGGCTGGCCCGGGAAAGCATCACCACGGCCCTTGAGGGCCGGGAGGTCGTCCCGCCGCCCCTGCCGTCCGCGCTGGCCGGAGGGACGCTGGCCCAGTCCCTGGGCTCCTTCGTGACCCTGAACAAGGACGGCGACCTGCGGGGCTGCATCGGCAACATGGTGGGCCGGGAGCCGCTCTGGCAGAACGTCTGGCGCATGGCCCGTGCCGCCGCCTTCGAGGATCCCCGCTTCCCTGCCCTGGATGCGGAGGAATGGCCGCACTGCCGTCTGCACATCTCCGTGCTGGGCCCCCTGAGCCCCTGCCCCGACCCGGCGCGGGTCGTCATCGGCCGTCACGGCCTGCTGCTGCGCCTGGGCATGCGCCAGGGCGTCTTCCTGCCGCAGGTGCCCGTGGAACAGGGCTGGGATCTGGGGCAATATCTGGAACATCTCTGCCGCAAGGCCGGTCTGCCCGCAGGCAGCTGGCGTGATCCGCAGGCCCTGCTCTTCTGGTTTGAGAGCCTGGTCTTCGAGGCCTGAACCAAAGAGCCCTGAGGAGGAAGTATCCCTGCCTGCCGCGCTGTCCGTGCCCCTCGCGGCAACAGGCGGAGGAGAAAATGGCCCGCTCACGCCAGCGCGAAGAGGCCCACCCCTCGCGCGCTTTCTCCGGAGAAGTGTCTCCACAAAGGACCGGAGGGTCTGCCCTCTTGATTTTCTTCACGTCGGGGGCGGCATCCTGCCGCCGTGTCCGACAGCGGATGCCCCACGGCTGCGGTCTTCTCGAAGCCCGCGCGCCTCTATCCTTTCCCCGATTTATCGGTCCACAGACGAAACGCCGCCTGAAACATCCCAGCCGCCATACGGGAAGGCTTGCGGTCCGCCGTCCGGAGCCCCGGACGAAAGTCCACAACAAAAGGGACGCTCCCTGTACGGGAGCGTCCCTTGTTCTTTTATCGGCTGTTTCCCGTCCCCTCGTTTCCAGCCTGCCGGAGCGACTGGGGAAAGATGGAAGCCGGAAGGCCCCTTTTTCTTGCGCCGGGCAAGGGGGGCTCCTTCGAGGATCTTTCTTCTACGACGTGGGCGGCACGATGGGATCGCCGTACATCTTCCAGGTCAGCGGGCGATAGATGGAGATCAGGGCCATGGCGAAGATGATGGCTACCTGGACCAGGCTGGCCCAGAGTTCTTCCGGCAGGATACAGGAGCGCACGAAGCGCAAGGGCCAGTCCAGCCCCATGGGCGTGAGCCACTCGATGCAGCGGTCACCCACGGGCAGCCAGAAGAAGGTGCCCCAGAAACCGGCGCAGAAACTGATGATCCACTTGATGGTGACCCAGGCGAATTTGAAAAAGCCCAGCGAGGTGAAGATGGAATAGAACAGGCCGGTGAGCACACAGCCGATGAGCCCGGGCATGACCACCCAGGAATCCACGATATAGCGGCAGTATTCCACCAGCTTCACGGTCGCCGGATCGTCCATGCCCAGTTTGAGGAAACCGAGGGCCTGCATGGAAAAGGCGCCGCCCGCCCAGGCCAGGGCCGCCAGCAGGTGCAGGGCCTTCATGCCCTTGATGATATGGTTGTCACGTGCGCTCACGCCCTTGCCGCGCGAGCCGTAATTCCTGACCCGTTCGCTGAACACCATGACATCCTCCCGCACGCCCCCTGCGGGGCCTGCTCTGCGACGCCCTTTCCCGGGGCAGCCGCTCTTTTGACGCTACCCAGCGGAGCCTGTTTTTTCAAGCCCCGCGGGATGGCTGCGAGGGACGCAGGCATCCCGCACGCTCCGGAGCCGTCCGTCCGCGTGCCATGCTCCCGGTCACAGGAAGCCCCATCTCTCCCTGCCGGGCCTTCGGGAAACGATCGGGCCGTAGGGCAGGCCCCGGCAAAAAAAGCCGCCCTGCGCCTCCATTAGGCACCGGGCGGCCTCCACGGCGCGGACAGCGCCCGGGAAACCCGTGGGACCAAGGCCCGTCCGCCTTCGTTACAATTCCAGCAAGGCCCGCCAACGGGGCAGCTCGGGCTGCAATTCCAGATAGTCGTCCGGCAGGGCGGGCGGCGCGGCCTGGGCCAGGGCCCGCTTCACATCGTCCAGGCTGCCGGTACGCAGCAGGCCGGGGACGTCCTGCAAGGGGCACAGGTCGAAGCCGTCCGAGGGCAGCATGACCATGACGGGCAGCTTTTTGAGGGCCGCTTCCAAGACCACGGTGGTGGAAGCGGACGACCAGACCACGGTACCGGGCACCAGATGGGTGGCGATGGGGCCGTCAGCAAAACGCAGACGCCCGGCCTGGGCCCCCAGCTCGTGACGCAGGTCGGCCTCCACGGAAAGATAGGGATGCGGCTTGACCACGATCTCCCAGCCGTCCAGCAGGCCCGCGTGCACGGCCCGGGCCAGCAGACGCACATGGTCGGCGGTCTCGTCGGCAAAAAAGCCGGTCACCACCAGCAGGCGGTGGTGCGTCTGCCCTTCCTGCGGCGGCACGGCGGACTTGCGGGCATCGACGAGATACATGTAGCGCAGGGCCTCCACCAACTCCAGACGCTCCTGCGGCACACCGGCGGCCTGCCACTGCCGCAGGGCCCCCTGCCCGTTGGCGCAGATGCGGTCGGGCTGGAAGGGCGCGCAAGCGCTGTCCGTGAAGGTGGCCGGATCGTCGAAATAGCGGAAGTCCGTGGGCCGGATGGTGGAATGCTGCGCCCCGTACACGGGCCCGCCCGCGCCGGGCGTAGTGTGGGCGGCATGGGTCAGCATGCGTTCCCAGGGGCAGTTCTCCAGCGGGAAGGTGAACCAGTGCTGGGGCCCGGCGGCCTTCACATAATTGTCGATGCCGCGCTGTTGCAGGCAGCGCTCCAAACAGCGCCAGCCCCGGAAGGTCTCAGCCCAGTCCTCGGCCATATAGGCCCAAAAGTTCAGGCGGGAGCCCTCGAAACGGCAAAGCTCGCGCATGGAGGCCTCCAGACGGCGGCTGGTCCAGGCCAGACGCAGATAGCGCTTCCAGGCGGCCCGCAAGTCGGCGGTCGTGAGGAATTCCTCCAGATAGTGGAAGCTCACGCCGTCCTGCCGTGCGGCCCGCAGACGGTCCCGCATCCTGATGCAGCCGGCCAGATCCATCTGCGGCGACGGGAAGCGGATGAACAGCCAGCGCACGGGCGTCCTGGCCGCCGCCGCGCACAGGGCGTCGTGCAGGCCCTCCCAGTAACGGGAGCGGAAGCGGCCCGCTGCCGCGGCTTCCATGTCCACATTGGGGAAATAGGTGGCGATGGTGCCCGTGGTCACATGCGCGGGCGGCAGGGTGGGCAGGGCCCCGCCCCTGGGCCGGAGGGGCAGGCGCACCCGGAACCACCAGTGGAGGAAGCGCCCGGCCGCGCGCAGCAGGGAGGGGCAAGCCTCATAGATGCGGCGCAGCCGGCTGCGGTAGCGTCCGTCACGGCACTTGGGATCGTGATAGTCCGCGAACTGCCGCCCCGTGGCCTGGCAGAGCGCCAGCAGGGTCTCGCACAGACGGTCGTCGCCGCCCACCAGACGCAGGGCCGTGAAGCCGCCCTCGTCCAGCAGATGCTCCAGGGTACGCAGCTTGTAGATCTCGTAAAGCAGGGGCGTCATCTTGGGATGGCGCTCGTAGAGCAGCGAACACCACCACATGGACAGCTTTTCCCCGGCCTGGAAATGCTCGTGCAGCAGCGCCCCCTCCACGGGCCTGAGGCCCGTCCGGCAGGCCCATGCGGCGTGCTCGCGCCGGATCTCCGTCAGCCGGGCATCGCACAGGGCAGGCAGCGAGATGTAGTCGCCGGGCACGTCCCGCAGGTTCCAGTGGGCCACGGCGGCGGACGTCTCCAGATGGAAGGCCAGCGGCGCTCTGCTGTCGGCCAGCAAGGTAAGTTCTTTCATGGGCGCTCCTTTCCGGACAGGGGAAGAAAAAACGGACGGCATGGTGCCGTCCGTGCAGGCTCAGGCTTTGAGGGCCGCGGCGATGGCCGGGCCGTAGGGCGCGCGCAGGACGCCCTTTTCCGTGATGATGCCCGTGATGCAGTCAGCGGGCGTCACGTCGAAGGCGAAATTGAAGACCGGCACCCCTTCGGGGACGATGCGGGTCTCGCCCACATGGGTCACTTCCCGGTCGGGGCGCTCCTCGATGGGGATGTGTGCGCCGTCGGGCGTGCGCGGGTCGATGGTGGACAGGGGCGCCGCCACATAGAAGGGGATGCCGAAATGTTTGGCCAGCAGGGCCACGCCGAAGGTGCCGATCTTGTTGGCGGCATCGCCGTTGGCCGCGATGCGGTCGGCCCCCACCACCACGCACTGCACCAGGCCCTTCTGCATCAGCAGGGCGCAGGCATTGTCGCAGGCCACGCGCACGTCGATGCCGTCCTGCTGCAGTTCCCAGGCGGTCAGGCGCGCGCCCTGCAGGAAGGGCCGCGTCTCGTCGGCGATGACCCGCACCTTCTTGCCCGCTTCCAGGGCGCCGCGGATGACGCCCAGGGCCGTGCCGTAACCGGCCGTGGCCAGGGCCCCGGCATTGCAGTGGGTGAGCACGGTGTCGCCGTCATTGATGCAGGACGCCCCGTGGCGGCCGATCTCGCGGCAGATCTCCACGTCCTCGCGGCGCATGGTCTCGGCCTCGGTCAGCAGGACGGGGATGAGGGCCTCCATCTCCAGACCGGCAAGGGCCCGCCACAGGGCCCGCATGCGCTCCACGCCCCAGCGCAGGTTCACGGCCGTGGGCCGGGCCGCCTCCAGACGCACCAGGGCCTGGTCATAGGCCGTGCGCCAGTCGGCACCGGCAGGCAGGCTGCGGCGCAGTTCCTCAAGGGCCAGCACGCAGCCGAAACCGGCCGTGACGCCGATGGCCGGAGCGCCGCGCACCACCATCACCTGCAGGGCCCGGATGGTCTCGTCCAGGGTGCGGATGGGCAGGTAATCCTCGCGCCCGGGCAGGGCGCGCTGGTCCAGCAGATACAGGGTCATGGCGTCAGCGTCGAAACGGATATGGTGTTCCATGCGGTCCTCGATGGTTGAAAGGCGATAAAGGGTCCGTGAGATGGCGTAGCCTGTCCAATACCGACCACGGTAGCGCAAAGCCCTTATCTTGGCAAAGTGCTTTACAAATGCCGAACGCACTGGCTAATCTGGCTGAAGTTTTTGAACTTCAGCAGGAGAAGCGTCCCCATGGAAGAGTTCTCGCGCATCCAGCGCCTGCCCCCCTACGTTTTCGCGGTGGTAGGCGACCTTAAAATGAAGCTGCGTCGCCAGAATATCGATATCGTTGACTTCAGCATGGGAAATCCCGACATTCCCACCCCGCCGCACATCGTGGACAAGCTGGTGGAAGCCGCACAGAAGCCGGTGAATCATCGCTATTCGCTCTCCCGCGGCATCCCCCATCTGCGCGACGCCGTGTGCGAACGCTACAAGCGCCTCTATGATGTGGACCTCGATCCCAACACCGAAGCCATCGTGACCATGGGTTCCAAGGAAGGTCTCGCCCACCTTTCGCTGGCCATGCTCTCGCCCGGCGACGTGGTGCTGGCGCCCGACCCCACCTATCCCATCCACAAGTATGCGCCCATCATCGCCGGCGCCGACGTGCGCAGCGTGCCCATCGGGCCCGGCCGTGACTTTTTCGAGGACCTGACCGCCGCCACCAAGCAGGCCTGGCCCCGTCCCAAGCTGCTTTTCCTGTGCTATCCCCACAACCCCACCACGGAAGTGACCGACCTGGCCTTCTTTGAAAAGGTCGTGGAATTCGCCAAGGAGAACAACATCTGGGTCATCCATGACCTGGCCTATGCCGACCTGGTCTTCGACGGCTACAAGGCCCCCAGCTTCCTGCAGGCCAAGGGCGCCAAGGACGTGGGCGTGGAATTCTACACCATGTCCAAGAGCTACTCCATGCCCGGCTGGCGCGTGGGCTTCTGCCTGGGCAACCCCAAGCTCATCCACGCCCTGAGCCGCATCAAGAGCTACCTGGACTACGGCATCTTCCAGCCCATCCAGATCGCGGCCACCGTGGGCATGCGCAGCGGCGACGAAGAAGTCACCAAGATCTGCGACATCTACCGCCAGCGCCGAGACTGGCTCATCGACGGCCTCAACCGCATCGGCTGGGAAGTGCCCGCGCCCAAGGCGACCATGTTCGTCTGGGCCCGCATCCCCGAAGAGTTCCGCAAGATGGGTTCCGTGGAATTCTCCAAGCTGCTGCTCACCGAAGCGCAGGTGGCCGTCTCGCCGGGCCTGGGCTTTGGCGCCTACGGTGACGAGTACGTGCGCTTCGCCCTCATCGAGAACGATCACCGCACCCGTCAGGCCGTGCGCAACATCCGCCGCCTGCTCGGCGGCTCCAGCGATTAGGGGACACTATGGCCGACAGCAACAAGCCTCTGGTAGTGGGTCTGGCCGGGTTCGGCACCGTGGGCGGCGGTCTTGCCCGCCTGCTGGAAGAGAACGCCGGCATCATCCGTCAGCGTACGGGCCGGGACATCCAGGTCAAGAAGGTGCTGGTGCGCAATGCCCAGAAGGCGCGCACCGTGCCCCTGCCTCCCGGAGCCGACCTGACCACCAACCCTGACGAGCTGATCAACGATCCCGAGATCGACGTGCTGGTGGAGCTCATGGGCGGCATCGACGCCCCGCGCACCATCATCGACCGCGCCCTGGACGCCGGCAAGCACATCGTCACCGCCAACAAGGCCCTGCTGGCCGAGGAAGGGCTCGCCCTGTTCCAGAAGGCCGCCGGCAAGGGCCGCATCCTGCGCTACGAGGCCAGTGTTGCCGGCGCCGTCCCCGTGGTGGAGGCCCTGCGCACCAGCCTGGCCGGTAACCGCATCTCGTCCCTGATGGGCATCCTCAACGGCACCAGCAACTACATCCTGTCCGAGATGACCTCCAACGGTCTGGACTTCGATGTGGCCCTCAAACAGGCCCAGCAGCTGGGCTATGCCGAAGCCGATCCCACCCTGGACATCGACGGTCACGATGCGGCCCACAAGCTGACCCTGCTCATCCGCCTGGCCTACGGGGTCAATTATCCCTATACGGCCATGCCCGTGCGCGGCATCCGCGGCATGTCCAGCCTGGACATCGCCCTGGCCCGCGAGTTCGGCTACCGCATCAAGCTCATCGCCCAGGTGCGCGAACGCCGCGAGCCCGGCCAGCCCGACGACAAGGTGCGGCTGGAGGCGGGCGTGTTCCCGGCCCTGGTGCCCTATACGGTGCTGCTGGCCCGCGTGGGCGGCGTGTACAACGCCGTGCGCGTCAGCGGCAATGCCTGCGGCTCGCTCTTCTTCCACGGCCGCGGCGCGGGCGACCTGCCCACCGCCGGTGCCGTGCTGGCCGACCTCATGGCCGTGGCCCGTGACGAGAACCCGCACAACACCGGCTACGCCTGTGACGACCTGCCCCGCGCCAGCATCGTGCCGCCCGCGGAATGGCGTTCGCGCTACTATGTGCGCGTCATGGTCGAGGACGAGCCCGGCGTGCTGCGCGATCTGGCCGGCTGCATGGCCGACCAGGGCGTGAGCATGGCCCAGGTCATCCAGCGTACCGACGAAGGCAAGGGCGTGCCGCTGGTCTTCATGACCCATGAGACCACCGAAGAAGCCATGAGCACCGCCCTGCAGCGCACCCTGGACACCGGCATGCTGCGCCAGCCTGCCGTGTACTTCCGCGTGCTGGATTAACAAAAACGAACGCAGGGGGAGGCTCTCCCCCTGCACACGATCTCAAAATGATGGTGCCCGGCTCCGCGGGAAAGCCCGTGCCATCGTGAGACATTTCCCGCCACTGCCGGAGCCGTCCTCGCGGGGAGGGGTTCCGGGTGCTTCTCCAGCAACCACATCGCGCAGGGTCAGGAAACATCCCGGCCCTGCGCTTTTTACGCAGCCATGCTGCACGAGGGGCCCCATGATCATTCTGGAAGATCCGTATGTCTCGCCGGAGCTGGCCACCTTTGCCGCCGACCGGCAGGAACCCGTCCTGGATACGCCCGCTGCCCGGCAGGCCGGGCTGGATTACGGGCTGCACCTCAACCTTGTCTCCAGCCGCGACTTCGGCCGTCTGTGCTGCCAGGGGCAGCGCCTGTACAGCAATTCGGAAAACGCCCTGGACTGGCTCTACAGCCGTTCGGGCAATGCCGGGCTGGTGCGCGCCACCGAACTGCTCAAGAACAAGCTCCTGTTCCGCCAGCGCCTGGCCCCGCTCTTCCCTGATTTCCATTTCCGCGAGCTGACCCTGCGGGACGTCATGGAGACGCATTTCGACAGCCTGCCCGGCCCCTGCGTGCTCAAGCCCGCGGTGGGCTTCTTCAGCCTGGGCGTCTACAGCATCGAGAACGCCCAGCAGTGGCGCGCCGCCCGTGACGACATCGCGGCCGGCGCCGTGCGCTGGCGCAAGGAATATCCCGCCGCCGTGCTGGACAATCAGGTCTGGCTGCTGGAATCCCTCATCCAGGGCACGGAATACGCCGTGGACGTCTATTTCAACAGCCGCGGCGAGGCCGTCATCTGCAACATCCTCCAGCACGACTTCGCCTCTTCCGAAGACGTGAGCGACCGCCTGTACTACACCAGCGCGGACATCATCCGCCGCATGGCCGGGCCGCTGGAAGCCTGGTTCGACCAGCTCAACGAACGCCTGGGCCTGCGCGATTATCCCGTGCATGTGGAACTGCGCCGCGATGCCGACGGCCATATGGTGCCCATCGAGTTCAACCCCCTGCGCTTCGCGGGCTGGTGTTGCACGGACATCAGCCTCTTCGCCTGGGGCTTCCCCACCTACGGCTGCTATCTGGATGACCGGCGCCCGGACTGGGACAGCATCCTGCCCGGCCGCGAGGACAAGCTCTACACCCTCATCGTGCTCAACAAGCCTGCCGCCTGCCCGCCGGTGCGGCGCTTCGACTACGACGCCCTCTGCGCCCGCTTCCGCAAGGTCCTGCACCTGCGCCGCGGCTTCTACGACCGTTATTCCCACTTCGGCTTCCTGTTCACCGAGACCCCGGCCCATGACCGGGCGGAACTGGACGCCATCGTGCGTGACGACCTGCTGGGCTACGTCATCCCCGAAGACCATGAGGAGGCGCCCCAGGCCCGATAAGCAAACCAAGGAGGCTCTCATGAAGAAGATCGGCATCATCCGCTGCATGCAGACCGAGGACATCTGCCCCGGCACCACGGACTTTTCCTTTGCCGCCCAGGGCAAGGGCGCTTTCGAGGAACTGGGCCCCTGCGAGGTCATCGGCTTCGTCTCCTGCGGCGGCTGTCCCGGCAAGCGGGCCGTGGCCCGCGCCAGGATGCTGGTGGATCGCGGCGCCGAAGCCGTTGCCCTGGCCTCCTGCATCTGCAAGGGCAACCCCATCAGCTTCCCCTGCCCGCACCACGAGACCATGCTCGCCGCCATCCGCAAAAAACTGGGCGACGGCGTGCCCGTGCTGGATCACACGCACTAGAGATACGCATGAGATAGGAGCGGGAGGGGAATCCCCTCCCGTACTGCCCCTTTCCGGCGCGTACGCTCCCGGGCCATGCAGGGCGGCTTCCTGCCATGCCTCGTCCTGACGGGAGACCGTCATGGGCCATGGCCCCGGCACGATACGCTACCGTCCGCCGGAGGCACGGGCAGCACATCTTCCTGTCCCGTCGCCGGCCCGTCACCTTCATGACGACCGGCGGTCACACAAAGCAGGCATGCTGGTCATGGCATGTCCCCGGCTCCCCGACGCGCAGCAAGGATGTCCCCAGCCCGGGCGGGCCCGTAAGGATCGGGAAGGCCAAGGCGGCGCGGCCGGGCCCTCCCCCCGCCCTTTACCTTCCCGCCGCTGTGGGCTATGGAGGGGATGACCGCCTGTTCCGGCGGGCCGCATTTCATCATCAATCACGGACAAAACGGATTCAAAAGGAGAAGTCATGGCGGATATTCTGATCATCGGCGCCGGTGGCGTGGGAAGCGTGGTGGCGCACAAGTGCGCCCAGTTGGCCAAAGAAGGGGCCTTCGGCAAGATCACTCTTGCCAGTCGTACGCTTTCCCGGTGTGACGAGATCGCCCGCTCGGTCAAAGCCCGTCTGGGCGTCGACATCGCCACCGCCCAGGTGGATGCCGACAACGTGCCCGAGCTCTGCGCCCTCATCCGTCAGGTGAAGCCCCACACCGTGCTGAACATCGCCCTGCCCTATCAGGACCTGCACATCATGGACGCCTGCCTGGAATGCGGCGTGCATTATCTGGATACGGCCAACTACGAGCCCCTGGATACCGCCAAGTTCGAATACAAATGGCAGTGGGCCTACCAGGAGCGCTTCAAGCAGGCCGGCCTCACCGCCCTGCTGGGCTCCGGTTTCGACCCCGGCGTCACCAACGTCTTCTCGGCCTGGGTCATGAAGCACGAGCTGGACGAAGTGCATGTGCTGGACATCATCGACTGCAACGCCGGTGACCACGGCCAGCCCTTCGCCACCAACTTCAACCCCGAGATCAACATCCGCGAAGTGACCGCCCGCGGCCGCTACTGGGAACGCGGCGAATGGGTGGAGACCGATCCCCTGTCCTGGTCCATGACCTACGACTTCCCCGACGGCATCGGCCCCAAGAAGTGCTTCCTCATGTACCACGAGGAACTGGAATCCCTGGTGCAGAACCTCAAGGGCCTGAAGCGCGCCCGCTTCTGGATGACCTTCTCGGAAAACTACCTGAACCACCTCAAGGTGCTGGGCAATGTGGGCATGACCCGCATCGATCCCGTGCGCTTCCAGGGCCAGGACATCGTGCCCATCCAGTTCCTGCGCGCCCTGCTGCCCGACCCCGCCTCCCTGGGCCCGCTGACCAAGGGCAAGACCTGCATCGGCAACGTCATGCGCGGCATCAAGGACGGCAAGGAAAAGACCGTCTACATCTACAACATCTGCGACCATGAAGCCTGCTACGCCGAAGTGGGCTCCCAGGCCATCTCCTACACCACCGGCGTGCCCGCCATGATCGGTGCCAAGATGATGGTCTCCGGCCAGTGGCTCAAGCCCGGTGTGTGGAACATGGAACAGTTCGACCCCGACCCCTTCATGGCCGACCTCAACGCCTACGGCCTGCCGTGGCAGTGCGTGGAAGTGAAAGACTAGTCCCTTTCGCGCCGGCAACGCTGTTTCAGGGGGAAGGGGCCCGCGGGCTCCTTCCCCCGTTGCGCTCCGGCCCGGGAACAGACCCGCCGCCCCTGCGGCCAGGCCCCGGACGGCAGCCCTTTCTTCACCCCAACCCCTGCAAAAGACCAAAACATGAAGCATCTCCTGCCCCTGCTGGATCCCCGTACCGTCCCCTCGCCCTGCTTCGTGCTGGACGAAGCCCGTCTGGCGGCCAATGCGGCCATTCTGGACAGCGTGCAGCAGCGCACCGGCGCCAAGATCCTGCTGGCCCTCAAGGGCTTTGCCGCCTGGGACAGCTTTTCCCTGCTCTCCCGCGCCAAAGGCCACGGCCCCCTGTGGGGCACCTGCGCCAGCTCCGTGGATGAAGCCCGCCTGGGCCGCGAAGAATTCGGCGGCGAAGTGCACGCCTTTGCCGCGGGCTGGACGGAAGAAGAGCTGGACGAGCTGCTGCCGCTGGTGGATCACCTGGTCTTCAACTCCCTGGCCCAGTGGGAACGCTTCGGCCCCAAGGTCCGGGCCTGGTGCCGGGACAACGGCCGCGAGATCAGCTGCGGCCTGCGCATCAATCCCGAACATTCCGAAGGCGCCGTGGCCATCTACAATCCCTGCTCCCCGGGCTCCCGTCTGGGCATCCGGCCGCACCAGCTGCCCGAAACGCTGCCGGAAGGCATCTCCGGCCTGCATTTCCATACCCTGTGCGAACAGGGCTCCGACGCGCTGGAACGCACCCTGGATGCCGTGGAGGCCCGTTTCGGCAAGCAGCTGGCCCAGTGCAAGTGGATCAATTTCGGCGGCGGCCATCACATCACCCGCGAAGGCTACGACCTGGACCGCCTCTGCCGCTGCATCACGCGCATGCAACAGAACTACGGCGCGCAGATCTATCTGGAACCCGGCGAGGCCGTGGCCCTCAATGCGGGCTGGCTGGTGGCCACGGTGCTGGACGTGGTGCAGGCCGACATGCCCATCGCCATCCTGGACACCTCGGCCTCCTGCCACATGCCCGACGTGCTGGAGATGCCCTACCGCCCCAACCTGCTGGCCCCGGAAGACGGCGAGCTGCGCCTGGCGGGCGAAAACGGCGAAAAGGCCTGGACCTGCCGCCTGGCGGGCAAGTCCTGCCTGGCCGGGGACGTCATCGGCGAATACAGCTTCGCCGCGCCCCTCAAGGCCGGTGACCGCCTGATCTTCACCGACATGGCCATCTACAGCATGGTCAAGACCACCACCTTCAACGGCCTGCGCCTGCCGTCCATCGGCAGCCTGGCCGCCGACCTCGACGCCGCCGACCCGGCCGCCACGGCCCGTTTCCGTCTGGTGCGCCGCTTCGGCTACGAGGACTTCAAGACCCGTCTGTCCTAGGACATCGAGGCCACAGGCCTTTTCCTGAACGCAAACAGCCCCCGCATGACATCATGCGGGGGCTGTTTGCTTGCATCCCTGCCAGCTGTTCCCTGGATGGAACACACCGGGGAAGGGGACATAGGGAGAAAGGGGCCCTTCTCGTATCGGCAGCGGCCGAAGGCGGCCTCAGGCCGTGCCCGTCAGCGACAAAGGAGCATTACGTGGACTGCAGGGACGCGGGCCCTCCCCTCATATTTTTACTGCTGCACGGACGTGGCCGGGGCCAGATCCTCGACGGAACTCACGGGACGGCTGCCGGGATAGACCTCACCGGCGCTGGTACCGAAATCGCGCTGGGGCGTCACGGTGCCGCGCACGGCATGCACGGGCCCTGCCGGCTGCGTCTGCGTCCGGGCCGTTGCGGCCTGCCGTTCCTGTTCCAGCCGCTCCAGGCGACGGGCCTGCTGCTCGCGGGCCTGTTCCGCGGCCTTGCCCCAGCGGGGGCTGCTGCTGCGCGCCATGGGCACCGGCGTGCTGCCCGCGGCCCAGATCAGGCTGGTATCCCGCGTGGAGGAGGCTCGCTGGGCGGCATCGAAGCCGCTGCGGCCCGTTTCCTGTCCGGCCAGCTGCACATCGGGGAAACTCTCCGGCGGCATGAGCTCGCGGCCGTCAGGCAAAGGCTGCCGGGTGCGCCGGGCCATGAGCAAAGGCGGTTCGGGGTCCAGGCTGCCATCCAGGAAATCGCTGACCGTCACGAAACGCTGACAGCCCCCGGCCTGCAGCTGCGCGATGATGCGCGGCAGGTTCTCCAGCGTGCCGTGCACCGTATCGTGGAAGAGGAAGATGCCGCGCAGATCGTTGTTGACGTAACGCTGGCCCCGCGTGTTGACCAGGGCGGCGTAATCCTCGCGCACGCCCCGCCAGTCCTCGCTGTCCAGCGACCAAAGCACGACCTTGAGGTCCATCTGCTCGGCAGCTTTCAGGGTGATGTCATTGAACGAACCGTACGGCGGGCGCAGGAAGCGGGCCTCGATGCCCAGGGAGCGCAAAAAGCGCTGCACCCTGCCGATCTGCTCGCTCTGGGCCGCCAGGTTGAGATGGCGCAGATTGGGATGGGAATAGGTATGGATGCCGATCTCATGACCTTCGTCATGGATGCGCTGCACGAGATCGGGATGGCGCTCGGCGTTCCGCCCCAGCACGAAGAACGTGGCCGGGATGTTGTGCGCGGCCAGGATGTCGAGGATCTGCGGCGTATTGGCCGAAGGGCCGTCATCGAAACTCAGGGCGCAGAGGTTCTCCTGCATGGGCTGCGCGATGATACGCACACCATCGTAGACCCGGCACTGGCGGACACTGGGATCATTCATTACCAGCGCCGAGAGGGAGGCAGGCTCCAGAGGCCCGGAGAGCTTCCGGGCAGTAGCGGAGACGCGCAGCGGCGCGCCGCTGTCCGGGACGGCCTGGGCACAGCCCGGCAACAAAAGCAGGGCCGCCAGCAGCAGCCCCATGCCCATGCGCGACGGGAAACGCGCATCACGATCTTTGCCGGTCACGGGCCTGCGGCCCTGCCGGAAATGGGAAAACATCATCTTTTCCACCCTGAACTGAAGTGTTTTTCTACCTAACACCGGCCCCCCGGGACTGCAAGGCTATTTATCAGGAACGAATATCAATTTTTTATCCTTTTATTCCAGCTAATTACAAATGAAATTAAACTTTTTTCAAATCTTTCAATTTTTTTCTTGACCCCGAGGGGTGTTTCCCGTACAAACACTCTTGTTCGAGAGGACAACGACGGACAGTTAGCTCAGTTGGTAGAGCACCGCCTTCACACGGCGGGGGTCACAGGTTCAAGTCCTGTACTGTCCACCACTACGGAGCGGTAGTTAAGACGGTTATAACGCCGGCCTGTCACGCCGGAGGCCGAGGGTTCGAGTCCCTTCCGCTCCGCCATAATCACGCAAGGCGCCCTGCACATGCAGGGCGCCTTTTTTATTCCCGCCGCTCCGCGCTGCCCGTCTCGTGCTCCTGTCCCGGCCATCATGCATGGACAGGAGCAAGACTCTTGGTCTACCTTTTGCTATACCAGTAACAAAAAGGAGAGCATATGCATCCCATTGCCCATATCATTGCAAAATTTGGTGCCACTATCGGCATGGACGGCCTTGAGACCGAGAACGGCGTTTGCACGCTCCGTTTCGATGACGTGACAGTCACCCTTGAATGCGCCGAAAACGACGGCGCCCTGTACCTGTACAGCCGGGTATGCGGCCTGCCGGAAAGCGACGCCGACAAGCTGGCGCTCTATGGCCTGCTGCTGGAACTGGACAGCTTTTTCAAGGGCACGGACGGCGGGGTACTGGGCATCGAGCCCCTGCTCGACGCCGTGACCTATACCCGCCGCCTGCCGCTGGAACATCTGGACGAGAGCCTCCTCGACCGCCAGGTCGGCCGTCATGTGGATACGGTGGAAGCGCTGCGAGCTTCCATCGCACGACTGCAGGAGCAGGCCCCCACGCCCCAGGCCGCCGCGGAAACGGGCTGGAACGATGGCATGCTGAGGATCTGAACGCTGCTGCCATAAAGGATTCGCCATGAAGATCAACGACCTGAACATCATCGCCCAACGGCTGGGCGCTTTCGGCAAGGAACATCTGGGGATCGATCCCCGGGGCCATACCGTCCCCACCACTTCTTCGCTGGGGGGGCGCATCGTCAACTGGATACGCTCACGCCACAGCGACACGGCCGCCCAAGCCAACCGCGACGTCATGGACGGGCTCATCAATACCATCAGGCAGACCGATGATCTGGGCGACCGCTTCGCGGACATCGCCCGGAAGAGCCTGGAAGACAAGCTGGCTGCCGGCCGCCCCTTAAGCGGGCGGGACGCAGCCCGGGTGCTGCGGGACGTCATCCGCATCAAGACGACAGAAGACCAGGCCCGTCTGGAGTCCCGGCTCATCAATGTCCGGGACCAGTTCCAGAAGCTCTGCGCCCCCCATGCCGACGGCTCGCCCTCGGATCTGGAAACGCAGATAGCCGCACGACGGCAGCGCTTCGGCCTGCCCCCGGCCACAGCGGAGCAGTTCCAGGTCTATCGGGACACCGCCCTGCGCGATCTGGAAGCCAGGGCCCGGCGCGCCGACCATTCGCTGACACCGGCCGAAAGCCTGGATGCCCTTGGCGAGAGCGCCCGTATGCTGACCCTGAGGGAAGCCAAGGCCGGCATCGCGGCCATGGCGGAGCAGGTCAGCGGCGAAGGCCCCAACGGCTTCATGGCCCGTCTGGGGGCCGCCATGCAGGCCAGGGGCATCGTTGGCGACATCAGTCCCGCCACCCGCGATGTCCTGGTCCAGACCATCCATGACAAGCTCGCCGCCCGCTGCCTGAACGACAGCAACAACATGCACCAGCCCACACTGGCGGAAGCCACCACGGCGGCCGAGAACGTCATCAACAATTTCGTGGCGGCCCTGGACACGGTGGAACACGCCCGGGCCATGCCCCGGGAGGCCAAGCGCATCCTGCAGGACGAGATCCTGCACTCTCCCAAGCCCGTGAACGCGGCCATGGCGCAGGCCATATGCGACGCCGTACTGGATACGGGCCGGTTCCTGCGCACCCTGACGCTGGCCGAGGCCACCCCCGCCGGACTGAAGAGGGACTTCGATACCTATGCCCAGACCATGCACGCCGCCATCACACAGCCGGACGGCATGCTGCGTCCCGGCATCGAGGGCGGGCCGGAAGCCGGCCTGGTCCGCATCCTGACGGCCCGCGCCGCATGCAGGATGCTGGGCCTCGGCAATCTGGAGCCCCTGAGCAAGGACGAACGGAAGCTTTTCCAGCAGCTCGAACGGGCAAAGCAGCCCGTCCCGCCGGAGCTGGCCGCCCGCGTCGCTGCCCGTATGGACGCCGACTACGCGGCCCGCCGTGCCCTGGGCGGGGGCTCCCCCCTGCATGTCCTGCGCCGTGACCTTGCCCAGGAGGCCGACGAAGGCCTGCGTTCCCGCAACGAACTCCTGCTCATGAACGTCCTGGATACCCTGGCCCAGGCTACGGAAAGCGACGAATTCTATGACATCCTCGACCGGGCTCCCGGTCTTGGCCAGATGCGCATGGCCGAGGCGCGCCGGTTCGTGCCCCAGGGCCTGGGCCTGACCCTGCCCGAAGGTCAGGCCTTCGACATGGCCGCCGCCCGGCAACGCATGCTCGACGGGCTCAATGCCACCGTCCTGTCCACCCCTCCGGGCAACGGGGCCGCCGCCCTGTCCGGACAGGATCTGGCCTCTCCCGCGCTGATCCGCAAGTGCAACTTCTTCTCCGACCAGTTTCTCAAGGACTTCGCCCGGCGCGGCATCACCATCAACGGGCACAGGATCGGTGGCGGGGGCAGTCTCCAGAACCTGCCCTGGCTGGAACAGGAGCTGGACGCCCTCATCGCCATATTCCCTTCCGCCGAAGAAGCCGGGCGCGTCTGCAGCCCGCTGCATCAGGCCAGCGGCGCCGACATCCTGATGCTCCTCCTGGCCGACCCGGCCACCGCCGACGAGACCTTCCGCATCAACAACCTCCAGGGCAATTCCCTCTCCAACAGCCTGCCCATCGAGGTCTTCCATCATCCTGATGGCTCGTACAGCGTCAATATCGAACTCTGCTACCAGAGGGTCGATGAGGGCCTGGGCCCCCGTGCCTCCTCCGGCATCAACGTGAGCGCCTCCTTCCTGCTGCCCAACGGCCGGGAACCGCTGCAGTTCCGCATCGAGGATCTCGACGTGCTGTTCAACACCCATCAGGGCTAGGCGCGGCCAACCAAAATAGCAAAGGAGTACCGCGATCTAGATTTGGCAGACATTCCTCTGTAGAGGCATGAAAAAAGGCCCATCGGCGTTTTGCTGGTGGGCTTTGACGTTATGTAGGTAGTTCCGTCAAATCGCCTTGCGCGATTACCTTCAGCGTTATAGGGTACGGTAGGAGGTAATTATGCGTAAACTTATTTTTTTGCTTGGATTGGCGGTGGCGGTCGCATTTGGTGGTGGATGCGCGGGGAAAATTAACAGCAATAAGATTCCACCAAGCGAATATGATGTTCAAGAAACAAAAATTTACAACAAACCGTATGATTCGGTATGGAAAGCTGTTGTCCAATCAATAGGTTCGTCATACTTTGTCCTTGAAAATATTGAAAAGGATTCTGGAATCCTTTCCCTGTCGTTCTCTGCTCAGACGCCAGATGATATTATTGATTGCGGGATGATCGAGGAGACGGGGACTGTTTATATGAAAAAATATGAATTAAAATATAAAGGTACAGCCAATAATATTACAAAGACAGTCCTTACTGATAATGGACTTACGGGTACGGCTTTAAGAAAATTTTCGGTATCTGGGAAATCAAATATCCTTGTAAAATCTGTAGGCTCAAAATCTACTCAAGTTACTGTAAAGACAAGATATGTTGTTGAATTAAAATATAATGTACTTCTTCAAGGAGCACTTGCGCCGATACAAACGCATAACTCCATGCAATTCACAGGGAAAGAAATTGGCACATTCAATGTCCCTGGGAGTATGACGTGCCGCTCAAAAGGGACACTTGAGCGTTCCATCTTTGATGGTATAGAAAAGTCGCTTTAATTCGCAAATTCAGATTCATAAGGAAAGGCCCGGCATAACGCCGGGCCTTTTCATCGTGGGGGCTACCTGTTCCCGTCAAGCATTTCTATGGCCTTGACGATTTCCGGTGCTGGAGCTGGGGGCTTCACCGCAGCCCAAGAAATCGAGGCCATGAGCATCCCGTTGCCGCACGTGGCTTCCGTGAGGTTAATCCGCATGCAGTACACGGCATCCGCGCCCAGCTTGAGGGCTTCCAGCTTCATCATGGACAGCGCTTCTTTTTCTGCGGCCCGCGCCTTTTCGAGATAGGCATTGGACTTCATGCCGAAAGTGTCCGTCACTGCGGAGAAAAACGACGTGAGCGGGTCAGTGCCCAGGATGCAATAGCCCGTGACGAGGCCGCGATCTTCTCCCGCAGCAGGAACAGGAGAAGGAGAAGAAAACATCTAGAACGGATTTTGCGGATGCGTGCGGGGAATGGTGCGGGGAAAAGAAAAGGGACTTGCAGTTGTGTTTCAGCAAGTCCCTGAAATCTGTGGCGCGCCCGGCGCGATTCGAACGCACGGCCTTTGGCTCCGGAGGCCAACGCTCTATCCGACTGAGCTACGGGCGCACACGTGTCTTTCTAGGCAAAGGGCGTGCCGCTGTCAAGCCCTGCCCCTGCCAGCTTCGGGGCGCATCCCGCCCCAGTCCCGAAAATGGGCCGTGCCCCTCTTCCGGGCGCGACGCCGCCCGGCATCACGGCAGGCCTGCTTCTTTTCGTGACAGTCTCCTAGTCTTGCGCTATACTTTCTTTCCCCGTTTTGGGGCGCCCCCCAACAAGGAGAACGATCATGAGCCAGATCCTCTGGTACGGCCATTCGGCCTTCAATATCAGCTGTGACGACAAGCATGTCGTCGTGGACCCCTTCCTGACGCCCGCTTCCGGTACCACGGCCGAGACCATCGGCCCGGTGGACGTGGTGCTGGTCACCCATGACCATGCCGACCATGTGGGCGATGCCGTGGCCATCTGCAAGAACACCGGCGCCATGCTGGGCGCCATCGTGGGCACGGCCCAGAAGCTGGAGGCCACCGGTGTGCCCTCGGCCCAGCTGCTCAACTACATCGGCTTCAACATGGGCGGTACCGTGGCCCACGCGGGCTTCGAATTCACCATGACCCAGGCGTATCACTCCAGCGAGTCGGGCTCCCCGGCGGGCTACATCATCCGCACGCCTGACGGCAAGCACATCTACCATGCGGGCGATACCTGCATCTTCGCGGGCATGGAACTGTGGGGCCGCCTCTACCCCATCGACGTGGCCCTGCTGCCCATGGGCGGCGTCTTCACCATGGACGCCCGCCAGGCGGCCCTGGCCTGCAAGCTGCTGGGCTGCAAACAGGTCATCCCCATGCACTGGGGCACCTTCCCGGTGCTGGCCCAGGATACGGAAGCCTTCAAGGCCGAACTGGCCCGCGTGGCTCCCGGCTGTACCTGCATCGACCTGCTGCCCGGCCAGTCCGTGCAGATCTAGCGTGTTGTGGGGGAGCCATCCCGCGCATCAGCGATGTCTCCTCCCCCGAACGCTTCCCGACCCATCAGTAAAAAAGCCCTTCCTGCCATGGCAGGAAGGGCTTTTCGCTTTTTTCAAAAAACGGGAGTCGGGCCAATCCCTTAAACAGGGTATCGGCCCCACCCGGACATATCGCTTTTTACTTTTTCTCGTCGTCGCTCTTGCCGCGGGCCTTGTCCAGCAGCTCGCCCGCCTGCTGGCCCAGCTCACCGGCTTTGCCGCGAGCTTCCTGCAGCAGTTCCCCGGCCTTCTGGCGGGCACCGTCCACCACTTCACCGCTCTGGCGGCGCAGCTCACCGGCCTTCTGACGGGCTTCCTCCATCATCTCTCCGGCCTGGCCGCGCAGGGAACCCATCTTTTCCCGGGCCTCGTCCAGAAGCTCGCCCGCCTGCTGGCCCAGTTCGCCCGCCTTGCCGCGGGCCTTGTTCACCATCTCGCCGCTCTGACGACGCAGTTCGCCGGCTTTCTGGCGCGCTTCTTCCATCATCTCGCCGGCCTTGCCGCGAGCTTCGTCCAGCAGTTCCCCGGCCTTCTGGCGGGCCTCGCCCACCACTTCGCCGCTCTGGCGGCGCAGCTCGCCGGCTTTCTGACGGGCTTCCTCCATCATCTCTCCGGCCTGGCCGCGCAGGGAGTCCATCTTTTCCCGGGCCTCATCCAGAAGCTCGCCCGCCTGCTGGCCCAGGGCCTGGGCACGGGTGGGCGCGGCCGCGGGCTGGTCCGGCGTGGGCAGCAGACGGTCCTCGTCCCCCTGTCCCTGGGCCACGCGCGCGGCCTCCTCGTCACGCAGGATGCGGCGCAGCACCTTGCCGATGAGGCTCTTGGGCAGTTCCTCGCGGAACTCGAAGAACTTGGGCACCTTGTAGTTGGCCAGACGCGCTCGGCAATGGGCCGTCAGCTCGGCCGTGGTCAGGGTCTCGCCGGGACGGGGCACCACATAGGCCTTGAGCACTTCACCTCGGGTGGGATGCTTGACGCCCACGGCCACGGCCTCGGCCACTTTGGGATGCTCGTACAGGACTTCGTCCACTTCGCGGGGGTAGACGTTGTAACCGCCCACGATGACCAGATCCTTCTTGCGGTCCACGATATAATAGTAGCCCTCTTCGTCGTAGTAGGCGATGTCGCCGGTATGCAGCCAGCCGTCGGTCAGGGTGGCGGCCGTCTCTTCGGGACGGCTCCAGTAGCCCTGCATGACCTGCGGGCCGCGCACCAGCATCTCGCCTTCCTCATTGGGGCCCAGGACATGGTTGCTGTCGTTGATGTCCACGATGCGGATCTCGGTATGCGGGAAGGCCACACCGATGGAGCCTTCCTTCTGCGGGCCGTCCAGCGGGTTGGCCGTAACGCAGGGCGAGGCCTCGGTCAGGCCGAAACCTTCGGTGATGCTGGCGTGGGTCATGCTCACCCAGCGGCGCAGGGCCTCGGTGGGGAACGGCGCCGAACCGGAGACGCAGATCTCGATACAAGTGAGGTCGTATTTCTTGATGTCCTTCTGCTGCATGAGCGACATGTAGACCGAAGGCGCGCCCACGAAGAAGGTGGGACGGAAGCGGGCGATGGTCCGCAGCAGGTCGGCGGGCGTGTAGCGCGGCACCGGGATGGTGGTGGCCGCCAGGGCCGTGGGCAGGATGATGTTGCCCACCAGGCCGAAGACGTGGAAGAAAGGCATGATGCTCAGGAAGGACATGGGCTTGCAGTTTTCCCAGTCCATATGGAGGATGGCCAGCAGCTGCTGCATCTGGGCCGAGATGCAGGCATGGCCCAGCATGGCGCCCTTGGGCTGGCCGGAGGTGCCGCCCGTGTACTGGAGCAGGGCCAGGGCGTCACCGGGGTCCTCGTCGGTGGGCACGCTGAAGCGGCCGCGGACCTTGATGAAATCTTTCCAGCGCAGCACTTCCTGCCCGTAGGGCACCTGCGGCACCTGGCCCTGACGGCGGGCCTTGATGCGATACAGCCAGTTGAGCGGGAAGGCCAGACCGTCCGAGATGTTCGTGACCACGGTCAGGCGCAGGGGCAGACGGTCGCGCAGGGGCTCCAGCTTGGCCCAGAGCAGATCCAGGGTCACCAGCACTTCGGCCCCGGCATCATTGAAATGATGCAGCAGCTCCTTTTCCATGTAGAGCGGGTTGGTCATCACGGCCACGGCCCCGGCCTTCATGATGCCCCAGAAGGCGATGACGGTCTGCGGGATGTTGGGCAGCATGACGGCCACCCGCTGGCCGGGCTTGACGCCGCGCAGGCGCAGGGCCTCGGCAAAGCGTTCCGCCGCTTCGTGCAGACGGCTGTAGGTCATCTGGAAATTCTGGAAACGGATGGCCAGACGGTTGCCGTGCGTCCTGGCGGCCCTGTCCAGCAACGAGGCCAGATGCATGGGCCGGATGACGCATTCCGTGTCCTCGTGACCCGCAAAATGCCGCCACCAGCCGGGGCGTTGACCGTCGTCCAGGATATTTTCCATGGCGCCGTCCAGGGGGCGGGCCGTTTCCGTCTGCGAAGGGGTAGTCATGCGCTGCTCCAGATGCATGCTGCAAGGGTTGGGCGCGGCCTCACGGCACACGCGTTGTCATCCCCCGGCCCGGAGACCGGGGGCCGTCATCAGGAGGGGCGCCGAAGCGCCCCTGTCGAACACTATCGAGAAAAGGATCAGGCCAGGGCGGTCAGGTCGTAGGTGCTGCTCTCCACGATGTCGCCCTGCACCAGCGCGCCGGGGGCCACGCCCAGGCCGCTCACGTAGGTGATGCCGTCCACCTCGGGCGCCTGGAACCAGACACGGCCCACATGCAGGCCCGGCCATTCGTCATGCGGCGCATCCACCAGCACCGGCATGGTCTGGCCCACCGCTTCCTGCAACTGCCGCTCGCTGATCTCGGCCTGGATCTCCATGAGCGTGGCGCGGCGTTCCTCGCGCACTTCCATGGGCACCTGGTCGGGCATGGCCGCCGCGGGCGTGCCTTCCTCGGCCTGATAGGCGAAGACGCCCAGATGGCGGAAGCGCGTCTCTTCCACAAAGCGGCACAGGGCCTGGAAATGCTCCTCGGTCTCGCCGGGATAGCCCACGATGAAGGTGGTGCGCAGGGCGGCCTCGGGCAGGGCCTCGCGCACGCGGTCCACCACGCGGCGGGGATCATTGGCGAAGGGGCGACCCATGCGGGTCAGCACCTCGGGATGGGCGTGCTGCAGGGGGATGTCGAAGTACGGCAGCAGCTGCGGCCCGGCCTCGCGCATGTAGCGCAACAGTTCGGGCGTGACGCCGCTGGGATAAAGGTAGAGCAGACGCAGCCAGGTCAGGCGGTCCAGGGGCAGCAGCTCGTCCAGCAGGTGGGGCAGGCTTTGGGGCGTGTCGAAGTCACTGCCCCACGAGGTCAGGTCCTGGGCCACCAGGACCAGTTCGCGCACCCCGCCGGCCAGCAGGCCGCGGGCCTCCTCGCGCAGGTCGGCCGCAGGCACGGAGCGCAGCGGGCCCCGGATGGACGGGATGGTGCAGAAGGCGCACTTGTGGCGGCAGCCTTCGCCCACCTTGAGCCAGGCATAGGACGGGCCCGTGGAGAGCAGGCGGCCCGGCGCGGCGGGAGCCGCGGGCAGGCCCAGGGCCTCGCGCACCATGGCGGGCCAGTTTTCCAGCTCGTCGGTGGGCAGCCACAGGTCCACCTCGGGCAGGTCGGCGGCCAGATCCTTGACGCCGTAGCGCCCCACCATACAGCCGGCCACGGCCAGCAGGGGGCGGCGCTTGCAGCGGCCCAGACGCTCCACGGCATCGAGGATGGAGCGGATGGACTCGCGTACGGCAGGCTCGATGAAGCCGCAGGTATTGATGAAGACCAGACGTGCCCGGCCCATGTGTTCCACGCTGTGCACGGGCATGCCCAGCGAGCCCAGCAGATGCTCGGTATCCACACGGTTCTTGGGACAGCCCAGGCTCAGGGACCACACCGGCAAAGAGCCGGACACACGGGCGCGCGCCAGGGGCGCGGCCGCTCCGGCTGCGGAAGAAAAGGAATGGACAGTCATGGAGATAGCCTATCCGTCTCTGTTTTTTTTGTCATCACAAATTGCGCGATATGGTTGCGCAGGCAACGGGATAGGCTGTGTCCGGCGGCAGAGGCGCCGCCGTGCGGGACCGCCCCGCAGGAACGAGGCGGAACGGGAAGATGTCGGGCTAAAAGGCGTGGACGCGCCACGGCAGGGCCAAAAAGCGCAGGCTGTTGGGCTGGATGACCAGCAGGCGTTCCCGCTGCACGTCGGCGCTGCGGGTCACGAAGCTCTCGCGCGGGATCAGCGTCACGGCTTCGTCCTCGTGGCTGCAGTCGAAAAGATGCAGCAGGTCCCCGTCCATGCGGTCGGCGCAGGTCCAGTGCCGGTTCATGGGCGGCGTCTCGGGCGTCAAATGCCGCAAAAAGCGGAACAGGATGCAGCGGCCCTCGCCCGGTGCCAGCCACTCGCGGCAGGCTTCCCACAGGACGTCGGGCGAAACGGCCTCGCCTTCGGCAAAGGGCTTTTCCACCAGCAGGGGGTAGCGCTGCTGGCGGGCCTGGATCATGTCGTCCACCAGCTGCATGTAGTCCGTGTCCTGCTCCAGCACGGCCCGCAGGGCACCGGGCTTCTCGGCCAGGGAAAGCAGGGTCTCGTTGAGGATGTCGCGCGCCTTGAGCGTCTGGATGCCGTGGGTCAGGCGCAGGGCGTTGAGCACGGCATAGATGGCACAAAACGTATCCAGTTTCCCCTGGAAAAAAGGTTTGAGCATACGAACCTCCGCATGCTGTTATGCCTGTTCCCCACGGGCAAGGCAACCGGAAACGCCGGACAGCACAGAAGTTTTTTCTCCCCGGCCCGGCTGCGGGGCTTTTGCGGCTTTACAAGGCCTGCCGCAGCAGGTATAAGGGAATCCCCACTAACTATATCACCATACCTTGATATGCAGATATTCACCAATCCCCAAGATCTGGCGGCCCAGTGCCGCTCCTGGCACGCGGCCGGCGAGGACATCGCCCTTGTGCCCACCATGGGCTATTACCATGCCGGTCACGAGGCGCTCATGGACCAGGGCCGCGGCCTTGCCAAGCGTCTTGTGGTCAGCCTTTTCGTCAACCCCACCCAGTTCGGCCCCAATGAAGACCTTTCCGCCTATCCGCGCGACATCGAGCGCGATACGCAGATCGCCGCCGCCCACGGCGCGGACGCCATCTTCATCCCCGAACCCGCGTCCATGTACGCGGAAGACCACGCCACCTGGGTGGAAGTGCCGGACCTTTCCCGCATCATGTGCGGCCTGAGCCGGCCGACCCATTTTCGCGGTGTCTGCACGGTGGTGCTGAAGCTGTTCATGATCACCCAGGCCGACGTGGCCGTCTTCGGCCAGAAGGACTGGCAGCAGCAGGCCATCCTGCGCCGCATGGTGCGCGACCTCAACGTGCCGGTGCGCATCGAGACCTGTCCCATCGTGCGAGAGGAAGACGGCCTGGCCCTCTCCTCCCGCAACGTCTACCTCACCGAGGAAGAACGCCGCCAGGCCCCCTGGATCCATCGCGGCCTGCAGCTGGCCCGCGACATGGCCCAGAAGGGACAGACCCACGCCAAGATCCTGCGTGAGGCCGCCCTCTGCACCTGGGCGGACCACCTGACCCTGGGCCGTCTGGACTACCTCAGCGTGGTGGACCCGGTATCCATGGAGCCCCTGGACACCGTGGATGGCCCGGCCCTCATGGCCTGTGCCATCCGCATGGGCAAGGCCCGCCTGATCGACAATATCCTGCTCAGGGACTAGCGGACAGGCCATATGTTTTTTCGGCAGGGGCCGGACCGGGGCTGATGTCCCTGCCCGGCTTCCCCATGCCTGCCCGGCCGCCCGCACGGGCGGTGCAGGCGACCTGCGGTCCGGCAACGGCCGCGGGCCATACTGAACCATGGAGAACAGACCAATGCAAACCAAGGGCAAATATTTCTTCACCTCCGAGTCCGTGACCGAAGGCCATCCCGACAAGGTGGCGGACCAGATCTCCGACGCCGTCCTGGACACCCTGCTGGCCCAGGACCCCAACGCCCACGTGGCCTGCGAGACCCTGGTGACCACCGGCATGGCGGTCATCGCCGGCGAGATCACCACCACGGGCTATGCCGACCTGCCCCACGTGGTGCGCGAGACCATCCGCGAGATCGGCTACACCAGCTCCGACATGGGCTTCGACGCCAACACCTGCGCCGTGATCTCCTCCATCGACCACCAGTCCCCCGACATCGCCCAGGGCGTGCTGCGCGCCGCTCCCGAAGACCAGGGCGCCGGTGACCAGGGCATGATGTTCGGCTTTGCCTGCAACGAGACCCCCACCCTCATGCCCGCCCCCATCTTCTGGGCCCACCAGCTCTCCCAGCAGCTGACCAAGGTGCGCAAGGACGGCACCGTGCCCTTCTTCCGTCCTGACGGCAAGACCCAGGTCTCCTTCGAATACCTGGACGGCAAGCCCGTGCGCATCAACAACGTGGTGGTCTCCACCCAGCACGCCGCTTCCGCCTCCCAGGCCGACATCATCGAAGCCGTGAAGAAGCACGTGATCCGCCCCGTGCTGGAGCCCTCCGGCTACTTCGATGAAAAGGACTGCGAGATCTTCATCAACACCACCGGCCGTTTCGTGGTGGGCGGTCCCATGGGCGACTGCGGCCTCACCGGCCGCAAGATCATCCAGGACACCTACGGCGGCAGCGGCCATCACGGCGGCGGCGCCTTCTCCGGCAAGGACCCCTCCAAGGTGGACCGCTCCGGCGCCTACATGGGCCGCTACATCGCCAAGAACGTGGTGGCCGCCGGTCTGGCCCCGGTGTGCGAAGTCCAGATCGCCTACTGCATCGGCGTGGCCGATCCGGTGAGCGTGCTGGTCTCCTCCCAGGGCACCAGCGAGATCCCCGACGAAGTGCTGACCAAGGCCGTGCGTGAAGTCTTCGACATGCGCCCCTACTTCATCACCAAGCGTCTGGACCTCAAGCGTCCCATCTACTCCAAGACCTCCTGCTACGGCCACTTCGGCCGCGAGCTGCCCGAGTTCACCTGGGAAAAGACCGACGCCGTGGCCGACCTGCGCACCGCCGCCAAGGTCTAGTCCGCACGACTGATCCTGTTGAAGGCCGGGGCTTTCCCCGGCCTTTTTCGTATCCGCCGCCCGGCTCCCGCCCTCCCCGCGGACGGCCATTCCCGCGGACGGCCGCCGCGATGACCGCAAAGGAGAGGAACGGCCCCTCCCCGGCATCCTCGCCACCGACAGCGGGCACCGGCGTTTGCGGGCTCCCCTGCCGATCCTCCTGCAGGTCCGGGATGCGTCAGACCTCGTGCCGGCTCCGCCTTCGGCCCGCTGCCATGCCGCAGGGCATCCGCCCCGGCCAGGATACCGGGCTCCCCCCGGGCGCTCGCGTCCGGCCTGCAACTTGCAAGCCCTGTGCGGATTAAGTACATTGAGCGATTACGGATGCCGTGACATCCGCCGCCGCGCCCGGCGCCTGTGACGGCGGGCAGGTTTCCTGCCACGGCAGGCCGGAATCATAGCTCAAACCGCCGTGCAGCGAGCGCAGCGCGGCATACGAGCCGCGCCCCAGCATCAGCGCGTTCGCGGCGGAAGCCAGCGCCTCGGCGCGGGCGACGGAGGCGGCGAAGAGG
>ERZ773139.1083-NODE-1083-length-32935-cov-3.902311_pt1 | contig 32935 bp, 29 predicted proteins | sample MGYA00580854_ERZ773139 | MGnify/ENA primary metagenome ERZ773139 (study PRJEB29015, sample SAMEA2737809) | human gut metagenome | biome: human gut; feature: human-associated habitat; material: faeces | place: China | collected 2012 ...
CAACAAGATCTCCAAGTATATGAAGAAGGTCGGCTACGAGTGCCGCGTCATGGGCGTGCCCAAGACCATCGACAATGACCTCTTCGGCACCGACCACTGCCCGGGCTTTGCCTCGGCTGCAAAATATATCGCGACCTCCGTCATGGAAATTGCCCGCGACGCGCGTGTGTATAACGTCGGTCAGATCACCGTCATCGAGTGCATGGGCCGTCATGCCGGCTGGCTGACTGCCGCCGCGTCCCTTCCCAACACGAAAGAACCCTGCTGCGACTTTATCTACCTGCCCGAGGTCGACTTCGACATGGACAAGTTCATTGCCGACGTTTCCGCCTGCTACAAGAAAAATGGCAGCTGCATCGTCGCCGTCTCCGAGGGCATCCACTATGCCGACGGCAAGTTCGTTTCCGAGGCAAAGACCTCCGGCACCGACGGCTTCGGTCATGCCCAGCTCGGCGGTCTGGCAGCGCTTCTTGCCAACGTCCTGAAGGAAAAGACCGGCGCGAAGGTCCGCGGCATCGAGCTGAGCCTTCTGCAGCGCTGCGCCGCGCACTGCGCGTCCCAGACCGACATCGACGAGGCGTTCTGCGCCGGCAAGACTGCGGTCGAGGAAATGCTCAAGGGCACGACTGACAAGATGGTCGGCTTCGCCTGCGACCGCACGAACGGCTACAAGTGCGAGATGAAGCTGTTTGATCTGTCCGACTGCGCAAACTTTGAAAAGAAGTTCCCGCGCGAGTGGATCAACGCCGAGGGCAACAACGTCACCGAAGAGTTCGCGAAGTATGCTCTGCCGCTCATCCAGGGCGAAACGAAGCTCGAAAAGGAAGACGGTCTGCCCCGCTTTGCAAGACTCAAGAAGGTCTTTGCCAAGTAAGCTCTCAGGTTTCTGCTTTTTGAAGCGGTCCGGATTTTCCGGACCGCTTTTTTTCGTTTTTGCTTGATATTGCACGCAAACTGGTCTAAAATAAGGAAGCAGAAATTTCAAGCGTCGGGAGGCGTTTTTATGGATTACGTCAAAGAAGCGAAGGCGCTCGGCTTTACACAGGCGGCGCTGATGCCGGTATCCGAGCTGGTGATCGTGCCGGAATACCGCATGTTCTGCGAGGAAAACCTGTGCGGCAACTATAATGTCCTGCCTGCATGTCCGCCCGCAAGCGGCACGGTGGAGGAAATGACGGCGCGCGTCCGGCAGCACGAAACGGCGCTCGTCCTCATGATCGAGCATACGCCGAAAGACCCCATGGACAAACAGGAGCAGAAAGCGGACAAGCGGCACCAGAACGAGCTGACCGAGCAGCTTCTTGCGCGCATGCACGAAAGCGGCGTAACCGACACGCTCATGATGGGTGCCGGTCCCTGGAAGACGGCGTCGTGCATGTCGGCTTACTGCGTGAATGCGCAGAAGATGGCAGACTTTGTCGGCATGAAGTGCTGGGAAAACGACGGGAAAACCCGCTATTTCTCGCTCATTCTTTTTTAGGTTGATTTGCCGGTCTCTTTGCGGTAGAATCAGGTAAAACAGCCGCGCGCGGCGCGGCGGAGTTAGGAGAAGCAAGATGGAAGTAAAGGATATTGAGCTGCAGGCGTGCCCGCACTGCGGGGGCGACGGTGTGATCGAAGACGAGGGCGGCTGGTGCGTTTACGTGACGTGCTGCGACTGCGGCGCACACACGGCGCAGGTCGACTATCACAGCCCCGAAGAGCGGCTGGACGCCGCAAAGCGCGCCGCGTTTGTCTGGAACATCGGCAAGGTCGTTTCCAGTCACCCCGGCGAATAAAAAACAGAAAAAGCTGCCCGTCGGAATCCTCCGGCGGGCAGCTTTTTGTATGGGTCAGTCCGACTCAAAGCCGAGCGTAAAGATTACCGCACCGGCATTTTGAAGCGCCTGCGCGGCTTTTTGGTCTGTCCTCCTCCCCCCACAAACATCCCAAAACAGCCTCCCGGTTCAGGAAAAGCCTGAACCGGGCGGCTGTGTGTACGATGTATGGAAAATATCAGCCCTTGAAAGGCGCGCAGCCGAGCGCTTGCAGCTGCGCGTTCAGCCACGGACGGTCAAACACGCCGTCCTGCAGGATACGATGCAGGATTTTTTCCTCCTTTTCCTGCAAAGCATGCGCTGCGTCCGCAACTGCGTCCGCGCGTTCCATCGGAACCACGACCACGCCGTCTTCGTCTGCGACGACGATATCGCCGGGCCGCACCGACCTTCCGCCCACGACGACCGGACCACCAATTTCGCCAGGTCCTGCTTTCGTCGGACCGTTCGGCGTCACGCTGCGCGCATAGACCGGAAAATCTTCCATCTGCGCAAGCGCGCCCCGGTCGCGAATTGCACCGTCGCAGACGATGCCCCGGATGCCGCGCGTTTTGCAGTAGCTTGCCATCAGCTCGCCGAGAACGGCACGCTCCGAAAAACCGCCGGCATCAATCACAAGCACATCGCCCGGCTGCGCCAGATCGATTGCCGCGTGAAGCATCAGATTGTCGCCCTGCGGCAGACGCACCGGAAACGCCGTGCCCAGCAGCCTCCCACGCCCGATGGGCGCAAGCGCGCCGTCGATCGCCGCGCAGCTTCCCATCACGTCGACAAGATTCGAGGTCGCCACGCCCCGGAACCGCTCTACAAGCTCCCGCGCCGGTCGCGGAAAATCCTGGATAATTTTACAGCCAACCGCCATCTCTCTTCCCCACCTTTTCTTTTTTTGCAAATATTTTTGTATTTCTATTATAGCGCAGCGACGCGATTTGCGCAAACGCAAGCTCGTGCATAATCTCCCGTCTGCGGCAAACAATAGCTTTGTAGTATTTAACAGACAAGGGAGATTTCGATATGAAAGCAACTGGCATTGTTCGCCGCATTGACGATTAGGTTATAATAGGAGCAAGGTCAGAAAGCCTTGAATACACTGGTGTTTCGCCGATTTTGTCCAACTTCGCAAACACAAAAGCGCCGCGGTCCATTCAGACCGCGGCGCTGCGCTTCCTTCGGATATTCAGTTTGTCGTTTCTGTCTGCGGCGCTTTCCTCTTTTTTTGCAGAGGACGCCGTCCAAAGACGCTCGTGCCGATCACACCGCACAAAATAACGGCCGTTCCGATCACATCGAGCGCATCAAGCTTTTCATGCAGCAGACATGCGCCGACTGCCATGCAGACAACCGTATAGATTGTGTTCAGACAGGCATAAACCTCGACACTGAGGCTCGTGGCTGAGTAGGCCATCAGGCAGAACGCCACCACACAGGAGCCGATTCCCATAAAAAGTACCGCCGAAATGAAATCCCACGAGCCAAGGCCCGTAAAGAACGTGCCGAGTTCGCCCCTTGCCGCATGCGCCACAAGCGTCGTCAGCGTAAATCCGACTGCGCCCATCGCTGTCGTGATATAGACCAATTCAAATGCCGTAAGGCTCAGGCGCGATTCGCGCAGAAAAATACGGCTGAATGCCACCACAACGATCAGCGCTAAAATGAGGATCAAGCCCGTTGTCGTTGCGCCCTCCATCGGTCCGATGCTGGTCAGAAAAACACCAAAAACAGAAAGCAAGCAGAAGCCTACGCCAGCGCGCGACACCTTTTCGTGAAACAGCACAACGCCAAGCACCACCACAACGATCGGGCAGATGCTGGAGAGCATGGCGATCTGCGCCGTCGGCGCAAAGCGCGTGGAGCTTGTCTCCAGCACCTGACTGACCAGCGGATTGCACAAGCCGCAGATGATCGCGTATTTGAGGTTTTTCCCCCGAAAGTTCACCTTGCAGATCCCAAGCGCGATCAGAAGCGTCATGCACAAAAAGCCCGTCACAAACCGAAAAGCAAGGTATTTGATGGTGTCTTGATGTACGATCGCCATACCGCGCTTGACAAAAAGCATTGTAAAGCCGAAGAGCACCTGTGCGAAAATCCCCGCCAGAAGCGGCGCAGCTTTTTTCATGATCTGCTTGCCTTCAGCCCGCCATAGGGGATGGAGTATTCGTAATTTCCGTTGCACTCGGCTTTTGTCATCTCCCCGGAAAGCTTCTGCATCAGGCAGTCAACCAGTGCCTGCCCCGTCTGGCCAAGCTCTGCGCCCTCAAGCACCACGCCTGCGTTAAAATCAAAGATGCTCTGCAGCAGGTTGTAACGCTCCGGATTGCCCGTCAGCTTCAAAACCGGCATCACCGCATTTCCCACAGGCGTGCCGCGGCCGGAGCTGAACACAACAGCGTGCGCAGACGCCATTGCAAAGGCTGTGATGTTAAAAGAGTCCGGTCCTTCGTTCCGGTTGTCCACGATCCAGAGGCCCGGATGCGGCGGACGCTGGCCGACCTTCAACACGCCCTGAATGGGCGCAGAGCCCATTTTTTTAACGTTCCCCATTGATTTTTCCACGAGCGTTGTAATGCCGCCGGCTTTATTGCCGGGGGTCGGATTCACACGCTCGATGGGATAACCCGTTTTTTCGATGAAATCGGCCCGGAGCTCCCGGATCATCTGCATAATTTCCGCGCCGACCTGGCGGTTTACCGCATGCTCGGCTACAATATGCTCGCTGCCGGGGAACCCATAGACCTCACCCATCAGAACAGAGCCGCCCATCTCGACGATTCGGTCCGTCATCTCTCCGATGACTGCGTTTCCGGCCAGCGCCGTTGTCCAGTCAGAGCCGCCGCACTGCACGCCGACGATCAGCTGTTTTGTCGGCATTGGCTCGCGCGATTGCTTTTCTGCTGCCTGCTTCATGCGGCGCACGATCGCTTTTCCTTCCTCCACAGCCTGCGGCATACCGCCGCAGGTCTGGATGCAAAGCGTCTGCACTTCGTCTGTGTGCGCGCCGATCTGCTCTTTGAGTGCCTGCACGTCGATCTGCTCACAGCCAAGGCCAACCAGCAGAACGCCGAAGACGTTTGGACTTTGCCCGGCGCGGGCAAGACCGAGCGTGGTCCGCGCAGCGATCGTCTCCGCCTCGGTGCAGCCATGCTCATGCGTAATACACGGAACCTGCTCGCTTGCTGCGATCTGCTGCGCTGCAGCGTTTGCGCAGTGAACCGTGGAAAGGACCAGAACCTCGTTCCGCACGCCAAATGTCCCGTCTTTGCGCCGGAATCCCGTCAGCGTAGTCATTGTGTCTTCTCCCATTCTTGAAACCGTCGATCAAACTCTGCACAAAGCTGCTCTGTGATGTCCTTCAGATTGTGCGTGTGTACGTAGTCCCCCGGTGCAATAGCCTGTGTCGCTTCGCCGATCGCCACACCATATTTCCGGACAACGCTTCCGGCCGGAACGGCGCGGAAGGCAATCTTATGTCCCTGTGGGATAGCTGCTGCAGCGCAGAGTCTTACACCCTCGCACACAACCGTTTCATCCGGTTCCACGTTCTGAAGCACAACAGCAACATCGTCGCTGCTGCTTACACGCCAAGCCGTCTTTTCCATATATTTCGCTCCTTACCGGATCATCTCGTAGATTTCCTCGACGCTCTTTCCCGTCAGTCCGACCTTTTGCGCCGTGCGGCCAACCGTAAAGTAGTCGATTCCCGTTGCCATGCTGATACAGGTGATGATCGCGTCCATGCCGGGCGTCGGCACACCAAGCTCCTTTGCCAGCGTTGCAAAGCCTACAAGAGAACCGAACGTATCTTCGTGGCAAAAGCGGTGTGCCAGACTCGACGGTGACTGGATACCGACATAAGCCTGTGTCGTCTGGATGACCTCGTAGAGATTTTCGCCGTGCGAGCCGTAGCCATTGATGACGCTCTGCGCCGTAGAGGCAACGTCGATGCCGAGCTTCTTGGCAAGCGCAATGCGCTCAGCATCGACCTTTTCCGCCATACGCGCAATGCTGGGTGTGATGCCCTCCATGTAGTAATCAAAGCTTTGCCCGGCATCGATCTTATTGACGTTCATGATCATTGGTACGCAGTGCAGCACGCAGCCGATGCTGGACATCGCCGTGTGCAAAATGTCCTGCGCCGGCGTGACAATGGGAAAATAGGGCTTGAGCAGCTCGACCACCGCATCGGTCTTGCTTGCAGGGACGGCTGCAAGCACCGCTTTTTTCTTCAGTCCCGAATGAAATACCGTTCCTGCTTTGACCTTGCGGCAGGCAAACATCAGATCTGCCATCTCCGCAACCAGGATCTCATGCGGGCAGCCGAAGCGGGAAAGCGCCGTCCGGAAGGCAAGCGCGCCGCAGAACATACCGGGGTTCAGAACCACGATCTGCTCGGGCCGGATGGTCTTTGCGATGGCCCGTGCCACATCCTCATGGCCGTCTGCCGTCGTCACGACCAGAATAACATCCGCGCCGTCAATGGCTTCGGCGGCATCGGTCGTCACGTAGGCCGGCATGGGAGCAGTCAGTTCGATTTTTCCCGTCAGCGTCAGCTTTTCTTCCTGCTTTAATTCCTGCACCAACGCTTCATTTTTGTCCATCAGCGTTACGGCACAGCCCTGATTTTCCAGAATCGCCGCCATCGACTGGCCGCCGCAGCCGGCGCCCAGTATCGCAAATCTCAGTTTTTCCATCCTGCAGACACGTTCCTTTCTGATAGTTCTCAGCTGCGTGCGTTTTCGCGCGTAATGATCTCGTGGGCCATAAACTCGTTGGCGCTGACCATGCCGGGAGCCGCGATGCGGCCAAGCATGGCAATGGTATCGTCTGCGCTGTAGCAGACCAGACCGTCTCCGTCGGGAATGGCGCTTCCGAGCTGGGCAAGGCGGGCCGACTCGATGGCAACGCCAGCAGCTGTGGCAAGCTTCATCGCACAGCCGAACTTTGCGCCGTCGCAGAGCGTGCCGCCGATGCTGCCGACGATATTGCTGACTGTCTTTTCAACGCAGCTGTAATCAAGACCTAGCAGCAGGCAATAGCCGGCGCCCGTTCCGAGGCTTGCAGCGATCGCGCAGGCACACATTGCAGAGAGTCTTCCGATGTGGCTCTTGAGATAGATGGTCATCAGATAGCTCAGGCAGACAGCGCGCAGCAGCTCTTCGCGCGTCTTTCCGGCCTCTTCAGCCAGCGCGACCAGCGGTACAGACGCTGCAATACCGACGTTGCCGCTTTTTGCGCAGCTCATTGCCGAGAGGTTCGCTCCGGACATTCTCGCATCAGAGGCGGCCGCAGCAAGACTCTTGGCGCGAATGTAGCCGGGCTCGCCGGCGAGCTTGGCAATGCTGTCGCCGAATGCGCTTCCCATCTTTTCCGCCAGACCGGCCTTGGCCAGCGCGGTGTTGAGTTCGACTGCCTCGTTCAAAAATGCGATGTCCTCCAGCGGTACCTCGCGGGCAAAATCGTAAAAATCACGCACACAGTAATCACGGATCGGTGCGCGGCCGTCAAAGGCCTGATCGTTGAGATCAAACTTCGGGTCCTGATACAGGACCTTCCCGTTAACCTCGCGAAGCACGACCCGGTCGTGCGCCTGCGCCACGACGACGCGGCCGGTTCCGTTTTCTGTCTCTACCTCTACATCAATGTAGATGCCCATGCCGTGGTAGTCCCACTTGATGGCGACCTCGGCATGCTGCTTTGCAAACTCGCGGATGAATGCCTCGTCCGGATCCTTCATCGACTTGAGGACCTCCAGGCCAAGGTCTGCATCGCCATAGAACGCACCGACGCAGGTCGGCTCCAGCACGCCCATGAAGCTTGTGCCCGGCGTCACAACGGCAATGGAATTTTTATAGGTATTCATATCGCTGATCAGCTTGATATGCTTGGGCGTTCCGCCCACAGCCTGACGTGCGGCTGCACCGGCAAAGGCAACGGAAATCGGACCCGTACAGCCCAGCGCAGGCGCAACCTCTGCGCGGAGGATCGACAGCAGTTCTTTTTTCATGACGTTAAAACTCCAATTCTTCCTTAAATTTTCCCTTCATGAACCAGGGCGCAGGCAACATAGTGCTCCGGACCGCAGCTTTCCAGCTGAAGATCCTGCCGCGTGCAGGCCTCGCATGCGTGTTCGCAGCGCGCAGCAAAGCGGCAGCCGGGTTTCGGATTGATGGGGTTGGAAACCTCGCCCTTGATGACGTTCTGAAGCGCACCCTTTGCGCGAAGCGAGGGCTTCGGCACTGCGCTCAAAAGTGCCTTTGTGTATGGGTGGCGCGGCGCGGCAAACAGCTCGTCTGCCGGGGCCTTTTCCACACACTGTCCGAGATACATGACCGCAATTTCGTTGGAAATATGCTTGACAACACTCAGATCGTGCGTCACAAACATGTAGGTCAGGCCCATGTTCTCCTGCAGATCCATCAGCAGATTCAATATCTGTGCCTGAATGGATACATCGAGCGCGGAGACCGGCTCGTCGCAGACGATAAACTCCGGATTGACCGCAAGCGCCCGGGCGATACCGATTCTCTGGCGGCGGCCGCCATCGAGCTCGTGGGGATAGGCGTTGACAAAGCGGCGTGCAAGGCCGACAACGTCCATCAGTTCATTGACGCGCGCATAGATCTGCTTATTGGTCGGATAGATCTTGCAGACCTTCATGGGCTCGGCGATAATATCCGCGACGGACATTCTGGGGTTCAGCGAGGAGTAGGGGTCTTGAAAGATGATCTGCATCTTCTTGCGCATCTGCTCCATCTGACTGCGGTTATACTTCAGAATGTTCTCGCCGTTATAGAGCACCTCGCCGGAGGTCGCCTCGAGCAGGCGCAGGATCGTTCTGCCCATCGTAGATTTGCCGCAGCCGGACTCGCCGACCACGCCGAGCGTCTGTCCGTGCTGGATGGCAATGCTGACATCGTCTACCGCATGCAGCGGACCTGCCGGGGTCTGGAAGTATTTTTTAAGATGTCTGGTTTCGATCAGGGGTGTCGCCATTATTCTGCACTTCCTTTCTCCTCTGCGGCAAACAGATGGCATTTGATCTCATGCGTGCCGTACCTGGCAACGCCCGGCTTTTTCTCTTTGCAAATGTCCATGCACTTCGGGCAGCGCGGCGCAAACGGGCAGCCTGCGGGCAGACATGTGGGATCGGGCATAAGTCCCGGGATGGGATTGAGGCGCTTGGCCTTGGAGTCCATATCCGGGATCGAGCCAAACAGACCCACCGTATAAGGATGGTGCTCTGTTGCTTCATAGATGTCTTCTGCCGTGCCGCTTTCGATAATCTCGCCTGCGTACATGATGGCCACATCATCACACGTCTCAGCCACAACGCCAAGATCATGCGTGATGAGGATCATCGCCGTATTCAGCTTGACCTTCAGCTCGTTCATCATCTGCAAAACCTGCGCCTGAATGGTGACATCAAGCGCGGTCGTCGGCTCGTCGGCCAGAATCAGCTTCGGCTCGCAGGCCAGCGCCATCGCAATGACCACGCGCTGCTTCATGCCGCCGGAGAACTGGTGGGGGTAGTCATTTTTACGGGAGGCCGGAATGCCGACCATCTCGAGCATCTCGTCTACACGTGCATCAATTTCCTTGTCTGACCGGCCGTTGCGGTGCAGCTCCAGAGACTCCCGGATCTGTTTGCCGACGGTAATGACGGGATTGAGGCTCGTCATCGGGTCCTGAAAGATCATCGAAACGGTATCACCGCGGATCAGGCGCATATCGCCCTCCGTCAGTTCCATGACGTTATGACCGTCAAGCGTGATGCTGCCCTGGCGGATAATGCCGATCCTCTTGGGCAGAAGGCGCATGATGCTCAAGGCCGTCGTCGTCTTGCCGGCTCCCGTTTCGCCCACGAGACCGAGCGTTTTGCCCTTTGTCACGGTGAGGTTCACGCCGTTGACCGCATAGACCGTACTCTGATCGGTTTCATAAATTACATGGAGGTCCCGGATCTCCAATACGTTATTCGTATCCATATTGCATTGGCCTCCTTTATCAGTTCTTCAGCTTGGGGTCGAGCGCGTCGCGCAGACCGTCGCCCATCAGGTTGAACGACAGAACCGCCAGCATGATCGCAATGCCGGGCTCGATGACAACGAAGGGATAAAGCATCATATCCTGCTTGCCTTCTGAAAGCATGGTGCCCCATTCCGGCTGCGGCGACTGCACGCCAAGACCGATGAAGCTCAATGCCGCCAGACTGATGATCGACTGCGCGATCTGGAGCGTTGCCTGAACAACGATCGGGCCGATGGCATTCGGCAAAATCTGCAGCAGGATGATGCGCGGGTCGCGGGTGCCGCAGGCCTTGGCCGCTTCAATGTACTCCTGACCCTGGATCTGCAGGATGGCAGAGCGGACGATTCGGGCAAATTTCGGAATATTAGCAATCGTCATCGCGATCAGCAGGTTTTTGATGTCCGTTCCAAGCACCGCAACGATGGCCATTGCCATCAGGATCTGCGGCAGAGCCAGCAAAACGTCCATAATACGCATCAAAACGTTATCGACGATGCCGCCGTAATAGCCCGCGATCGCGCCGATGGTGCCGCCGATCACCAGCGACAGCGCCACGATGGCAAAGCCCATGGAAAGAGAAATTCTGCCGCCGTAGACAATACGCGCAAACATATCGCGGCCGTAGTGATCGGTGCCGAGGATATGTCCCTCGGAGAACGGCTTTGTGAATTTTTCCATGACGTGCTGTGTAACAACATCATCGTTATAATCAAGATACAGCGGCGCTGTAACACAGATCAGCGCCATTACCAGCAGCAGGAACATGCCCACCATGGCAAGCTTGTTTTTGCGGAAACGGAACCAGATATAAGAAAGCTGACTGCGTTTTTTGACTTCCAACTCGTTGACGGCCTGTTCTGCCTGAGCGTCTTTTTTCATCGTTCCGCCTCCTTATTTCAGTTTCGAGCGCAGTCTGGGATCGACATACGCATAGATAATGTCTACGATGAGGTTGACCAAACTGATCATCACCGCAACAAGCAAAATTGCCGCCATAACAGAAGGCGTGTCCTTTTTGCGGATGCCGTTGACGATCATGGTGCCGACGCCGGAGATCGAGAAGACACTCTCCGTGATCACAGCGCCGCCGAGCATCGCGCCAAGGTTCAGTCCGACGATCGTGATAACAGGCAGCAGCGCATTTCTCAGCGCATGGCCGAAGATCACGCGGCGCTCGCTTGCGCCCTTGGCTCTTGCCGTGCGGACATAGTCCGTGCGGATGACCTCAAGCATGTTCGACCGTGTCATACGGATCAGCTGCGCCAGATGGACCGAGCAGCAGGTGATGCACGGCAGGATAAAGTGCTTCCAGGTATCTGCGCCGATAGCCGGAAGCCAGCCCAGCTTCAGCGAGAACAGCAGCATCAGGCAAAGGCCCATAAAGAATGACGGCATCGCGCAGATCAGCATGGAGGTCAGAAGCGTAACATTATCAACGAGGCTGTACTGCTTGACTGCCGACAAAATGCCGATCGGAATACCCAGCATTACCATAAGTACCACAGAGCCGATGGCCAGTTTGATGGTGTTCGGCAGACGCTCTGCCAGCTCATGCGTAACAGGAACCTTCGAAATATACGAGGTCCCGAAATCTCCCTTCGTCAGCACGTTGACCATATATCTTCCGTACTGGACCAGAACCGGGTCGTTCCAGCCCATTTCTTCGCGCAGCTCTTCCACCGCCTCTTTCGTCGCGCCTTCGCCGAGAATCAAACCGCTGGCGTCGCCCGGCGTGAGGTTCATGATCAGGAAGATGATCAAGGAGATGCCCAGAAGCACAGGGATCATGGTCAACAGGCGTTTGCCAATAAATTTCAGCATGTTTTTTTCATACGCCCTTTCATCAGTGTCTTTGCATGTGCCGAAAAACTGCGGCACATATTTCATGCAGTTTCCGGGCCTTTCCGGTCCGGATTGTTATAAAAAAAGAGCCGTTACGGCCCAAGCAGACAAATTCAACTTGCGCGCGCCAGATTCCTGCACACTTCGGCTGTCTATCTGGTCTGTTTTGCGCTTATGTCTGTTCCGGACCTGCCGGCGTTTCCGCCGGCAGGTCCCTCGCAGAGGTTTGTAAGAAATAAAGTTGACTTAGTAAATTATGCGCCCCAGCTGTAGTCGAAGACGAAGCATCTTCTGTTGGGGTTGGCAACGAAGCCCTGCAGGTTGGAATTGTAGACGTACGCCTGATCCGGCTGAAGGATGGCCGGTACATACTGCATTTCGTCCATGCGTTCTACAACCTTGGTGTAAATCTCAGCACGCTTTGCAGCGTCAAACTCGCTGCGACCTTCTTCCAGAAGTGCGTCGAGCTCGGGATCATCAACGTCGCCCCAGTTTCTGCCGCCCACATACTTGCTGTGGAACAGGCCGTAGAGGTAGTCGGCGTCGTTGTAAGCTGCGGCAGTGTTCATCAGAGCCAGCAGATAGTCATGCTCAGTACGGACCTTGTTGAGCCAGGTCGAGCGCTCGTACTTTTCGATCGTAGCTTCCACGCCGACCAGACGCAGCTGCTCTGCAACGATCTCAGCCATCGGGAGCATACGGCTGTCGTCCATGCAGGTAAACTCGACTTTCAGGGGGTTGGACTCGTCGTAACCGGCCTCGGCCAGCAGTTCCTTGGCACGCTCGGGATCATAGCCGTAGCTGCTGACAAAATCAGTCGGGTAGAAGTCGACATCGGGATTCATCATTGCCTGAATGGGCTTTGCATTGCCGTCGCAAGCGCCGACAACACACTCGTCGCGGTTGATCGCGCAGGAGAGTGCCTGACGAACGCGGACATCGTCAAACGGAGCCTTGTTGGTCTCGACCAGCAAGAAGTAGGTAGCCGTCGAGCCGGAGGCCGTCCAGGTCAGGTTGGGAGCAGACTCCACAACCGTCTTCTGGGTGACAGGGATGGTGTCGCAGAGGTCGATTTCACCGTTCTGCAGCGCAACAAGCGCAGCATTGGTGTCAAGGCAGATCTTGAAGGTCAGGTCCTTAATGGCAGGAGCGCCTTCCCAGTACTCGTCGTTGGCTTCCAGAACGAGCTTGTCGCCGATGTCCCAGCGGACAAACTTATACGGGCCGGTGCCGATGGGTGCACGGCCGTAACCGTCGGGGTCAGCCTCGTCCGCAGCCTTGTTAACGATGCTGAGGTAAGAAGCTGCGATGCAGGACTCGATCGCGCCGAACGGCTCAGTCAGCGTCAGTGTGCAGGTGTAGGTGTCGTCCACGGTCATTTCCTTCATCATGGAGGTGACAGAGGAGGTAGCCGGCGTTGCGATCGCCTGATTATAGGTGTAAGCAACATCCTCGGCCGTCATCTCTTCGCCGTTGTGGAACTTCACACCCTCGCGGAGCTTAAAGGTCAGCTGCGTGCCGTCCTCGCTCAGCGTCCAGCTCTCAGCCAGAGAGGGAACAAGCTCGCCCTTGGCGTTGAGTTCGATCAGACGGTTGAAGACCTGATAGTTTACGGTGAAGGCCGTAAATTCGTCGGTCTTGTAGGGGGTGAGCTGTGCAGGCTCAGAGGTCAGGCCGAAAACAAAGTCCGTTCGGCCGACTTCGGTGCCGGTGGCTGCCGTCTGCGTGTCGGTCGTGGTCTGCGTGTCGGTAGCAGGCGCTTCCTGCTTGCTGCAGCCAACAAACAAGCTGGCAAGCATCAGAACGCACAGAAGCATAGCGATGGTTCTTTTCATGTTTCTTCTCCTTTACTGTGTCTTTCTTCGCTCCGTTTTTTACTTTAACAAACCAACGTTGCGTATGGATAGAGTATATCACACATGTTCTTACTTGCGGTAGTGAATTTTGCGCGTTCCTTACATCTCACGGTGTAAATTTGTCGCATCACGTCGTTTGAACTCAATCCATTGTAGCAAAATCGTACATAACTGCTGCGGTCATCTTGATGCCGTTGATGTAGTCTTCCAAATAAATGTTTTCGTTGGGCGCATGGATCTGCGATTCCATATGGTCAATGCCGAAGCTGACCGCATCGATCCCCTCCGGACCGCAGAAGCTGCCCATTGCGGTGGTGCCGGCGCCGTTGCGGTAAAGCGACGGCTTCATGCCGTAGATATCCTCGGCATTTCGCAGCGCGGCGCGCACAATGCGGCTTTTGGTATCGGCATGGTACGGGTTCTTGCCGGAGTATTCAATGACCTCAATGTCTGTAAATCCGCGGCGGTCCAGATGCTCGCGCAGGAGCTTTACCACACGCTCTGCATCCTGTCCCTTTACCAGACGGAAATCGATCTTGCAGAAGGCGTAGGAGGGAATGACGGTCTTGGAGCCTTTGCCCGTATAGCCGGATTCAATGCCCGCGATATTGGCCGTCGGCTCATAGAGCAGCTTCTCCTTCAGCGCAGTGCCGCTGAGGTTATTGATAAAGTGGTCAATGCCGTTTGCCTTGAGAACGCTCTGCTCGTCATAATTCATCTGCTCCAGGAAATCCATTTCCTCCTGATCGGGCGGGATGATGTCATCGTAGAAATGATCGATGGTAATACGGTCATTTTCATCCTTGATGGTGTTCAGCGCCCAGATCAGACGCCACGCGGCGTTCGGCACAATGGGGCCATACATGGAGTGCATGTCGTCTTTGCAGGCATGGCAGCGAAGCTCAACATAGCAAAGGCCCTTCCAGCCCATTGTAATTTGCAGCGGTCCGCGGTTAATGTCCTTGCTGCCGCCTTCCCAGACGATGCCGTCGGTCTTTACCATGTCCGGATGCGCGATCCGGAACGAGTCGAGATTCGGCGAGCCGATCTCCTCTTCGCCCTCCGTGATAAACTTGATGTTGCAGGGGAGCTCGCCGTACACCTTCTGATATGCGTCCACGGCGCACCAGCGCGACAGGAAGCTGCCCTTGTTGTCCGCTGCGCCTCTGGCGTAAATTCTGCCGTCGCGAATGTCCGGCTCAAAGGGCGGTGTGATCCACTCATCCAGCGGCTCCGGCGGCTGCACGTCGTAGTGGTTATAGAATGTCAGCGTCCAGGGCTTGCCGCTCTGGATCTCGCCAAAGACGACCGGGTTTCCGTCGGTCGGCACCTGCTGTGCCTTTGCCCCAAGCAGCGCCACCTGCTCTTGCACCATCTGGGCCATTTCCGTCATGCCCAAATGCTGTGCCGCGACGCTCGGCTGTCTGCAAAACTTTTTGAGAAGTTCAATGTATTCTTTGCTGTGCGCGTCAATATAGTCGAACACAGGCTGCATGTGCTGTTTCATAGAAGCATCCATTTCAGTTCCGTCCTTTCTTCAGATCGCCAAAGAGGCGTTGATCTCTTCTTCGATTTCTCTGGCTCTGGCCGCTGTTTTTGTAGAGGTCAGGCCTCCGCAGCCGCCGCGAAGCTCCGGCGGAAGCCGCTTTTCACAGTCGACCAGCGCCTCGGCCACCTCGTCGGCGGGAATGTAGCTGCAAATACCGGAAAGCGCCATATCCGCTGCGCAAAATGCGTTGGCAACGCCGATGCCGTTGCGGCGGATGCAGGGGATCTCCGACGAGCCGCCGATGCGGTCGCAGACAAGCCCCAGCATGTTTTTCAGCGCCAGTGCGCCGGCGTCCACGACCTGTCGCACGGTGCCTCCGGCGAGGCAGGCAAGTCCTCCCGCTGCCATCGCAGAGGAGACGCCGATCTCCCCCTGACAGCCGCCGCCAAGTCCGGAAAAGCTCACCTTGTGGTAATAAAGCGCAGCTCCGATGAGCGAGCAGGCAAACAGTGCCTTCACGACTGCCGCGTCGTCCAGGCCCTTGTCCTCTGCCACTGTGAGCAGGCAGCCCGGCACAATACCGCACGAGCCCGCCGTCGGCGCAGCTACAACACAGCCCATTGCATCGGCGACCTCCATCGTGGCAAGCGCCTTGGCTACGGCGCGGTTGAGCGTCGAGCCGGAGATGGTCTTCCCCTCCTGCATCGCGCGCATCAGCTTTTTCCCATCCTCGCCCGTACCAAAGCCAAACAGCGTGTGCACAGGCCGGGTGAGGCCTTCTTCTGCGGCAGATTTCATATACCCGAGCATCTGATGCATCTGCTCCAAAATTTCCCGGCGTGTGCGGCCCGAACGGTTCTGCTCGTAGCTAAGCGCCAGCTCCATGCAGTCTTCCCCTGTTGCATCGGCGCGGGCAATGAGCTCGTCAAACGAACGAAACAGCGGCGTATGCGGCACATAGCCCAGCGGGACAAACGGCTCAAGCGCCAGCGTCCGTGTCACACCCGGAATCTGCGCAGCCTGTTTGGCCGCCTCCCGGTCCGGCGTTTTGCCGGTGTTGATCCAGCAAAGCTCCCGCTCTGCCTGTCTGGAAGCGCCGATCTCATACTGCGGAAACATGGCGCGAAGCTCTGCCGCAACCGGACGCTCCGCCCAGACGAATACATTGGAGGCCGTGCTGGAAAGGTTCACCGCAAAGCCCTCAATGTTCGTGATCGCAATGCTGCCGCCGCCGACAGAAACGCCCGTGATCTCGCAGCGGCGCCCGGATCGCTCGACAAAGCTGAGCTTTACGGTCAGCGCACTTTCCGGAAGCGGCTGCTCGGTAAATTTGCTGGTGCTGAGACTGATCCCCTGCTCTTTCGCCAGCTCCAGCGCGCGCCGCAGTGCAGGTTCCTCCGGGCGCATGCCCAGCGCTCCGCCGACAAGCGCTACATGGCTGCGAAGACCGAAGCATCCGGTATCGCGCGGATGAAAGCAAAGGTCTATGCTCTGCAGTGGCCCCGTCAGAAACAGATGCGCCGCATAGCCGAGCCGCGCCATCCCGGCCGTGCCGGAGCTCGACGGCCCGAGCATCACCGGCCCGATAATTTCAAAGAGACTGATATCCATCTGCGCCATCGATCACACCTCAGCAAAATCGTGGAGCACAGCTGCGCTGAGCTTGATGCCGTTAAAGAAGTCCTCAAGGAAAATATACTCGTTCGGCGCGTGGCAATGCGAATCGTCGTTGAACACGCCGTAGCAAACCGCAGGCGTGCCCGTCAGATTGCAGAGGAAGCCCATGCCGTTGGAGCCTGCCATGTTCGGATGGATCGCAGGCTTCATGCCGTAAACATCCTCGACATTCTCGATAACAGCCTTTGCCAGCGGATTTTCCGGGCTTCCGCGGAACGGAAGCATGCTATGACCGGCAATGAGTTCAATGTCGCCAAAGCCGTGATTGTCCAGATGCTCTCTGACCAGCTGCAGCACACGCTCCGGCTTCTGACCCATGACCGTGCGGATGTCGATCTTGCAGAACGCCTCGCCCGGAAGCACCGTCTTTGCACCCTCGCCGGTATAGCCTGCATGGATGCCCTGAACGGTCATGCTGGGGCGCAGGAACAGCTGCTTTTTCAGCTCCAGCCCCGTCAGGCCATTGTTGAACTGCTCTTTGCCGATGGCCTTGAGCATGTCGGCCTCGTTGTATTCAAACGCGTTCAGATATGCCAGCTCCTCGTCACTGATGGGCGGAACATCGTCAAAGAAGTGGTCGATGGTGATCTCTTCTTTTTCATTTTTCATGCTCGAAAGCGCCTTCACCAGCCGCCACGCCGGATTCGGCACGATTGCTGCGTTCATAGAGTGCATATCTGTTCTGGCGCAGCGGCAGCGCAGCTCAAAGCAGGTCACGCCCTTCACGCCCAGCGCTACCTGAAGCGGTCCGTGGTTGATGTCCTTGCTGCCGCCTTCCCAGACGATCGCGTCGGACTTCACCATTTCCATATGCTCGCGGACAAACTCTCCCAGATGGATGCTTCCGATCTCTTCTTCGCCCTCGGCCATGAATTTGACATTGACCGGAAGCGTTCCGTGGACCTTCTGATAAGCATCGATGGCGCAATATCGGGAAAGAAGGCTGCCTTTGTTGTCGGCCACACCGCGCGCGACGATACGGTCATCGATCACAGTCGGCACAAAAGGCGGCGTCTGCCACTTCTCATAGGGCTCGGGCGGCACGACGTCGTAGTGGTTATAGAGCATCAGGGTGCGCTCTTTTCCGTAATCCAGCTCGCCGAACACGATTGGGTTGCCGCCTGTTTCAAAAAGCTTTGCGTCTGCACCAAGCTCTCTGATCGTCTCGCAGACGATCTGCGCCATCTCGCGCATGCCCCAGTTCTGGGCTGAAACACTTGGCTGCGAGCAGAATTTTTTCAGCAGCGACAGATACTCCTCGCGATGTGCGTCGATGTACTGCCATACGGCCTCGATCTCCGGTCTTTTCATCTTGTTCAAACCTCCTAAGCGGTATTCTGTTCTGGTTAGAGTCAGTGTACCATATTTTCTCCGGGTATACGCGGTGCATTTTTACATAATTATCGTTTTTCACAGTGCATAGTGTATATCTTGACACATCCTTGCTTGACTTGCACCGTTTGCTTTGCTATTCTGGATTTGTAAAAGTATCCCTTGTCGAATCTCATGTATTTGCCGCGCGCCTGCGGAGCAGCGTCGGCGCGCAAGACATTTTTCAAGCATTGTTCCGGCTCCGCACATATCCATCTGAAACGAGGAGGCTTGTCATGCAAACGTTCAGCATCAACTATCTCAATAAAATGGCAGAAGAAGTCCGCCGCGAAGGTCTGGACGCCATTTTGATCGCTCCGTCGGAGGATCTTCTGTTCATCACGGGTCATAACCCCATCTTCTGCGAGCGCTTTCAGGGTCTGTTTGTCAAAGCAGACGGTGAATATTTCTACGTCTGCAACCTGCTGACAAAAGACGAGATGGAGGCCATTCTGCCGAACAAAAAGGTCTATGCCTGGTTTGACGGCGACGGTTTTCAGACTGCTGTCCGGCAGGCGCTGGAGGAAAACGGTCTGATCGGCAAGACCATCGGCGTCAACGCAACCGTCCGCGCATTCAATCTGCTTGAAATTTCCGAGGCCGTCGACGTCCACTGGGTAAGCGCCCGTCTTCTGCCGCAGGAGATCCGTATTTATAAAACCGACCGGGAGATCGAAGCCATGCGCGAAGCGGCAAATATCGCCGAGCGCGCGCTGGAGCAGACGCTCTCGAAGATCCGCGTCGGCATGACCGAGGGCGAGGTCAAGTCCATTTTGCTTGCGTACATGGCGCAGTTCGGCGGTAAAAATGCGCGCGCGCTCGTCGCTGCCGGTCCCAACGGCGGCTATCCGCATTACAATCTGGGCCTTCGCACTCTGGAAAAGGCAGACGCGATCGTGATTGATTTCGGCTGCGAATACGATCTGGTCCGCACAGATATCACACGCACCGTCTTTTTGGGAGAACCCACGCAAAAGCAGCGCGAGGTCTACGATCTGGTCCGCCGTGCAAATGAGGCGGCCGAGGCCATTGCCGCAGCCGGTGCATGGATCCCGGATCTGGACGAGGCGGCGCGCAGCGTCATTACAGAAGGCGGCTACGGTCCCTGGTTCACCACACGTCTGGGTCACGGCATCGGGTATCTCGGCCATGAAGCGCCAGACATCAAAAAGAACAACTGTCGTCATCTCGAGCCGCGCATGTGCTTTACCATCGAGCCGGGTATCTACCTTGGCGGTGAATTCGGCGTGCGCATTGAAGACTGCGTCGTCATTCTGCCGGACGGCAAAGCAGAGATCCTGCACCATTTCACAAAAGACTATATCATTCTCGACGCGTAAGCGTCTGTCTGCCAAAATGCGCAGGGCCATGCCGGCTCTTCGCATTTTGGTCGTTTTCAGAGACATCTTACAGGAGGGCTTATGACATTTTCTGAGTTATTCTCCCTGCATCTGGACTATCGCTCGCTGCGCGTTTTATCCGGACATCTGTCCGATCGTGTGACGATTTCCCGCTGCGAACTGCTCGGCACAGCGTTTAACGCCACACCGGATACGCTCATCCTTGCCTCCGGTCTGCAGCTTCCGAAAGACGAAGACCGCCTTTGCAGAATGCTGCGTGAAAAAACACTCCCGCCAGCCGCCGCCGTTCTGGTCCGCGCTACGACAAACTACGACCCGCAGCCGCTGCAGGCGGCCACGTCTGAAGATACACCGCCCATTCTGGCCGTTTCCATCAGCGCAAACGCCGATGACGCACTGGAGCTGGTTCAGGCGGCGCTTCGCGGTCAGACAGCATATCTCAATCATCTGCACACCGCTTTTCAGCGTCAGTGTGCGCCTCTGATTGCAGAAAATCGCTGTCCGTCGTCCATCTTGACCCTGTTGTATGAGTATCTGCATGTCCCGGTCTTCCTGTTTTCGCGGCAATATGCGCTGCCGGAGCGCTGCTCCTGCGGCGAGTTTGCCAAGTCCGCCGCAGCGGTCTGGCGGCAGATGCTTGCCGCTCAGGATAAGCCGCAGCGGATCGTGCAGGATAACCTTTTGTATGTCTTTCTCCCTGTTCTTGATTCTAAATTTTCTGTTGCTGACCTCTGCGCCGTCTATCGCGCCGACCAGCCGCCTTCGGAGGCAGACCTTCTGCTGCTGCACTCCTCGCTCCCGAACATCGCCTTTTTGATGCAGCGCAGCATCCTGCGCCGTCCGTTTTTCTACCAGCTGAAGCTGCCGTTTTTCCACGCCGTCCTCACGGACATGTTCAACGGAAAACCGGAGCTTCTCAAGCAGAACGCCGAGCATCTCGGCCTTATCTTTGACCGTCCCCGCCTTCTGCTTCTTGTAGAGACAAAGCCGGCAGGCAGCATCGAAGACGCTGCCTGCCGCAGCAGGATCGCAGGGTATCTGTCCTCCCTGTCTCAAAACGGGCATCTGTTTCGCCACAGCGGTCACCTGCTGTTCATGACCGAATGCGCCGCGCCGCAGAAGGCGCTTGCAAAATTCCGCGAGGAAGTTTTGCCGCAGATCCAGCGCTTTTCCGGAATGGGCATCCTACCCGAGCTCGGCATCGGATGCAGCGCGTGCTTTTCCTCGCTTCTGGAAATGCCGGAAGCGCTGGCTGAGGCGGAGTTCTCGCTGCACATGGGCGCAAAAACGAAGCCCGGCACGATGCTCCATTGCTATGAAGATTATATGCTCTACTATCTGCTCAGCTGCATCAAGGAAACCCCGGCAATCTCTTTGATCTACTCGGAGGTCATCACAGTTCTGCAAGACTACGACAGGCAAAACAACGCAGACCTTCTCGACACGCTCCTGAACCTCTGCCAGAATAATTTCAACACCATTCAGACTGCCAACCAGATGTATCTGCACCGGAACTCGCTGTATAAGCGTGTGGATCGCATCAGCGAAATTCTGGACATGGATCTGGACCTTCCCGACAATCTTATCACCCTGCATCTGGCCGCACGGCTGTATGAGCTGCTCGGCAGAAAGGAGGCACCGTATGAAACTAAGCGATTTGCATCTGAATGAAGACAACTACCGGATCGTCTGCGGCGAGCAGTGCCATGAACGCGAATTTCAGGCGCTGCGGCTGGTCTCCGGCGTATCAGATCTGCTGGAGCTGCCGCCCGGAACGCTTTTATTTCTGACACACTGCCTGTTTTCCGATGCCTTTACCCCTGACGCACTGTTTGTTGCCGCGGTGCGAAGCGGCGTTGCCGGGATCGTGCTCACGGGGCTTCCCGATTTCACCCTGACCCAGCACCAGCGTCAGATTTTAGACTCCGGTTACGTCTTTGTTCTGGCCCTTCCCTCGGCCGCAGATTTCCACCGGATCGTATGGCGTCCAAGACCGGACCTTCCGAAAACAGAGGATTCTGCGCTTTTGATGCAGTTCCGGCTGGACCTTGCCGAGCGCTGCTCCAAGCCCTACACGGCGCTGGACGTTGCTCAGCTTGTCAATAATGCGCTCGGCCGCTCGGTGGATCTGGTGGTCGGCCCGAATCTTCACAGTCTGACGCAGCATGATACGCTCGGTATTATCAATGTCACTGCCATTTTGTCGCGCAACCTCAGCCGCGTGCTTTCGTGCTCCGAGCCGCAGATCTACTGCAACCAGAACTGCCGCGCGCTGATCGTGCGCATTCTCGATCTGTATGCCTTTATCGCGATTCCTCTGAAGTATGAGCGCCATATCTCCGAGCTGGAGCTGGCCATGACCATGGAGTCCGTCCCGTATTTTGCTCTGGCGCTCAGCTGCGGCGCAAACCGGAACTTTATCAACAGCCCCGGCGGGCTTTACCGTGAGATTCTGCGTGGGGAGCATACCATGTCGCCGCTTGCACTGCGGGAAACTGCATCGTTCCTCGGCATCGACAGCGACGCGGCACGTTATGTCTGGATCTTGGAGTGGCAGGAAGAGCTCCCCATCATCATCCGCGGCGGCGTCAAAAAGATCATACAGGAGCAATTTCCGACCTCCTATATCCACATCCAATCGCAGCGCTATGTCATTGTCTCTGCTGCATCGGAGCTTCGCCCCGACGGTCAGAGCCCTGTGCAGACCCTGCAGCAGCTGCTCGGGCGCATCTGGAAAGACTATCCCAGCGCGCACATCTGCCTCAGCATCAGCAAGGCCTGTTCCAGCCTCTGGCATCTGCAAAAAGCATTCCGCGAGGCCAAGTTCTCAATGATCATCGGCCCGAAGCTCGACCCGCATAAATCCATCCATGATTTCCGCTCCTACCTTCTGTATCAGGCGCTTTGCAACTGCTGGGGCGCACCGATTCTGGAAAAGGTACACAACAGCATCATCCTTCCCATCCAGAAATATGACGCGGAGAACAAGCTGGATCTTCTTGCGACGCTGGAGCAATATGCCGCCTGCGCGTTCAATGTCACGCGCGCAGCGGAGGCCATGCAGGTCCACCGCAATACGCTCTATCGCCGCATTGCAAAAATCGGCGCGATTTTGAATCTGGACATGAATGCCTCAGACACGCATATCCTTCTTTATATCGCGCTTCAGATCGACAACATTCTCGGCATTCTGCCGCAGACAGAAAAGAGTCTGAGCTGGACGCTGCTGCAATAGCCGGCTGCTTTCGCACAACCCGGCGCCGTCCGGCTTCCATGGATTTCCGTTTTCCTTCGCCCTGCGGGGCGAGCACTGCAAGATGATAGCGCACGAACGCCGCCGCAGGATCTTCCTGCGGCGGCGTTGTGCATTGGCTTATTTTGCAGAATCAGATCTCGACCAGACGGTCGCCCTCGATGACATAGATATTCTCGCGCTTGAAGCCGTAATCCGCACAGTTGGCGATATGCGGCTCGAGCGTAAAGGGCTTTCCGACCTGCCGAAGCGTCAGCCGGTTTCCCTTTTCCAGATAGACGCGGTCTGCCTGATCGATCTCGATGGAGTGGCCGAGATTTCCCTTGAAGTCCAGATTGCGGAAGCCCAGCTTCTGAATCTCCGCACCGAGCACCTCGAAAACCGCCTCATAGGTCATATCCGGATCACAGTGCTCCACCATATAGCTGTGGATGTGAAGCTCTGCCTCAAGGCCCTCTTTGTGCTTCGGGTCCTCCGGCTGATCCAGCGGGCACATTCTGCCGTTTTCCATAAACAGCGTTCTTGCATAATCGCCCCATCCTTTGTGATAGGTCGGCGCAATATCGATCGTAATGATATCATTTTCTGCCACACGATATTCGTCGGTGTGGTTGATGTCCTTGCTTCCGACCGAAACAGCGGAATGCTTTCCGAGCAGGACCAGCCCGGGCAGGCCGTGGTACCACCATTCGTCCGACCCTTTGTCCACCATCTTTTTCTGCGCCAGAACGATGATGTCCCGTTCGCTCATGCCGACGGTAATCTCGCGGTTGAGCTCGAGCATCGTCTGCTTTGCGATGTCCTGCGCCTTTTGAATATTTGCAAGGTTCAATTCTGCCATAGTAATTTGAGCACCTCTTCTTTTCTGACCGCACCGCTGCGAGCGCCAAGTTTCGACACGCACAGCGACGCCGCTGCGTTTGCAAATCTGCCGGCCTGTTCGGCCCCCATTTCGTCCAGCTGCGAAATAAACGAGGAGCAGAATGTATCGCCGGCCCCGGTTACATCGACGACCTGCGTTTTGCGCGCCGGAAGCTTGTACACCGCTTCGCCGCTGTAGATTTCGCATCCGCGCTCGGCGAGCGTGACCACGACCGTCTGCATGCCGAGCAACTGAAGCATCCGTGCGGCATCTTCATAACTTTTGCCCTGACGGATGCTGTCAAAGCCGGTTTCATTGAAAAAGCCGATATCGACATTGCGGAATCGCTCCGTGTCGCCGTTGCGCTCATAGTCCACATCGTAGTCCACAACGACCTTTACGCCGTGCGCCCGCAGGACCGGCGCAAGCTCTTTCCACCGTTTTCCTTCGCAGGTGATGCAGTTGAGATAGCCAACGGTCGAGTACAGATACTTTGCGCCCTTGAGCACCTCAAACTGTTCCGGTGTAAAATCGATGGTGTCGACGTGCAGCGTCGGTATAAAGATCGTATGCTCCTCGCCGCACAGGAAGATCATCGTCTTGGAATCCGGCAGCGTATCGTCATAAATCGTCATGGAAACATCTACGCCGGATGCTTCCAGATCCTTCAGCAGCAGCTCCGTGATCGGGCTGTGGCGCAGGACCGTGCAGAATTTCACCTGATTTCCGAGCGCTGCATAGACGCAGGCCGCATTTGCGATCATGCCGCCCGGAATCGCCTCAAGCGTCTGCACCTCCACCTTGTCTGCAACGGACGGCCAGCACGGTGTCCGGTAATACTCGTCGAGCGCAACGTCGCCTACATAAACGGCATAGTCGCGTGCGCTTTGCGTCAACTGTTTTTCTTCTTTCATACTTCTTCCTTTCGAACGAAGTTATGGACCCAGCGCATGCTCAGCACGCGCAGCGTACCGACAGTCCCTTCCAGAACCATTGTCATCTTCACAATCAGCACAACGATGATCGGGTCCAGATGAAGCCGGAATGCCGCCAGCGCGGCAGCCGGGATGCATAGCCGCCACATAATGACAATGTCGGAATACAGCCCGTTCTTACCGTCTCCGCCGGCGCGGAGCACACCGATCATACAGGTCATTTCCAGGAACGAGAACGGGCAGACCGTAATTGAGCAGGAGGTTGATCGCATAGGTCACAAGGTTGTTGCAGAGAATGATCTGCACCTTTTCCACGCTCCGGCACGCAGCATACAGGGAATTGAGAATACCGACCGCGACATAGGAAAATGCAACGGTACGCAGGTATTCTCCGCCGACGTGGACGATATAATCGTCGCTGCTGTATACGCGCATGATCTGCGGTGCAAAGCACAGCACCAGCGCCACGATCACCAGCGAGAAAATCAGCATGAAGCGCAGCGAAACCGAAACGATGGTCTGAAGCTTTTCCTTGTTCCGCACACCCCAGTACTGCGCCGCCAGCACCGCCGTGCCGCTGGAAAAACCGATCATAATCACGCGGACGATCCAGGATACCTGATTGGCCTGCGTGACGATCGTCATATTCACCTGGCTGACAGTACCGAGCATCATGGTGCTGAGCGTATCGACGCTGATCGACAGAAGCCTCTGCAAAATCAGCGGCACCATCAGCACCGCGACGTGGCGGTAAAAGCTCTTTTCCCGAACCAGATCAAATCTCATTGTTTGCCGCTCTTTTTGATCGCGTCAACCAGCCATCTTCTGAATTTCGGCGTATCAACTTCCATTGCAACGTGCATATTGGGCTTCTTGCCGGATTTCTGTCTGGTGTCTGCCGCCGTATGGCCCGCCGTCAATGTGCCCTGCCACTCGGTGTCCATATAGAAATCCTGATATGTCATGCACTCCGGGTACAGCGCTGCGCCGAGTGCCAGCGCATCGTGCATCACGGCGCCTTCGCCGCGCTTTTGTGCCTGATTGATCATGTACTGAAGCATATCCGCCGAGAAGGCGCACGCTCTGGTATCCACCGTGCGCAGCTCATCGACGTCTTCTTGCGTCATGACCGCCTTTAATGTCACGTCCAGACCGACCATGGTCACATCCTCAATGCCGGAGGTGAACACAATATGCGCAGCGATCGGGTCTGCCCAGATATTGAACTCGCTGTTATTGTTCATATTGCCGCCGCAGATCGCGCCGCCCATGAACCACAGTTTCTGGATCAGCCCGGGCAGATCGCTGTGCTGGACGATAGCCAGCGCGAGGTTCGTCATCGGACCTGTAACAAGAAGCTCCAGCTCGCCCTTTTCTTCTACGGCTGTCTTGTAGATCAGCTCCGATGCAATCATATCGACAGCCTTTTTCTCTTTGGCGGCCGGGATAACGATGTTGCCCAGACCGCTTGCGCCGTGGCAGTCTCCCTCGTGGATGGCCCGGTCGTACATGGAGCGCTGCGCGCCGCGCGCAACGGGAATGCTCGAATCGAAGTACTCCATCAGATTCAGGTTGTTGTTTGCCACGGCCGGCTCTGCCACATTGCCGTTGCAGGAGGTGATTGCCTTGATATCGATCTGCTCATTGTAGATGGCAGCTGCCAGCATCAAAGAATCATCCGTACCCGTAAGAACACTGTGAAAACGTCCGAAAGGACTTATCAGTGAATACTATGGGCAGCAGTCATCATGGCTGCTGCCTACCAATTTGCTGATAAGGTGTTCTCGCGGCTAAACGCATGAAAAGGCAAATTATGGGCAAGAATACTTGTGAAAAAGGCGGTGATGATATGGAGAAAGAGATGACCAGAAGAGAACTTCTTGACTCCTTGGTAGACATTCGTGACGTCAAGATTGACCGATCCGTGTCAGTAGAGGAACGGATGAAGTCCTATGTTGAGCAAATCAAAAATCCCTATATGTTCAAGGTCGGCAGTACGGTAGTTAGAGTTTCCTATGCGAATACGCAAGCGACGATCAACGACAACTTCGTAAATCTGCTGGCGAGTATGTGAGTGATTTGAAAGATGACCCTGAAAAGAATCTTTTTTGTAAACAAAATCAAGAACGCTGGATTTTCGCTCTAATTCATGTTATAGTAGACATGGACAAAATCAGCGAAGCACCACTGCGTACTTTAGCTTTCGGGTTATCTGACCGGAATAAAGTAAGGAGTGGTGTTTGTGCTTAGATTATCTTTAGACAAAGATTATAAAGCCGCCATCTACCTGAGATTATCAAAGGAAGATGGCGACTTTTCTGTTTCCGGCGAGAAACTTGAGAGTGACAGTATCTCGAATCAAAGAATGCTCATCAAAGAATACCTCAAGAAGCACCCGGAAATTACGGTAGTAAAAGAATATTGCGATGACGGTTTCACTGGCGCGAACTTTGAACGTCCTGACTTCAATAGAATGATGGAGGCTGTCCGCGCTGGCTTGGTTGACTGCATCGTAGTCAAGGACCTTTCGCGTTTTGGTCGTGAGTATATCGAGGCTGGTGACTACATTCAGAAGATTTTCCCTCGCCTTGGTATTCGCTTTATTGCAATCAACGACAATTATGACAGCGCACAGCCCGGAGCGGCAGACAATGAGCTTGTCCTTCCGTTCAAAAACCTGATGAACGATTCTTATTGCCGCGACATCTCCATTAAGGTCAGAACAAACCTTGATGCGAAACGCCGGAACGGTCAGTTCGTCGGCTCTCGTGTGGTCTTCGGGTATTTGAGATCGCCGGATAACAAGAACCTGTTGGTGATTGACCCTGTTGCCGCACCGGTTGTGCAGGACATCTTCAAGTGGAAGATAGAAGGGCTGTCTCCGGCTCAGATCGCAGACCGGCTTAATGACGCCAATGTCCCTTCTCCGATTGAGTACAAGAAGGCGAATGGCTCAAAGCAGCGCACCTGTTTCCAGACGAAGAAGGTCGCTCTGTGGAGTGCCGTTGCGATATATCGCATTCTCAAGAACGAGATTTATACCGGAACACTGGTACAGGGTAAAACCACATCTCCCAATCACAAAGTCAAGAAGACCGTGGTAAAGCCCCAAAACGAATGGTCGCGGACAGAAAATGCTCACGAGCCGATTATTTCTCCTGCGCAGTTTGATCTTGTCCAGAGGCTCATGATGGATGATACCAGAAGCCCTTCGGGGGCAACTGGCGTCCATCCGTTTTCAGGGAAGATTTACTGTGCGGACTGTGGAAGTCCGATGGTACGCAGGGTGTCCCGCTGCGGCGAAAAGGAATATACCTATTTCATCTGTGGCGGCAACAAGAGTGACAAGACCTCCTGTTCGTCTCATAGCATCAAAGAATCTGTCGTATATGATACCGTTCTCGCTGTCGTTCAGGCACATATTAGTGCCGCTATGAATATGGCGGATGCGTTGCAGCGGATTGACGATATGGCTTGGGAAAACCGCGAAATCGAGAAGATCAAAGCAAAAATTTCGTTTCAGGAAGAAGTCATTGATAAGAACCGCCGCTTGAAAACCGGCGCTTATGAAGACTTCAAAAATGATTTCATCAGCCGTGAGGAATACAAAGCCTTCACAGCTCAGTTCGACCAGCAGATCAGCGAGGCAAGCGAAACCATTATGCGGCTCACCAGTGAGCGAAACAGCGTAATGGGTGGACTGGCAGAACAACAAAGCTGGCTTGAGCAATTCAGAAAATACGCAAATATCAAGGAACTCACTCGAAGCACTGTGGTCAACCTGATTGACTATATTCACATTCGAGAGAATAAGGACATTGATGTCGGTCTCATGCACTGTGACCGTTTTGCATCTATCGTTGAGTTCCTATGCGAACGTCAGGAAAAGGAGGACGCGAATAAGGTCATTCGCTTTGAAAGGAAGGTGGTCTGATGGCACGAGTATCGCGGAAAAAGCAAAATCTCCCTATACCAGCAGTTGATACTCCTATCCGCCGCTGGAAAGCTGCTCTCTATGTCCGCCTTTCCGTTGAAGACAACGGTAAGGGATCGGACTCGATTGAGAACCAGACCGCTCTCCTTGAAAACTACGTTGCGTCACGCTCGTATCTTGAGAAGACGGCGCTGTTCGTTGACAACGGTTATACTGGAACCGATTTTCTCCGTCCAGAGTTCAACCGGATGATAGAAGCCGTCAAGATGGGCATTGTAGATTGCATCGTGGTGAAGGACTTATCCCGCCTCGGCAGAAACTATATCGAAACCTCTCAGTTCATTGAAAAGGTCTGCCCGTTCTTTGATCTGCGTTTTATCTCCGTCAATGACTCCTTTGATACTGCAACGGTAACAAGCGAAGGGCAGTTATCCGCCTCCTTGTCTAACATCGTCAATGATTTTTATGCGAAGGACATCTCACGCAAGGTCACAACAGCCCTGCAAGCGAAGATGGAACGCGGTGACTATATTGGGAACTATGCACCGTATGGCTATCGCAAAGACCCTGAAAACAAGAATCATCTTCTGATCGACCCTGAGACTGCACCGATTGTTGTCCAGATATTTCAGTGGAGAGCCGAAGGCGTCAGCTACATGGGCATCAACAAAAAACTTAACGACGCCGGTATTCTTTCCCCCAGCCAGCTCAAACGGGAGCGTGGGGTGGAAACGAACTTCAATAAGAAGGATCGTGTTATTCTGTGGAACAAGCACATGATAACCGAAATTCTCCAAAACATCGTCTATATCGGACATTTAGCTCAAAAGAAAGGCAGTCAGTGTCTCTTTGGCGGCATTCCTTATCACATCACGTCCGAAGACGAATGGATCATCGCCAAAAACACCCATGAACCACTTCTCAGTGAAGAACTATTTGAAAAGGTGCAGGAGGTCAATCGAGCAGCCGTAAAACGAACAAAAGCCAATTCGGGCAAGTATGATCATCTACCCAAAGCGAAAAACATCTACGGGAAGAAGTTTGTTTGCGCTGAGTGCGGCGCAATTATGAAATTGCATCGCTCCATCAGCACGAAGAAGGACAAGGCGTATTTCACCTTCAAGTGTCCGACCTACGCCGAGCATGGAACAAGAGGCTGTTCCGACATCAAAATGCGGAAGCAAGATCTTGATGAAGCTGTTTTCGCATTTATTAAGTCTCAGATGGAAGTGTTCCTCGATATGGAGAAGACGCTTCATGCTCTGCTGGCGCTAAAAAAGGCAAGGCTCAAGCAGAATAACACTGCACAAGAGATCAGAACGCTCCGGCAGAAGTTAGCGCAAAAGCAATCTCTTCTCAGCGGTATGTACGTTGATCTCAAGGAGGGAATGCTTTCCGACGCAGAATATAGTCATCACAAGGTAATCGTCATGGAGGACATCCAGGCGATTGAGAGAAATCTATCCGAGCTGGAAGCGCCAAAGAATCAGACAGAGGAACAGATTACCGGCGAAATGAAGTGGAAGCAGATGATCCGCCGTTTCCACGACGCGACGGAAATCTCCGAAGAAATGGCGGATGCGTTCATCGAGTCCATGAAAATTCATGAGGACGGCACATTGGAAATCAAACTCAGCTATATGGATGAGTTTGCAGCACTTACAAAGACTTGCGAGAAAATCAGGAAGGAGGTTGCTTGATGAAGCAGCAAATCGCAATTTATCTGCGCTTGTCGCTTGAAGACGTTGACAAGCGCACAAATAAAGTCAAGGACGAGAGCAACAGTATCGCATCACAGCGTATGCTCATCAATCGCCATCTGGATCAAAATCCGCTTCTCTGCGATCTGCCTCGTATAGAGTTCTGTGATGATGGTTTCTCCGGCACAAACTTTGATCGTCCTGACTTTGCAAAGATGATAGAGTGCGCAAAGCATGGAGAAATTAGCTGCATCGTAGTGAAAGACCTTTCCCGTTTCGGGCGAGACTATCTTGAAGTTGGTGACTATTTGGAGCATATTTTCCCGTTTCTCGGCATCCGCTTCAAGTCTATCAATGACCATTATGACAGCGCGAAACATGAAGGCAAGACTATCGGTATGGATATTGCCTTCAAGAACCTTATCTATGACTATTACAGCAAAGACCTGTCCAAGAAGGTCAAGTCTGCAATGGGAATGAAACAGGAGAAGGCAAAGTTTGTGAACACCGTCCCATACGGGTATAAAGCCGATCCTGCTGACAAGCATCACCTTATCATCGACGTGGAAACAGCCCCGATAGTCCGCCGTATTTTCATGGAAGTGATTGGAGGCAAGTCCTGCACACAGATTGCAAAGGAGCTGAACACAGAGGGCATTCCAACGCCCGCCCAGCATAAAGCCGTGTCCAGAAAGGCGTCTTCCAAGAAGCCCCAGTGGACACATCGTGGTCTCCTGACTATGATAGAGAGTGTGAAGTACACCGGAACAATGGTTAACCATACCCGCGAAAGCAGATTCATCCGTGACAAAAACCAGCGGCGCGCCCGCCGCTTTCGCGACGCGCTGCGCATAATAGGATTTGCCGTTTTTGCAGCCGCCGGATATGAATACGCGCATGGCGTTCACTCCTGATAGCGCTCGTTCGAGCGAATTTCGTTCAGATACCCGTCGTCGATTGCCGCCTGCTCGAACGTCGCCATGTTTTCCATTACGTCGAGCGCTGCGGACACGATCTCAAACATAATCGGGCAGCCGCTGCCTTCGCCGAGCCGCATATGCAGATTCAACGCCGGTTCCAGATTCAGTGCGCGAATCGCGTGCGCGTAGCCGCGCTCCATCGAAGCGTGGGAGGGAATCATCGCGCATTTGCATTCCGGCGCGATGCGAACCGCGCACAGCGCTGCGACCACGCTGATGAATCCGTCGATTACGATCGGAATCCGATTTGCCGCCGCCGCGAGGAATGCGCCCGTCATGCCGCAAAGATCGAAACCGCCGACCTTGGAAAGCACGTCGATCGGGTCGTTCGGATCGGGCTTCATGCGTGCGATTGCGGAATCGATGATTTCCTTTTTGCGCAGAAACCCCGCGTCGTTTACGCCGCCGCCGCGACTGACCGTCTCCTCCGCCGGAAGATTCAGAAGCGCGCTCAGCACTGCCGACGAGGTGGATGTATTTCCAATGCCCATTTCGCCCGCGCCGAGAATCTGAATGCCGTCGCGCGCCGCGCGGTCGACCGCCGAAATGCCGATCGCCATCGCGCGTTCCGCCTGCGCGCGCGTCATCGCGGGTTCGCGCGCAAAATTCTTCGTGCCGAACGCGATCTTTTCATTCAGCACGCCCGGATATTCAAAATCCGCGTTCACGCCGAGATCGATCACGTCCAGCTCCGTATTATAATGCTTTGCGATTACGCCCACGCCGGTCAGTCCCCGCGAAATGTTGATCGTCTGCGCCAGCGTAACCGACTGCGGTGCGGATGCGACGCCCTCTTCGACGACGCCGTTGTCCGACGCGAACACGATCACACGCCGACGCTCCGCACGGTTGAATACCTTTCCGGTCAATCCGGCGATCTGAACGGAGATATCCTCCAGCGTTCCGAGGCTGTGCGGCGGCTTTGCGAGCGTTTCCTGATGCGCGCGCGCCATTTCCATCGCCGCCTCGTCCGGCGGAGTGATTCTGTGAAGGGTTTCCCGAATCAATGCTTGCATATTCAGCCTCCGTTTATCTATCCAGCATATTATAGCCCCGAAAGGCGCGTTGTGTCAACCGCAAGCAGCGTAATCGTTTGTTAGCAGCCGTGGCGCAGCTATGTATGATGCGGAATATTCGCTGCGGGGAATTTGCCCATGCCGCGCGTGTTCGCGGAGCAGCGAATGCAGGGGTGCGCCAATGCCCGTTCCGCCGTGGAGAATTTTGACCGATTATCGATCGTTCAGCCGCTTTGGTGCAAGGACAACCATTCCACAGCCCGGCGCAAGTGTCTATGGAAGCGCCTTGCATATTCCGCGCGCGTTTGCTGAGGACTGCGCGAAAGAGCGGGCGTTTGCACCAAGTCCCGCTTTGCAGCGGAGAAATTTGCACGATTCACCGATCGTTCAGCCGCCTTGGCGCGCGGTCGTCGACGGTACGCATATATTCCCGCGGCGTGATGCCGAGTCTGGAGCGGAACTGGCGTGAAAATGCGGGCAGGCTGGAATATCCCAGCTCATAGGCGACTTCGGATACGTTGACCCTGCCCGTTCGCAGCCGGCGGCATGCTTCTTCCAGCCGCAAACGCTGATAGCGTTCCATTACGCCCGCTTCGCGGCACTGGCGGAACAGGCGTTTCAGCGTCGTTCGCCCTACGCCGATATGACGGCACACGTCCTCCATTCGAATCGAACCGTCCGGATGATCGCGCATGAATTTCTCCGCTGCGTCGACCAGCGACTGCATTCCCTGCTCGTCCGTTACGGGCGCGCGCTTTATGCCGTCGCGTTCGCCGCGCAGCAGCTGAATCAGCAGAAGCTCGAGGTTTGAAACGAT
>ERZ773139.1091-NODE-1091-length-32817-cov-48.772999_pt1 | contig 32817 bp, 35 predicted proteins | sample MGYA00580854_ERZ773139 | MGnify/ENA primary metagenome ERZ773139 (study PRJEB29015, sample SAMEA2737809) | human gut metagenome | biome: human gut; feature: human-associated habitat; material: faeces | place: China | collected 2012 ...
CGGATTAGCAATTCGTTTTTTGAAATGCGGCAACCTCCCATGCCTTCTCCGTAAAAGGGTTCCCCGTTTTTGGCAGCGATTGCCACGGAACATTTCTCCCGGGAAAAACGCTTGAAAATCAATCATCGGCACGACGATCCCGGGGAAATAGCATCATTGCCTCCGTCCCGGTCTGGAACATCCGGGCTTTCCCGTTCCGGAGGGGAAAAGAGGCATTCTTCAAGGAATACCCTGCTCTTTTTTACCGCCTTCGCGCATTTGCCTGATTTCATCCCGGATCAGGGCGGCGCGTTCAAATTCCAGATGGGAGGCCGCCTCCTTCATTTCCGCCTCCAGCCTGGCAATGCGCTCTTCCAGCCCGTACCCGGCCTCGTCCTCCGCCACGCGGAAGGACTCTTCATCCTCTTCCGCATACAGTTTCAACTGCCCCTGTTCGGACCGGCTCACCGTCTGGGGAACAATGCCGTGCTCCAGGTTGTACTTCTCCTGAATGCTCCGGCGGTAATCCGTCAGCTCAATCAGCCGCTTGATGGAATCCGTCATTACATCCGCAAACAGGACGCACTCCCCGTTCAAATGGCGCGCGGCGCGGCCCGCCGTCTGCACCAGGGACGTTTCATTGCGCAGGAAACCTTCCTTGTCCGCATCCAGAATGCACACCAGGGAGACTTCCGGCAAATCCAGCCCCTCCCTGAGCAGGTTGATGCCCACCAGAACGTCTATCCTCCGGGCACGCAGGGCGCGCAGAATCTCCACGCGCTCAATCGCGTCCACATCCGCATGAATGTAGGAGACCTTCAGCCCCACCCCCTTCAGGTACTCCGTCAGGTCTTCCGCCGTCTTCTTGGTCAGCGTCGTGACCAGCACGCGTTCATTCTTGGCAACGCGCTCGTTGCACAGGGCAATCGTCTCGTCAATTTGCCCTTTCAGGGGACGGATGGTGATCTTCGGCTCCAGCAGGCCGGTGGGACGGATAATCTGCTCCACAATCAGGGGTGTGGAACGCTTCGTGGGATCAAACTTCTCCACCGGTTCCGTGGACGGGCTGGGAGTGACGCGGATATCCTTGGGGGAAGTGAACAGAATCCCCTTGAAGCCTTCCGGCGCCTTTTCCCCTGACCTGGCGGCGCGGCGCACGGGAATATAAGTCTTGTTGTCCGCACGGCAGTTCACCAGCTCAAACGGCCCCGGCGTAGCGGAGGCGTACACGATCTGGTTCTGCCTCTCCATGAACTCATGGAATTTCAGCGGCCTGTTGTCCAGCGCGCTGGGCAGGCGGAAGCCATGCTCCACCAGAATATTCTTGCGGCTGCGGTCCCCCTCGTACATGCCGCCCAGCTGGGGCACGGCCACATGGCTTTCATCAATCAGGGTCAGGGAATCCTTGGGGAAGAAATCCAGCAGCGTGGAGGGGGAACTGCCCGGCAGGCGGCCGGAAAGATGGCGGGAATAATTCTCAATCCCCTTGCAGAAGCCCAGTTCTTCAATCAGCTCCAGATCGTAATCCGTACGCAGTTTCAGGCGCTGCGCTTCCAAAAGACGCCCATGCTTCTCAAACCATCCCACGCGGTCCTCCAGCTCCGCTCGGATGGCCTTAAGCGCCGCGGCCCGTTTTTCCGGAGCGGCCACGTACTGCTTGGCCGGGAAAAAGGTGTAACTCCCAAGCCGTTCCCGCACGCGGCCGGAGGTGGAATCAATCAGGGAAACCCGTTCCACCTCATCTCCGAAAAACTCCACGCGGATCGCCTCCCCTTCCGAATAGGCGGGAAATACCTCTACCACCTCCCCGCGCACGCGGAACGTGCCGCGGGTAAAATCAAAATCCTGCCGCTCAAACAGGCGTTCCACCAGCTGCCGGAGGAACACGTCCCGGTCCATGATGTCTCCCTCACGAATGCGCAGGGTCAGGTTACGGTAATCTTCCGGGGTGGACAGGCCGTAAATGCAGGAGACGGACGCCACCACAATCACGTCCCGGCGCGTCATCAGGGAATTCATGGCGTTCAGGCTCAGGCGGTCCAGCTCGTCATTGATGGCGGAATCCTTCTCGATATAAGTGTCGGAACTGGCGATGTACGCCTCCGGCTGGTAATAGTCGAAATAGGAAACGTAGTAATCCACCGCGTTATTCGGGAAAAAGCTTTTCAGCTCCGAGTGAAGCTGCGCGGCGAGCGTCTTGTTGTGGGAAATCACCAGTGTGGGCCTGTTCATCCGGGCGATCAGATTCGCCATCGTGAACGTCTTGCCGCTCCCGGTCACCCCCAGCAGGCCCTGGTGCTTGTTGCCCGCCTCCAGAGACTTGAGCAGCTTGCCGATGGCCTGCTCCTGGTCCCCGGAGGGCTTGAAGGAGGAATTTAATTCAAAAGACGACATACGCGAGGAAGCCAGTATAATCCCCCCGCCCCGCCGGGCTAGGACAATGTTTGACAATTCCCCCCTGCTGACCCAGTATATGCGGCATGTACATTCCCACGCAGGAAGAACGGTATGCAAAAAAAGGGTTCGTCTCCCTCATCCTGTGCGTCGTGGTCCCCTCCTGCCTGTACGTCTCCCTTCTATCCAAGCAACTGATGATGGTGCGCGGGCATGAATGGGAAGCCATCATGAAAATCTTCCTGGCGTTCACCTATCCGCTGGCGGCGCTCTTTGCCATGACGGGCATTCCGTTCTTCTGGTGGTCCGTGGGCATCTCCCTGGCGGTCCACGCGGGAATCGTCATCTGGCTGAAGACGGCTCCCCGCCTGTCGCCCAAAAAGGCCATCTGCATCGCCCTGTGCGTGGGAATGCTGGATTTCCTGTTTGTGAAAATATTCCCCTTTCCGGCGCAAATCATGGGCTGAACTGCCCTGCGGAACGCCCGGAATGTTCCGTCCTCCGGTTCAGGACTGCTTTTTAGCCAGGGCAATAATCTGCCTCTTGATCTCGCGCGCCGCTTTTTTGGAATCCGCCTGGTAGGCCTCATACGTAAAGCACTGCGCCCCGGAGCCGTCGCTGGCAGTCAGCACCAGCTTGGGATAAAACTTGCCCTTTTCCAGGGCCTCCTTCACGGGAGCGGCCACCGTGGACTTGCCTCCCTTCACCGGGAGATAAACCAGCACGCACCGTTTTCCCACGGCTTCAAGAAACCCCTCCGTCACGCCGGCGGCCAGCGGGCAGGTCGTGGCCGTGTTCGTATAAAGATAGGCCACGGGCTTCTTTTGCTCTTTCGCTGTTTTCAGAGCCTCTTCCATCCGGTCCGTGGTGAAAGTGCTTTTGGGCAGCCTGACATCCGCCCGTGAATGGGGGGACGCGGCCAGAAGACAGACACTCAACAGGGTAATTAACATTTTCATAGGCCGCTACCATACGGGCAGCCCTGGGGCATGTCAAAGACAAAGCTCCCCCGTTTAATCTTGAACGCCAGGGCGCGGTATGGCAGAGTGCGCTCACGCATTCGTCGCGCCTGTGGCGAAATTGGTAGACGCGCCAGACTTAGGATCTGGTGCCGAAAGGCGTACAGGTTCGAGTCCTGCCAGGCGCACCATCAATAACTCTCTTTAAGTAAACAACTTGAAGAGGGTTTCTTTTTTGTGCCGGAACAGGCGCAAATTCCATAAAACGGCCCCAATCTGTGTACAAAGTGTGTACAATTTCAGGACGTTTTTAGCCTTATTTCATAAGGCATTTCTGTCATACGGATCACACAATGGACGGCTCATTTGGCCGCTTTGTAAAACGGAAATATCATGAGTTATATATAATTGATACAATATCAACATATTGTGTTAATTTATGTCTATCTACACACTCCACCATCAGGTGAGGCGGCTGGATGAAACACTCTGCGGCAATGGCAGGAAGTACTCGACCGGGGATGTTCTGTTTTCAGGTGAGGGGAAACGAATCGTTCTGGGAAAACTCATTGCGGAAGGAGGTGAAGGATCGGTCTTTGTTGTCCATTCGGCATTAGGATCGCCACTCGTAGCCAAGCTCTATCATCCAACGCAACGGATGCGTTGGCGTGAGCAGAAGCTTCGGCTGATGTGTTCCCGCCCCATTCGTTCCCCGTGCGTGGCGTGGCCGCGTGAGATCCTGTACGACGAACTGCGGCGCTTTGTCGGCGTGCTGATGCCCCGGGCGGACGGTGTTCCGCTCGGGGCATTCGCGTTTCATGCGGAACTGCTGACGAACCAGTTCCCCTCATGGACCCGTTACGATCTGACCGGGCTATGCCTGAACTTGTCGGAATCCGTCCACACGCTGCACCGTTGCGGTGTCGTCCTGGGTGATCTGCATCCCGGCAATGTGCTGGTTTCTCCTGATGGTACCGTCTGCTGGGTTGATACCGACAGTTTTCAGATCGAAGACTATCCCTGTTCCGTCGGTACGGACCGTTTCCGGGCTCCGGAGCTTCACGGCAACTTCGGAGACTTCCTCCGTACCCGCAGCCACGATGCCTACGCCGTGTCCGTCCTGCTCTTCATGACGTTGACGCTCGGTCTGTCTCCCTTTGCCCGGCAAGGTAATGGAGAAGACATGCAGGAAGCCGCCAGGAAGGGAGGGCTACCATACCCGTTTGCTTCGTACAAACCGCCTGCGGGATTCTACCCGCCCGATACTCCCGGACGTTATGTCTGGTCGTATCTCCCCCGCAAGCTTTGCGATGCCCTCGGTCACAACCTCACCTGTGTCCAGCATCGCGATTTGCGTCCACGCGTCTCCCCGGGGTATCTGGCGCGTTGTTTTCATCAATACCTCAGGGATATGGAGCCGGGAGGCAGAAGGAATCATCCCATTTACCGGGATCTCCTGCATGACCGTTCCTGCCCGCCCCGCAATCTGACGAAACAGATGATACCCAACATCTGTACGGACTGCGGTATTCGCTTCTGGGAGGCTCCTGACGACATTGTCCGGCGTTTACGGCAATCTCATGCCCGTCCCTTGTGCAAGCTTTGCATAAGACGTCGCAGTGCGCTGAATCAGGCATCCCGGAATCCAACCACCAACCATTAACTCGAATAACTATGTCTATATCATCGACACGACCAACCAAACAGGAACAGCTCGCCGTCATGCGCGAGTTCAGCAACAACACCAACGCCCGGCTTCCCGTCCTCTTCCTGCTGGATGCCAGCAGTAGTATGAACGGCATTGTCCGGGGCGACAACCAACACATCCTCCGTCAGGAGTATTCTGACGGGATCAACTGGAATATCGTCACGGGAGACAATCTCGTCACCCGGATGGACGAACTCAATATCGGCCTTCAAAGGTTCATCAGCGATATTCTTGCTGATCCTCTGGCAAAGCTGGCCGCTGATGTAGCGGTGATCACATTCGCTCGGACAACGACGACCGTGAAAGAATTCGGTCCGATCCGTGAATCAGACTCAGAGCTGAAAATCACCACATCCCGAGAAAACGAAACGCTTCTTGGCGAAGCCGTCGAACTAGCTCTGACCGAACTTGATAATCGCAAAAGAACCTATCAGGAACATGGAGTGGAATACTACCAGCCCTGGCTCGTTGTGATGACGGATGGAGTTCCGACTAGTACCCGGCACCGGGAATTGAAGGAACGCCTGAAAGAACTGTCGGCCAATTGCAAGCTCAGCGTGTTTGTCTTCGGTATTGGCCGCGCTGACCTGTCGGAGTTTTCCTGCATCAGCCCGGGGCGTCCTCCCATGCAAATCAACGATCAGAAGTTCCCGGAACTGTTCGCATGGCTGAGCCGCAGCGTCCGAATGGTCAGTATGTCCATGCCGGGTGACGGGGTATCTCTGACTCCTCCCCCGGAGGATGTGTGGCAGGTGTAGGACTGGTAACATCAGGAAGTCTCTCTCATGGGGGGACTTTCTTTTAGTTACGATTCCATCATCTCCTGTATGCTTCTTGTTCATATGGTTATGGTTAACCTAAAATAGCCGGGCCGATTATTTTAAGTTCATTTGTTTTTCTAAAATAGCGAGTCACTCTCTTTCAGGTTTCCTACAAACTCAATGGTAGATTCCTGAAGTAGTTGGAAATTTTTCTATAACCCGTCTGAAGTCTCTATTGAATGTAACAGTATCGTTCCCTCTACTGAAAGTGATCCTGATATTGTAACACCTTCATTACATGAAGGGGCAACTCAATATCATCGGCGATGCCGTCCGCAAATACCGCAGAGCTAAAAAATGGACTCAGCATGATCTTGCCGGGGCTTGTCAGAGGTTGGGTTGGCAGCTTATTCGAGAAACCCTCATCAAGATAGAACTGGGGACGCGGCGTGTCGTCGACTCTGAAGTCCTGCTTCTGGCCCGGGCCTTGGGTTGTTCTCCCTCCGACTTGTTGGGCGACAATGTGGATGAAGCCTTGATGTCGGCTCGTCATAGCAAAAGTGACAGCTAAAAAAATCCATTGCTCTTGAAGAGTAATGGATGAAGAATGGGTCACTCGACGACATCGGAATGTCCAACTGGCATATCCGGCATGTCTTCGACATCATCTCGATCGCAGATCACTATCCCGGTTTGCCCGGGGATAATGTGGTTCAGCAGATGTAGCCTTTGATCTTCCGACAAAGCTTCTCTGGTATGGAGCAGAACGTGGGTGCGGTAAATGTGCCCATCAAGGGCGCAGACCATGCAGGAAACTTTTTCTTTCCCTTCGTCTGGATCAGATGCAAGGCATCCCGACTGTTCGAGATCCTGCCACGATTTCCATCGAAAGGAACCTTTCCTGATGTCTGGATACTGGCACTGTGAACATTGAAGTCCGGCCAGGCTCCGGTATTCCAGATCCATGAGTTCCGAATCCCCGGGAAGGTACTCATGTCCTTTTCGGACAATGTGGCGTTCTTTCCTGTAAGCCAGTGTTCGTTCAACCCGGCACAGATCGTGAGATCCGCACTGAGGACAAGTGAATATGAAATATTGTAACATAATGGTGATAAATGAATTGTTTGTTGGATAAGAAACTTTCTCATCCTTCTATATATCACCCCCGGATGGCACGATTTTCACTGAAGGACGCAAGACTAAATGTAATAATATCGTTACATTTAGTCTTGACCTGAGAATGAAGTGAGAACAGAGTAACGGTGGATACCATCTATTCATCGCATATGAAGAAATGCATAACAGGCGGCATTGCCGCACTTATTACGTTGGCGGCCGTCTACATGATAGCCGGTCAGTCACAGGCCTCCTCCCATCAGCAATCTGTAGAGGACGCGATTTGCCATCAACAGAACCAGGGAGTCATCGTTTGCCCGGGGTGCCAGGGCAAGGGTAATATCGGAGGGCAGAAATGCCAGCGTTGCAAGGGACGCGGGATTCTCAAGTCCAATGGTATGCCCCTCTGATGATTAAGATACTCCATAAGTAAATCTCAGGATGAATGCGAAAATATATCGAATCTGTCAGGTTGTCATTCTTGTATTAATTTCCTCCTTACTTCTTCCTTCTTGTGGAAAGTCCAAGAAAGAAAAGGCTCTGGAAGAAATCGCACAGATTGACCGGGAGGTGACAGAACTGAATGTTCGTATTGCTCAGTACAACAGGCAACAAGATGAAGTCGTTGTTTCTGGCATCATCAATACTGTTGCTGGTCAGTATGGATCAACTTTAGGTGATATAGCGACAGGATCAGGACTGAACCGGGAAGTTCAGATTTTGCTGGACCGAAGGAATCAGCTTCTTCAGAGGAAACAGCAACTGATCTTTTCTGACTATGAGATTTTGAAGCATCAAACAGAGATGTTACGAAAGTAATCATATAAACCAAAATCCTGGGTCTTTTAATCGAACCTGACTTACTCCTGTCGGGAAAAGCCGAATGTTACAATCAGTTCCACGAAACTGTACGAACAGGGAAAAAACATATGAAAAAATATCTCGTCGCGTGTGTTGCCATATTTGCCAGCCTGTTATCCTGTTGTCATGACCAAGGAGTTTCCAATGACATAAATATAAACTCAACCCTGATCTTGGAATGTCGGAAAGGCAATATACAAGGCGTAGAAAACTGCCTTCGACAAAAGGCAGATATTAACACAATGGATCAAAACGGATTTACCCCTCTCATGGTTGCCTCGGATCTAGGACATGACAAAGTTGTTCGTTTATTGCTTTTGATGGGGGCGGATACAGAGAAAAAGGATCACACAGGGAAAACTCCGTTGATGTGGGCCTCATTCGCAGGCCATGCTTCCGTTGTCCGTTTACTACTCCTGGCAGGAGCTGATATAGAAGCTAAAGACAATAATGGCATGACATCTCTCATAATATCTTCTCTACAAGGTTATTCCGATGTAGTTCATATTCTTTTGACAGCGGGAGCAAATATGAAGGCCCGGGAGAAAAGAGGATTGACTCCTCTTATGGTAGCTGTGATGCAAACTCACGAAGAGGTTGTTAGGCAGTTGATTTTGTCAGGAGCAGATATTGAAGAAAAATCTGCCTCCGGGCAAACTCCGTTAATGTTTGCCTCATATGTAGGCCATGTTCCTATTATTCGCTTGTTGCTTCTGGCTGGGGCCGCCACCCAGGCCAGAGATAATCAGGGTATGACTGCCCTTATGATAGCCTCGGAGGCAGGTCATCAGGAGGTTGTTAATATCCTGAAAGAATCAGAAAATAAGAAATGATCTTTCTTTTGTTTGGTTTTATATTGAAGGTAATTTGTAGTCATTTCACAATACCATACCGTACGCGGGACACACACTAGGCTCTCCCACACTACAAAGAATACTTGCTTTTGAATAATTCAAAGAAAGGAGATTCTTATTATGAAAAGTAAAAGAACGCCGACAATCGAAGAAGTAGACGAGAAGCTTCAAGAGATCGCATACGGCCCCGCCAAACAGCCATGGCCCCGGAGCGCCAAGATTTCAGTGTGGGTGCTGGGCGTGTTATTGCTCTTAGCCATCGCATATATTCTGTGCGACCAAAGCCTGTACGATCCTGAAGGGATGCGTGCTATGAGCATAGAATATTGATCATTCAGCAACACTCCCGGCACAGAGACTCTGTACCGGGAGTGTTGCTTTTCTTTTATCTCAGTCATAAAATACTGTTCATGAGATCTTCCTACTGGCATCAGCTGACCAAGACAGCTGCTACGATTCATGGTTCCGGGTACGACAGAACCATGTCTACTTTCCCGGGACAACGGGATGTGAAGATTCTTTTCTTCTGAAATAACACCTCCTCCACCGTCATATATATCAGACACAGGGATTTACCTGCCTGTCATTCTTCACAAAGCCGCTATGCTCACTATCCCGAGCATGGCGGTTTTTCTGTATCCACCCATCAACAACGAAAGAACCACCACCATGGCTATTAAACTCATCGCCAACTACAGCAAACGCCTCGGGCTGCCGGGGTATTCCTCCCACCAGTTCGAAGTATCCATTGAAACGGAAATCAGCAACACATCAGAGTTGCCATTCGAAACAGAACGGCTCTATGGTTCCCTTCAGGCCGCCGTAGATGCCCAGATTCAACAGGTCGGATTCGTCCCTGACGAACATTACGGCACACAAGCTGCTCAAACGTCTGTTCCCGGGGCGTTCAGATCACAGAGGGCATCCACATCATCCGTGAGGCAAACGCCTCCTGCAAGCGTTCCTGAGAGCTCTGCTGAAACTGTTCCTGCATGGAAGTGCTCGGAGAAACAACAGTCGCTCATCCTGGAACTGGCCGGGAAGGCCGGAATAGATGACTCTGCCCTGAACGAACTAGCTACCCGGAGATTCAACAAGTCGATTGCCATGCTCAACCGCATGGAAGCCTCCGGGCTGATCGACGAGCTGATGAATCGTTCTGGTTCGTCATCCAAACGTTCGACATCAGGCAGGAATAACTACACCCGCCGTCCTGCTACGGCCTACTCCGGCGACTCCAACCCGTACTGACCATGATCGCTCCTGCAACCCGGCCAATACGTTCATCCTCTCTGCACCCGGCTATGGCATTGGTGAAGAAGTTTCCTCCCGAGGCTTCTCCTTCCTCAGCCATACGTCCGGACTATTTGTCGCCCTCGTCAGTCAAGTCGTACCTGTCGTGTTCCCTTCGTTTCTTCTTTGAGAGGGTAGTGCAGATACGGAAACCGACAACGGTTGCCCTGCATGTCGGCAAGGCCATCCACGCCACACTCCAGTCCTTCAACCTCGCTCGATGGCGAGGAGAGGACAGCAGTGAAGCGGCCATAAAAGAAGCCTTCTGTGTCCACTTCCTGGAGCTGGAGAAGGCGGAAGGTTCGGTGGACTACGCCGACGAAGAAACGCGCCAGAAGGTACGTTCCTGTGCTTGGAACACCGTCAAGGCCTACATGGCCTCTAACGAGGTTACTTCACAGATGCCCCTGGGAGTGGAAGTAGGACTGTCGGCTACCATCCCCGGCCTGCCGGTTCCCGTGCGAGGTGTCATCGACCTCGTTCAGCACGATCTGACGGCAATTGACTACAAGTCCGCTGCCGCCAAACCGGACGCCGGACATGCCGCCTTTGACCATGAACTCCAGCTGGTCACCTATCAGATGATGATCGAAGAAACCACGGGAGACACGCCCCCGTCACTGGATCTGATCTACTTGGTCAAGACGAAGACACCTCAGGTGATCCGGGTCAAGGCCCCGCCAGCTAACAAACAGCGCAAGCAACGCGTCGCCGACCTGTACAGGATTGCCTACGAAGGCATCACCTCCGAGCGCTTCCATCCTCAGCCCGGGATGCAATGCTCCTGGTGCCAGTACAGGAAGGAATGTTCCGGGTGGTGCAGGCAGTAAAGGGATGGAGATGCTGTCGATTCAGAAGCCTGCCATCAGGTGTGGCTGGCTTCTTTTTAGCTGTCACATCTATATTTCTTCCTCATCAGAGAAGAAGGAAGGAGTCAGTTCCAGAAGCTGGTAACGATTCTTTCTGACTCCCAGATTGTATTCCACAAGAAGAGAAACCAATTGGTCGCCGTCAATCAAATCGATGGGGGTATGGGAGGAGGTGCGCCTCGCTTCATCCCTAGCGCCTCTGGAAAAATTGGAAGTCGTCACAATCAGGCCGCGTTCGTCCGTCCCCAAGCTGCCGCGAAGTTGCTGGACGACAGGAGACTGCACATTAGCTTTCCATCGTTTGGCCTGTACGGCCAGCTTGATATGAATGACATCATGTACCGTCATAATGCCTCGCACATCAACGCCCCCGTCTCCGCCATAGGGAGTCCTGCTCACTTCGGAAAATCCCATTTTACTCAACAGAGTAGTAATCAATTCCTCAAAATCCTGCGGGTTTAATTGCATCATCCGTTCCATCAGGACTTTTCTTTGTTTATCATTGAACGAATCAATGTGACGTTCCAAACCGGTTGATTTCCAGATGGTCAACCCAACCATTCCATTGCCCAACTTTTCGAAGCGGGGGATCTTCCCCTGTTTTTCTCTTCGCTGGATTTCTGTCAGGATTTGCGCGTACATGCTGGCCTCGGGAGTCAGCCCTTCCGTCTTGAGCCACCCCAACTCCAGGGCTTTGCTGGTAATATCCCTGTAGTGCATGGGGGCATTCCCTGAAAAGTGAAGGAGGACTTTTTCCGCACAGTCCGAAAAAGAATAGGAACCTGCTGACTTCTCCGGTTGTTTCCTTTTAACCGCTTTTCCTGCCTTTTCCCCTGAGTCCGACAATTCGATTTTCACGTTCGGGTTAAGCGCAAAGAGCCCTTCTGCCGCCTTGATGAACCGGGATTGATTTCCATGCTTTTTGATATCCTCATAGATACGCGCTCCGACTGTAGCGTCGGGAGTCTTTCCTTGAGATTGCCACATTCCCCGTTGGATGAGTGCAGCGGCAAGTTCTTTAGGACGCATGGGAGATGCAGATTTTTGCAGAAGTAAATAAACGGAATCAAGAAGGCGGCTCATCTCAGGAATTGTCATAGGTTACCATCCTTTCCGGGGCGGGCAATCTCTTTTATCTCTGCTTCCCGTTTATCTGAGTACGATCCGTACCGAATACGGTCAGCATGGGGCCGCATGATTGTGCATCCAATAAGTGCGGAACAAATTTTTGATGAAATACTCTGAATGAGATGGCTGGATACCGCTTTGTATGGTACTTGTCTCTGTAGTTCTACATCTGTTTCATCTTATGCCCATCAAAAAAAGCCAAATATACTCTTCACTCTGGTCTGCCTGCGACGAATTGCGCGGCGGTATGGATGCCTCCCAGTACAAGGATTATATTCTGACTCTGTTGTTCATCAAATACATCAGCGATTTACACAAGACCGGACGCCGGTCCCTGATCGTGGTTCCCCGGGGTGCAAGCTTCGATGACATGTATGCCATCCGCCACGAGGACGATCTGGGCGACAAAATGAATAAGATGGTCGAGAAGATCACCTCGGCCAATGCGGGGATCGGCAATATCAATGTGGCAGATTTCGACGACGGCAACAAGCTGGGTGACGCCCGAGAGAAAAAAGAGAAACTTGCCCGACTACTTGCCATCTTCAGCCGTCCGGAGCTGGATCTCACATCCAACCGTGTCGATGGAGATGATATTCTGGGTGACGCCTACGAGTACCTGATGAAGAACTTCGCCACGGAATCAGGCAAATCGAAAGGCCAGTTTTATACCCCTGCCGAAGTTTCGCGTCTGATTGCAGCCGTCATCGGCATGAGCAAACGTCCTGCGGGTGGTGAAAGCCTGGTGACTCTCTATGACCCGGCATGCGGCTCCGGCTCCCTCCTGCTGCGTGCAGCTGAGGCTTCCCCGGTCAAGGTGTCCATCCACGGGCAGGAAAAGGACGGTTCCACAGCTGGCCTTGCCCGGATGAACATGGTGCTGCACGGGCAGGATACCGCCGTCATTCACGATGGCAACACGCTGGCCAATCCACGCTTCAAGGACGGCGACGTCTTGCGGACATTCGACTACGTGGTCGCCAATCCCCCTTTTTCTCAAAAGAACTGGATGACGGGTTTCGAGCCTTCCGCCGACCTTTACCACCGTTTCGAGGACGGCATTCCCCCGGAAAAGAACGGAGACTATGCCTTCCTGCTTCATATCATCAAATCCATGAAGCCCAAGACGGGCAAGGGCGCGTGCATTCTTCCCCACGGCATTCTGTTCCGGGGCAACGCAGAGGCAGATATTCGCCGGAACCTGATTAAGAGGCGCATCATCAAGGCTATCATCAGCCTGCCTCCGAATCTATTTTATGGGACGGGTATTCCGGCCTGCATCATCGTTCTGGACAAGGAGAACGCAGCTGCCCGGGATGGTATTTTCATGATTGATGCCAGCAAAGGCTTCATCAAGGACGGCGCGAAGAACCGACTGCGTGAGCAGGATATCCAGAAGGCCATGGATGTCTTCCATGACTGTCAGGAGATACCGGGGTATTCCCGCATGGTTCCCTTGGCCGAAATTGATGCCAATGACTACAACTTGAATCTTCCGAGATACATCGACTCTTCGAATGATGAAGTGCGGCAGGACCTCTTCGCCCACCTCAATGGAGGCATTCCCGATGACGGCCTCCGGGAGTTGGACGATTATTGGCAGGTATTCCCCCAGTTGCGTACACAATTATTTTCTCCATCCGTTCATGCCGGGTACAGTGTACTGAATGTACCGTCCGGAAATATTCGTTCGTTGATTCTGGAAAGTCCCGAATTTCAGCAATTCCGCACTGCGGTGGAAAATCGCCTGTCTCGTTGGATGCAGCAGTCCCGCGAGCTCATGATGGCGCTCCATGTCGGCGTGCACGCGAAGGACTTCATTCGTACGCTGGGCGACTTGCTGCGCGAACTCTTTCACGACATGCACCTTGTAGATGAATACGATGTGTACCAGCGCCTGATGGACTACTGGGAAGAGCCGATGCGGGATGACGTCTACCTCATCGCTGCCGAAGGGTGGATCTTCAAGACCAGCAACCTGACAAAAACAGACAAAAAGGGGAAAGAAAAAATCACGGGATGGGAAAGCCCCCTTCTACCGGAGACTTTGCTGCAACAGCACTTCTTCCCGAATGAAGTCGAGGAGCTTCACCAAAAGCGACTGCAAGCCGAACAAATACAGACAGAGCTTGATTCGCAGGAAGAGGAACAACTGGGAGAGGACGGCTTCTTCTTCGAGTGGGAAAAAGTCGATCTGGCAGCTCTGAAAAGCCGCATCAAGGATATTAAAGGCGATTTGCTGGCAGCAGAAGAACTAGCCTTCCTGCATGATTTTCTCTCCCGGAAGACAGACGTCAAGGAATTGAAATCCGACATCAAAACGTTGGAAACGAAGCTAAGCCTTCGTACCCGGCAGGCGTGTGATGCTCTGACCGAAGAGGAAGGTAAAATGCTTGTTGTAGATAAAAAATGGCTGGCATCTCTTCGTTCCAACATCCACGAAGATGTGGAACGAGTGATGCATACATTTGCGCAGCAGTTGAAGACTCTGGCGGATCGTTATGCAACCCCGTTGCCGGAGATTGAGCGGAACGTTGTTGAGCTCAAGGATCGGGTAACCGTCCATTTGCAGAAAATGGGGCTGACATGGGAGGGGAGTCAGAGATGAGCAGTATTCCCAAAGGATACAAGAAGACTGACGTCGGAGAGATACCGGATGATTGGGCGGTGAAAAAATTAGGAGAAATTGCGGATATTATCAGTGGAGGAACTCCGAAAACAACAGAAAAGTCATTCTGGAATGGTGCGATTTTATGGTGTACTCCCACTGATATAACACGTACATCCGGACGTTATATAGAAAGTACAGAAAAAACAATAACAGATAATGGGCTCAAAAACTCATCGGCTATACTGCTTCCGATCAACTCATTGCTGTTATGTTCTCGTGCAACGGTTGGAGATGTTCGCATAGCAAAACATGAAATAACAACAAACCAAGGATTTAAGTCATTAGTTTGTAATTCTTCCGCATACTATCTCTTTATTTATTATCTTATTCCTTTTCTCAAGCCTAAGATGTTGGAAAAATCTTACGGTTCAACATTTCTTGAAATATCCAAAAGTAATCTCGCATCTATCCAGATACAATTACCTTCATATGTTGAGCAACAAGCCATTGCTGAAGTCCTTTCGGACATGGACGCGTTGATTGAAGCGCAGAAAGAACTCATTGCTAAAAAGCGGGACATCAAGCAAGGAACCATGCAGGAGCTTCTTTCCGGGCGAGTGCGCCTCCCTGGCTATGAAACCAAAGGGTGGAAGCATACGGATATCGGAGATATTCCAGATGATTGGGTAGTGCGGGAATTGGGAGATATATGTGAAAAAATCATTGGTGGCGGTACCCCATCTCGAAACAATAAGATATACTGGAATGGTAAAATACCATGGGCTACAGTCAAAGATTTATCGTCTTTTAATTTCAATAGCACACAAGAATACATTACGGAAGAAGGCTTGCGAGAAAGCTCATCGACATTGATTCCCGCAGGTACGATTATTCTTGCTACTCGTATGTTAATTGGGAAACCAGTTATTTACAATTGCAGTGTAGCTATTAATCAAGATTTGAAAGCATTATTTTTAATTAAAGATTATGATAAATATTATTTATTATATTATCTAAATATGAAAAGCAACGAATTGATAGCCGCATCTTCGGGCAGTACCGTCTTAGGGCTTTCTATTCAAGATTTGAAAACGATCAATTTAATTTCCCCCTCTCTCCTTTCCGAACAACAAGCCATTGCCCGAGTCCTTTCCGACATGGACGATGAACTAGAAACCCTCGAAGCGGAACTAGAGAAACTTAACCACATGAAACGTGGCATGATGCAGGAACTGCTGACGGGGCGCATTCGCCTGATTTAAATCCTTTACCCTTGATTTCACTATGCTGGACGACACATACAACGAACTCGGAGCAGCCGAACGTGTGACACAGAACAAGGTTGTGGCCTTGTTCCGGGATCATCTGCAATTCACGTATCTGGGAAACTGGAAAGCATCTCCGGAAAATGCCCGCACGTCTCCCATCGAAGAAGGTTTGCTGCGTTCCTGGCTGGAACGGCGCGGAGGGGAAAGTGCTGTCTATGCTCCCAAAATCATTCAGACATTGAAGCGTGCCGCTTCGAATCCTTCTTGTTCTCTCTACGAGACAAACAAGGCCGTTTATTCTCTGCTCTATTACGGCGTGGGAATAGCTCGGGAGGTGGGCCAGTCTCACACCACATTCCCCCTTATCGATTGGGACCATCCGGAAAATAACGACTTCGCCGTGGCGGAAGAGGTGAGTGTTCGCCGGGTTGACGGAAAGACGACGCGCCGCCCGGATGTCGTCCTGTACGTCAACGGGATTGCCCTTGCCGTGCTGGAACTCAAGCGCGGAAGCGTCACCGTGAATGAGGCAATACGGCAAAACCAGACAAATCAGTACAAGGACGAGATTCCTCATTTCTTTTCGACCGTGCAGCTTGTCATGGCTGCCAATGAGACGGAGGGGCTGCGTTATGCGACGACGAAGACTCCCCCCAAGTATTACCTGACATGGAAACGCGATCAGGAGGATACACCCGTCAATCACTTGCTCGAACATCTTCGGGAACTTTGCTCCCAGAAACGCCTGCTGGAGTTCATTCACGATTTCGTGGTCTATGACGCCGGGATCAAAAAGGTGGCTCGCCCCCACCAGTACCGGGGGATCAAAAAGGCGCAGGAGTACCTGAGGCGGCGCGAGGGAGGCATCATCTGGCATACGCAGGGCAGCGGCAAGAGCCTGCTGATGATTTGGCTGGCAAAATGGATTCTTCGCAATACACCCCATTCCCGTGTGCTGGTGATTACCGACCGCACGGAGCTTGATGAACAGATTGACCGCAACTTTAACCAAGCCGGAATTACCTCCTACCGGACAAAATCTAGCCGGGATCTGTTTGCCAAACTCAACCGGGCGGAAGAACGTGTCATTTGCTCGCTCGTCCACAAGTTCGGACTGCGCGAAGGAGATGCTGATGACATCATCAGAGAATGGGACGATACGATTCCTGCCGATTTTAGGGTCAAGGGCGACCTGCATGTCTTCATCGACGAGTGTCACCGCACACAATCGGGCAAGTTGGCGAAGGCCATGAAAAGACTGCTGGGATCAGGAATCTTTATCGGTTTTACGGGGACGCCTTTGTTCAAGTCGGACAAGGAAACCAGCCGGGAAACCTTCGGCAATTTCATTGATACATACAAATTCGACGAAGCGGTCAGAGATGGCGCCGTGCTTGACCTGCGCTACGAAGCCCGCAATGTGGATCAGGACTTTTCTCCCAAGGGGGATGTCAAACTCGATGAGAGGTTTGAGCGACTGACGACCGGCATGACGGACGAGCAAAAATACCAGCTCAAGCAAAAATGGGGAACGATGAAGGCCCTATACAGCAGCCGGGAGCGGTTGGAACGCATCGCCGCCAATATCTGCGAGGACATGGATCGTGATCCCCGGTTGCGCATGGATGCCGGAAACGCCATGTTGGTCGCTGACAATATTTATCAGGCTTTTCGATTTTACGAGATTTTTCAACGAACGGAATTGAGGGGCAAGTGTGCCGTGGTCAGTTCGTACGTTGCTTCCAACGAGGCCTCACGGACGGCTGGCTTGGGGGCAGCCCAGCAATCCGAGGAAATGCTCAAATATGAGACCTGCCAGCAGATGCTGAAGGATTTCGGCTTTCAGACGGCAAGCGTCACCGCCTGCGAAAAATTCGAGAGCAAGGTTAAGGAAATGTTCATCAAGGAGCCGGGGCGTATGAAACTGCTGATCGTCGTCGACAAGCTCCTCACGGGGTTTGATGCGCCTCCGGCCACCTACCTGTATATCGACAAGAAAATGCAGGATCACGGGCTATTTCAGGCGATTTGCCGCGTCAACCGACTGGACGGCGAGAGCAAGGAATTCGGGTATATCGTCGACTACAAGGACCTCTTCCTGAGTCTGGGAGAGGCGGTCAAATCCTTCACGTCGGAAGCTTTCGAGCATTATGAATCCGCTGATGTGCAAGGGCTGCTCAAGGATAGACTCACAGAAGCGAACAAATTGCTGATGCAGCGCCTCGATCGCTTGCGTGCCCTTTGTGAACCCGTCGCTGAACCGAAGGGACAGGATGAGTATCTGTCCTATTTCTGTATGGGCGAAAACCTGGAAAAACATCAACGCCAACGCGTCGAGCTCTATACGGGAACGGCGGCCTTGATGCGAGCCTATGCCAAAGTGTGCGATGAGCTTGATCTGGCCGGATACAGCAAGGAACAGATTACTCTGATCCGGGAGGAGGTAGAGCACTTTGCCAATGTTAGGGACGCCGTAAAGCTGGCAAGCGGCGACTACATCGACATGAAGATGTATGAAGCGGAAATGCGCAATCTGATTGATACCTATGTGCATGCTTCGGATGCGGAAAGCGTCTCTACGATGGAGGATATGGGAATGGTGGAGCTGCTGGTGACCCGGACGGAAGAAATCATCCGTGAGACCGAAAAAAAGACGGGCAAGCACGCAGCGGAAAGTATCGGCAACAACCTGAAAAAGGAGATTACGGAGAAACGTTCTCTCAATCCCAAATTCTACGACAGCATGGGAACGCTGTTGATTCGGCTATTGGAAGATCACAAAAAAGGAGCCATCGAGTACAAAGATTTTCTCGAGAAAGTGGTGGATCTTGCGAAAAAGATAAAGGACGGAGAAAGACCGCGCCCGCAACCAATCAATACGCCACGACTCAAGGCTTTGTACGACAATGCTCCTGTACCACGCAGGCATGCGGAACGATTCCCGGAGCAGTTTGCACTGGTAATGGACAGAAAGTGTGCCGGGATGCAGGCGGGATTTCAAGACCCCGTTTCGACGCGATATCGTGAGGCTTTCCTCTTGATTCGGGAAGGAATGGAAGAACTGAGGGATGAATTCGATCTCGATATCAATGACGAGATGATCGAGACTGTTTTCCATCTTGCGGTAAAACATTACGGCAAATCATGAAGGTAGGCGGCATTAATGTGCGCATCGTGAGGAAAGGGGTCAAGCACCTCAGACTGTCGGTATGCCCGCCATCCGGTGAAGTCGTAATCACCGCGCCGCTGGCTATGGATGAGGATGCCGTGCGGTTGGCCACTGTGCAGCGGTTGACCTGGATTCACGCACGACGCAGGGAATTCGAGGATCAGGAGCGCCAGAGCCTCCGCACGTATGAATCGGGAGAGACGCATTACTTTTTGGGCCGCCGTTATCGACTGAAAGTAGTTCATATCCGTTCAGGAGAACCCCACAGCATCGAACGCAAAGGGAAATTCTTCGTGATGAATGTTTATCGTGAAACAACACCCGGCAATCGAGAAGAGCTTCTGCACGCGTGGTACCGCCGCCAGTTGCGGGAAATTGTATCTCCCTTGCTTGATAAATGGTGCAAACGCCTCGAATTGACGGTACCAGTATTCACGATTCGAAAAATGAAGACAAAGTGGGGTTCCTGTGCTCCTAATGCTCATCGCATCCAGCTCAATATGGATCTGATCAAAAAGCCGTCATTATGCATCGAATACGTGGTTTTGCACGAACTGATTCATTTCTTTGAAGCGAACCACACCCCCCGATTCAAAGCTCTTCTGTCAGCCCACATGCCCATGTGGGAACATTTGAAGGATGTCTTGAATCAAGCTCCTCTGGGTGAAGAGGTTTGGGAGGAAATAACGGAATAACTCATTTTTTTCTACGCAATGCTAGGCACCACCTTCGAGTGTTTCCATTCTCAGCCCGGGACGAAATGCTTAGGGCGAGGAAGGAGGTAAAGGAATGAAGTCTATTCAGAAGCCTGCCGTGAGGTGTGGCTTCTTTTTATCTGAGATCATTTCTTGAATTTAAATTCCACAAAGTCCCGAATACGTTGCACGATGACGGTAAACTCTTCGACTTCGCCAAACAACATCGGTTTCATTTGGATGTAGTCACGAGCCCAGGACTGATAGCTGTGATAGGCAGGAGGCAGGATATGCATATCGGAAGGACTCAAATGTTCGTAATTGATCCTGGGATTCAGCAAGCACATCACGCTGCTGTTCGGGGACAAGCTGGAAATAAGGAATCATGATGGCAAATTGCAGATAATGGGACGCATCCATTCAGGAGCTTGGGGTGCCCACCGGTTGAGTTGCTTTTTATCGTTCGATGAAAGGTTTTGCGACAAGCGGGAACGCACTTCCTCCACATTAACCTGTCCCTTACCCAGGAAACGCAATGCCATATATACTTCTCCCATGATGGTGCCTGACAAATCCATCAGGTTTTTGGCCGTGCGGCGCAACCTGATTTGCAAAGCCCCGATACGGAAGTCTCTTGACCGTCCATCCGTCAAATACTCATAAGAGGCGGGAACCTGATCGCTCAACCCGAGTTTGTTGGCAAGGCTTGCCCCGGACGGCATGATGCGGGAACCTGTTTTACGGGCCAGTGCCTGAATGATCTGCTCCGGGGACGGAGGCAATGGCCGTTGAGAATAACTGCTGATCCGGGGCATGTAATACAACCCGGTAGCAATTCTGACAATGCATCCCCTCTCGGCCAGTCGGGAAAGAGACTGATCCAAGGCAGCCCTGGTACCAAGCCCCTTCAAGTCTACAGCCGAGAATACATCTCCCAAGGCAAATCGCTTTTTGATTTGCTTCAGCATATCAATTCTGGTTGCGGACAAGTTCATATCTTTCTGAGGAGCTGTAAATAATTTGCACGATCTCTGACATAACGTCAAGATATATGCTTGCACGATTTCTGACATCCTGGATTTCGGGCAACCCATCATACGATTCAGGCGTGATGACTCGTGGGTTGATCAGAAAGATCATGAAGAGCATCATGGAAAGACAGCAGATCATTCGAAGCATTACCTCCTTCTTCGAAGATAGAGGTATTACCTGGAACAGGGTTTATATCGGAGTAACCAACAATGCAGAAAAACGCCTGTTTCAGGACCATAATGTGGACAGGAAGGAGGACGACTACATCGTTTGCCAATCACGATCTGCGAATGAAGCACGCACTATCGAAGGGTATTTCCAAAAACTTGGGGCTTGCGGCTTTAATGGAGGAGGCAATGACACCAGCAGCATTGTTTATGCCTATCGCAAAAGGGGCTATACGATTGAATAAGCCTGTCTTTCGAATGGGGTCATTCACCTGAAATTCCCCCTCCCCTCACGTCATATATCCTTGAGTAAGTAGATTCTCTGCTTCCTGCCAATGCCCGCCTCCCGGCCTTGTTCCGGGAGGCGGGCTTGTTGTTGCAACAAACCAATCATCAATAAATATGAATACTCACACATCCACACGCGAACTCTATCGCAACCGCGACAACAGTCCGCTGGATAGAAACCAGATCCGGAGTGTCGCACCCTCCGTCTTCGCCGACCGCGAGGACGACAGCCGCTCGAAGAAGTACCGCTTCGTCTCGTCTGACTCCTTGCTTGACCAGATGGAAGAGGCTGGATTCCTCGTCGTCGGAGCTCAGGAACAGCGTACCCGGAAACCGGACGGCACCCCCACCCGCAAGCACCTGATTCGCTTCGCCCACCGGGACGTGCTGGAACACAACCGTGACCAGCGTATCGAAGTGGTCATGATCAACAGTCACAACGGCAGCTGTTCCTACCAGCTCATGGCCGGGATCTTCCGGCTGGTCTGTACCAACGGTCTGATTGTAGGGGTTCGTATTGCCGCGATCAACATCCGCCACATGGGCCATGCCGGGGACGAGGTGATCGCCGCCAGTCTTCAGTTGGCCTCTGAAACGCCCCGTATCATGGACGACATTCGCCGCATGCAGGGAGTGGAACTCCCCTACAAGCGACAGGTGAACTTTGTTCATGAAGCGGCCCGGCTGCGCCTGGGAGACGGCTACGAAGACAGGATACGTCCTGAAGCCCTCCTGTCCCCCCGGCGCTGGAACGATATCGGCTTTACGGCGGGAGGACCGGCTACCGTCTGGCAGTGCTTCAACCGGGTTCAGGAAAACCTGATCCGGGGAGGCGTTCCCATGAAGCCATGGAAGGATGACGTCTACCGCCGCCGCTCCCTGCGGGCGCTCAACGGCATCGACGGCAATACTCGTCTGAACCGGGAGCTCTGGGATCTGGCTGACAGCTATACCCTGAACAACTGACTTGAGACAATCATGAGAAGAAAACATCATCCGAGGGTGAAGCGCATGAGACGGACTCCATCCCTGACCGGACTGGAACTGTCTATTCTCCTGTACCTTCACGGCGACTTTGAACGCAGTGACGAGGAAATCATGGCGGAATGTCGTGGCATCGAGCGGGAGAGCGTCAGGCATGCCGTCCGTGGTCTGGCCGGGAGGGAGTTCATCATCCGTACGAAGGAAGAGGAATTCCTGCTTCGTCCCGACCGCTGGCTGATTACCTATGCCGGACGGCAGGCGCTCAGGCAATGGGTGTCCGCTGCCGCTCCGGCTCGTCGATCATCCCGGACAAAGGTTAACGCATGAGGCACGGCCATGAACATGAAAGGCATCATGATCGCCCTGGTGGTGCTCGTACTGCTGTGTCTGCTGGGGCCGGTCGTCGTCGGTATCCTGTCGGCTCTGGTGGCCGTAGCTCCCTATCTGCTCGCCGTGCTGATGGTCCTAGGTGTCATCGCCTTCTTCTGCAAGTAACTCCGACAGGAAAGGAAGAGAACGAGACATGAAGACGATGCCCATCATCGCGCAACTGCGTTCCACGAGCGGATACGATACGGACGCTCCGTACGTGTATCTGGAAGTGGATACGGAGCTATTGGCCCGGATCGGGAAGGCAGTGTCGCTTTGCAGCAGTCATCAGAACGATCCCTCACTGGGGTTGAGCAAGCTGACGATTCACGGGCCGTCCATGACGGCTCTGGCGAATCTCCCGGAACTGACGGAAGAACAGCAGAAGTCTCTGAACGAGGACGAAAGCATCCTGCTGGCTTCGCCGATTCCGGAGACAGAACTGGATACACTGGAAAGCTGCATTCGGCTCTGTGGTGAAGACATCGACATCCTTGATGCCCGGTGTCTGTATGCCGTCGCCTGCAACAAGCACACACGGGACATGTATGAAGCCAATATCGGGGCCGTACTGAGACATCTGCTCAAGTCCCTCCATCATCCCGGAAAGGAGGTGTTGCCTGATGCTGACGATTGAGAAGTACAAGGGCACCCGCTTCTGGGCAGTCTTTCGAGACGGAGAGCTGTTGGCGGTAACCGTGTACAAGCGTGGAGCAGAGGAGATCGTCAGGACGCTGGAAGCCAGGGACGGATAAGGCCGACATTCAGCAGCTCTTCTTCATCATGAAGGAGAGCTGTTTTTTAGCTGTCGCAGGGAGGTTCCGATTCTGGCCTCAGATTATGAATACGTATTGAGGGTAATGTAGAGCCCGGATATGTCTGGGCCTACGTCTGCAAGTACTTGTTCTCTCCCAGTCTGGATAAGCACAGGTACGAGTACAAACTGTATACCCCAGAGTCGGTTAAAGCTGCTATTCCGAAATGGATCAACGAGTATCAGGATAAGGAGATGATCAAGCAGTTCCGGGAAGCCGGGCTGTATGAGCCTCCGAGAATATCGTAGCTGAGTACAGTGTGACACTGCGTGTCTCATTTTCTTGCAAAATCCTGCACTGAAACGGGGGTAAATGTGACACTGAGGGCACAGAATGGCAACAGTCTAATGAGGGCTATTCTGTGCGAATGATTGATTAGGAGTAGGTTGCCGGGGTGTGAGTTATGGCGTGTAAGGCCGCTGCGCCACCACTTTTGAGATAACACGCGTGCGAATCATTCCTCCCGGAATAAAACCGCACAGGCAAACTTTCTGCACGCCCTTCTTCTAAAGAAGAAGGGCGTTGCTGATAACGAAAAGAAATAAATCCCCTTCTGCAGAATAATTGCGACCATATTGCGGCATTCTCTCACAGCACCCGTCTTCTTAACGACAGACGAGAATACTTCGAGCAAGGTAGGATGACGCCGGGCCAGCGCCGGGCCGCGGCCCGAAGGGACGCGGAGCGGTGCGCAGCCGGCGGCAGCCCAAAATGTGTGGTAGCGAGCAGCGCGAGCGTACTTGTTTTCCCTGCTGAGCAACGCGAAGCAGGTGATTCGGAACGAATCATACTTTATAATGTGGGTCAAATTTGACCCCCGGTCGGTAGTTAACTTTTCTTAACTACTTTTTCGTAACTGCATGATCCACAATAATACCAGATGCTACCATTATGGCTCTCAACGAGTTATGAAGACGTATTTTTGGTATGCGAGAAAAGTATTATTGTTGATGATCAATGAGTTACAAAATCACAGGGTATGGTTTTGGTATCAAAAATGGGTCAAAATCTTCCTTGTAATTCACAACTATGTGTTCCACAATAACTTATGACTATAATTGAGCAGATAATAGCGCGGATTAGGTTCCGCTACAATTGCGACGAGTACGTCGCAAAAGCCATCCTTGGCTCCCGGATGGGATGGTCTCATACCAGGGTCGATGACAGGATGGCTCAGCCAAAGCTTGCTCCATCGACTCTATCTCAGCTGGAAGAAACCGAGAGGTTCTTTGCGGAGTCTTCTGACGAGATTCTGTGCTGTCCGTATGTCCCGGCTAGCGACAAAAGTGTCGATGAACTCCGCAAGGTAATGGCAAGTATTGGCAGGAAGGTTCCATATTACGAGAACTGCAGTCACATCAGAAGTGGCATCGGCAAGCTTTCATACAGGTTTACTATACGGGGAGCTCTGTCTATGAAGGGAACAGGAAAGCCAGTAGTTGACACAGGAGATTATGTACAGATCTTCCAAGGTACTGCAAATGGCAAGAAGGTCTGGAAGCAAAGAAAAGTAGTGACTTGGCCTGATATGAAACCCGGAGATGAACTCTGGCCTTCAGCTCGTCGTCTCAATGAGATTATCAGGGACCAGCAACACTGGTTTGAAGACTACAAGGTATTCTACCGAGGAACCGATTTCTCCGGGATGAGAGCCGTACCAACCATTCCCCCGGAAGTGCAGCTTGTTTTTCCTGTACGCATCAACAGCGTGTATAAGGCACGAAATGAGGATTTGCTTATTATCAGCGAACCAAGACCTCTTGACTATACACCTATGATGGCTATGTACGCAGCATGGCTGTACAATGCTTTTGAGTTTCCGCGTCCAAATAAGCCTCTGACTTCTCTTCGTCCAGATGTGAAGATGCTACAGTCTTTGATTGTGGCCGCTGACAAAACGGACAAAGAGTTTCAGAAGAAGCTAACCGAGGCTATTGCTGAAAGCAAAAGGTTCAGAAGCAAATACAGTTAATGAAATCCTGATTGTATACCTTTTTCTGCGATTGTACACATGCCTTGTGTACAATCGCTAATTTACGTTTACAATGGACAAGATGAAAGAGATCATGCGCACCGTCGGAGTACCAGTTACCCCGGAGATGGAGCCGCACCTTGAGAAAATACTCAAGCAAAGGGAGATATGCAGGGAGTGCATGAAGCATCAGCCTCCACCAGATCCGAGAAGATCCTTGCTGCAGTTCAGGATAAGTATGCGCATACGAGAGATGTCGCTTGCTGGAGTGAAGATCACCAGAGAGATTCTGGACAGAGTCGAACGGGAAGAAGACGAAAAACTCACAGAAGAAGAGACAGCAAAACGCCCGGTCGAGTGACCGGGCGCTTTGTTTTTCTTTTATCTTACGCGTCCATCTCTTTGAGCTTCCTCGTGTATTTCCTGACGAGGGCTCCTCGGGCACATCCTGAGCAGCTGCGTCCTCCTTTGGATTCGAGCTCCTGGAGGAATTCCTGTCTGATGGCCCAGGCAACTTCGGTGTAGTTCTCTCTTTTTGCGTTTTCTTCGAATATGTCGTCGTAGTAGCCCTTCTTGCTCTTTTCCTTGGTCGTACTGGCTTCGGCCGTGATACGCTGCATGCCGGTCAGGACAGGGCGTTTCTTGATACCCGGGTCGGGAGTTAGACGGAAGAGCCCCTGGTGGACTTTGTGGACGTAGGTCGAAACTGACAGACGCTCCATGACGTCTGCCGGGAGTTTGAAAAAGAGGTCAACAAAAACAGCAGGTTAATGACCAGTTTCCTCCGGAAATACATGGAACCATGCTTCGCCTTCGGCAGCACGAACGCCTTCCCGGTAATGCTTTTCCGTCATGTTGGTTCCCGAGTGTCCAAGCCACATGGATACCCGGGGTATATCGTGTGTTTTGGCTGCGGCATATGAGGCAAACGAATGGCGTAGGGCATTATGCGGTAGCGTGATGCCTGCAATTTCTGCCATTTTTTTGAGGCAGCGTCCATGGCGATTCTCGTATAATCTGTCAATTTCGTCAGGAGCCGGTTCATATTCCGCCAAGGCGAGCCAAGCCTTGGCAGCGGCAGGGAGTGGAACAAAACGTTGTTTCCCGGTTTTGGCTATGGAGGCCGAGACAAATACTTCATCCTTTTCATCAAGGATGGCATCCGGTGTTATTCTAACGCATTCGGAACGGCGCAGCCCGCAAAAGGCGGCCAGGACCAATCGGAACAACATTCCTCTGTCGTGCTCAAGGGCAGCTTGCAGGAGTTTCTTCAGTTCAGACGGAGAGATGATACCAATCTGGACAGATTCCGCTCTCGGAGCAAGCGTTCTTTCAACCGGGTTATACGCAATGAGGTCCCTGCTCTGCGCCCAGACAAAGAATCCATGCAGGGTTGTACGGTAACGCCGTTTGGTAGCATTACTGAGTGGTTGTTTCCGATATCGGAATGAGGCCAGCTTTTCTTCAATCATGTCCGGCATTATCTGATTGAGCGGAAGGTCTTCCCATCCCAGTAGCCATTTTTGCAGTTCCATGATCATGCTGTCATGATGGGCTTTTTTGATCAGGTTAGATTCGAGCTTCTTATCGATCACTTCCTGATATTGCTCTGCGAGGGAGCCGAACTTTCTTTTGAAGTCAACTTTGACCTGTTCTTTCTTGTTCGCAAGGAATCTGGTCAGAGAAAACAAATTGGTCAGTTCTTCCAGCCTGTTCAAATTTTCCTCGTCCGTACGCGTTACCATCCAGTTGCCATTAGCGTCTTTCCGACCATAAATCGCGCCACTGGCTATTTCTCTCTTCAGGTTCTTCAAGGCTTCACGTACTACCAGATACAAAGGGAGAGAAGATTGTTGGGTTACTTCATCATAGATGCTCCTGAATTCTCTCCATAAAAGAATAGCATTGTAGTCCTGTTCATCTACATGTTCCCTCCATTCCTGCTTTCGCAAGTGTTCCGGCAACATATCGTTCAATGATTGATGCTGAAGTCGTTGATAGGCTTTCAGCGCCTCTTCATAGGAATCAAAGAGTCGGTGAGTTTCCCGGTCGCCGGACATATCACGCACCAGCCATTTTTTCTTTCCCCGGTGCTTTCTCGGGGAAAGAGAGGCATGTGAACCGTATTGATTTTTTCGGGATCTTCTCACGGTTGAAAGTATCCCATGATCATTTATATTGACAAACCAAAAGTGTGTACAAAGTGTGTACAGTAATATAACTAATTGATAGTTAGCGCACAGAATCAGACTTAGGATCTGGTGCCGAAAGGCGTACAGGTTCGAGTCCTGCCAGGCGCACCATTTATGCCCCTCCTTAAGTAAACAACTTGAAGGGGGGTTTTTGTTTATGGTGAAAAATTGGACCCTTTCAAGCCGCTTTCGCCCCTATTTGACAAGGTATTTCCGCCATGCAAGCTACATCATGCACGGGTATTTGGCCGCCATGTAAAACAACAATCCAGTGCCTTATTCATCATTATCTACGCTTGTCACCATCAGGTAAGGCGATTGAATGAATTACTCCGCAGTAATGACAAGAAGTACCCGGCTGACGGCTCCCAACAGAAAAGCCGGCGGCCGCCCTTCGCACTCGCCTGCCCTGTCCGTACATTTGGAAGTCAATTCGTGCCTCCGGCAAAGAGAATATTCTAAAATCCTTATTATCAACACAAAAAAAACAATCATGCATACCATACCCAAGAGAAAATAGAACCCGTTAATATCGGAAATTTCATACCATACCCCCAACAATACGGTCACAACTGTCTCCCGGCCGCTATCAGGGCCCGGCTCCATTTATTCACAGAAGGCGGAGAGTAAAAACCAAACCGCTGATTACCAATTATAAAGGCTTGTTAACATTTGACGCCAATCCGGCAGTATTGTCCTCCATCGGCCTGAGATCGTGCGTTTCGGTCATCTACACATCGACAGACATGCACGCTCAAGCATACGCCCATGTTCATCCCGCCAATTGCGGAACCCTCACACCAACTGATATTTATCAAGCTATCCAGTCTCTTTACCCGGATAATCCAGACTATTCACCCGATCCCCGTAAAATCTATGTAGTCTATGCCCACCTCGGCAGCAACAATCTATATGAAGTGGAAATCAAAAAATTGCCGGAATGCGATATTCTCATAAACAACATCATAGAAATAGAAGAATTGCCTGTAGATAACTTTGGAATAGATAATAAGGGCTGCATAGGTTGCGCTTAATGACGTACCCGCATGCCCACGCTCATTTCCTTTTCCCTGGCAAACAAGCAGCCCTGAGTTTTTCATTCCCTTTTCCGGAAGTTTACCTGAACTTTTTCAGGAAGGGGGCGATGAACGCCGTACCCAGCCCCACCAGGGCAATGAGGGAGAAGGACCACCGGAGGGAGGAAGCATGGGCAATGTGGCCGATGACCGGAGGCCCCAGCAGGAAGCCCAGAAAGCCGATGGTGGAGACGGAGGCCAGGGCTACGCTTGGTATCATTTTTTTGGATTTTCCGGCCATGCTGTAGCAAAGGGGAACGATGGAGGAGGTACCGAAGCCCACCAGCAGGAAGCCCAGCGTGGCGGACCACAGCATGGGGAACAGGACGGAGACCAGCAGCCCGGAGGCAATGAGAATGCCGCTGGCGCGCAGCACGCGCACGGGGCCGAAGCGCATCACCATGCGGTCCGCCGTAAAGCGTCCCAGGGCCATGGTGCTCATGAACGCCACGTAGCCCATCTGCACCAGTCCGGGACCGGGCTGCACCACGCTTTCAAAGTACACGCCGCTCCAGTCAAACATGGTTCCCTCGCTCACCATGCTTCCGAAGGCGATCAGTCCGATCACCAAGACATAGGCATCCATGCTCCGGAACATGCCTCCGCCCTGGGTGGAGGAGCGGCGTGCATCCCGCGGCAGGAGGGAGGGGGAAAAGACGGCCAGAATGACCATGCACATCAGGAAAATGGCGATGAAGTGCATTTCCGTGGATACCTTCCAGTCCACCATCAACGCCCCCAGCAGGGCGCCGAAGAATCCCGCCAGGCTCCACAAGCCATGGAACCGGGCCATGATGCTGCACTGGTACAGCCGCTCCACTCCCACGCCCTGCGTGTTGACGGAGATATTCGTCAAATTAGCGGCCACTCCGAAGAAAAACAGCCCCGCCGCCAGTTCCCAGAAGGAGGACGCCATGCCCAGATACACAAGCACGGCGGGATAAAAGATGGAAGCCGCTATCAGTATCCTCCGGCTGCCGCAACGGCCCACCAGATAGCCGGACAGCGCCATGGCGGACATTTGCCCCACCGGAACGGCAAAGAGCACGGAGCCAAGGTCGGCGTCATTCAGTCCCAGCGCATTCTTGATGTCCGGAATGCGGCACGCCCAACTGGCGAATACCAGGCCCTGGAGAAAATAGAAGGTGCTGACCGACAGGCGGTAGACGCCCTGCGTCGTTTTGGGAAGAGGCAGATTCATGCTGGATTTCCTGGTCACGCAGACGCTATCCCCATTCCCTTTCCCTGGCAAGAGAAATCATCTTTCATACAATAAGAATTTATCCGCAAAAGAAACATAGAGGCAAGGAATAAGCCTTAAGGGGATTTTTCCCCGCCATAGGATTTCCCAGGGTTGTCCCCTCTCTTCCCCATGAAAAACGCCGCGTTCCCGACGGAGCACGGCGTTTGATGAAATGGAATAAGGAAGGGTCAGCGGGGATCGTGGTGCCAGTTCAGGGCCCCCTTGCCCAGCGCGTACAGGTAGGCCACCAGCAAAATGCCGATGAAGATGCACATGGCCGTGAAGGATTCCGGATTCATCATCACATAGTCCCGGAAGTTGACGGCCCAGGGATATAGGAATACCACTTCCAGGTCAAAGATGACGAAGAGCATGGCCACCATGTAGAATTTCACGGAGAACATGGGAGCGCCTTCCCCCATGGGAATCATCCCGCATTCGTAGGGAATGTCCGCAGGCTTGCGCACGGAGGAGCGCTTGCCCATCAAGATACTGAGCAACAAGATAATGCCGGCCAGCCCCAGGGCTGCCACCACTTGCACAAGCACTGAAAAGAATTCCTGATTCATGACGTCTGGCACGGATGTACCATATACGCCCCGGAAAAGCAAAACTAAAAAGGGCGGCGGCTTTCATGCTGACGGGGGCGCCCGTTTCCTCCCGGAACCGGAACCGTTATGATGGACCGCGTTCCCCATGTCCCTGCATTCCTTCCTCCAGTCACGGTTCCGCCGCACATTTTCCTTAGAAAAGCGGGCGGCGCAACGGTTCCACTCTCCGGAACCGATACCGCACCGCAGCCACTGGAGCATCGTCAAATGGATGCTCACGCGCCGTCCGCGCCCCTATCCGTCCGTGGCGGAAAACGCCCGTATTCCCTCCTTTCATGTTCCCGTGGAACGGGGGCAATGGGAGGCCGTCATGGTCAATCATGCCACCATCCTGATCCGGCTGCACGGCCTGAACGTGCTGACGGACCCCGTCTGGTCCGGCCGCGTGAGCCCCGTGGCATGGATGGGCCCCAAACGGAAGCGGCCCGCGGGTATCGCATGGGAGGATCTGCCGCAGGTGGACGCCGTACTGGTTTCACACGACCATTACGACCATTTTGACGCGCCCACCCTGAAAAGGCTGGAGGAACGCTTCCACCCCGTCTTTCTTGTTCCTCTGGGGCTGCGCCGCCTGCTTCTGCGCCATTGCGGCGCACAGGCGCAGATCCGCGAGCTGGACTGGTGGCAGTCCGCCGCCCTGCCGTCCGGGGATGGGGAAACCACCGTCACCTTCACCCCCGCACGGCATTACAGCGGCCGCAGTCCATTCCACGGAGACGCCAACCGGTCCCTGTGGGGAGGCTTTTTCCTGCGCGCGGCGGACGGTCCGGGCATTTATTTTGCCGGAGATACGGCCCGGACACGCTTTTTCGCGGAAATACGGGACCGCCTCGGCTCTCCGGACCTGGCCCTTCTTTCCATCGGGTCCTATCTTCCGGAAGAACTCATGGCAGGCGTCCATCTGTCGCCGCGCGACGCAGTCCGGGCCTTCAAAACGCTGCGCGCCAGGCAGGGCATGGCCTTCCACTTCGGCACCTGGCAACTGGCGGACGACGGCTACCAGGAAACGCTGGACGATTTCCGGGAAGCCCTTCGCCGGGAAGGCGTGGAGGAAGCATCCTTCATTGCCGTGGACAACGGGTTTACGCTCCCATCAAATGGAGAACCCAGTCCCCAGCCGCTTCCATCAGAACCAGATATCCCGCCAGAATCCCAAGATGGGGATCCTCCAGCTTGAACAGCAGAAAGCCAGTTCCCGGCAAAACGCCGCCCACGCAGGCGAACACGGCCATCACCGGCATGGAACATAAGCCTGCCAGCCACGCCAGGATGCCCCATGCCCTTGTTTTACCAGTTTCCCTGCTCCCGGCAATATGGACCGGACGGCTCAGCAGTCCCCGGCCCCACCCTGCGGAGCATGGACCTCCAGCAACTTTCCGAGCACCTGCATGACTCCGTTTTCCTGATTGGACGGGGCCTCAAACGCGGCCATGGCACGGATTTCCGGCACGGCGTTCGCCACGGCATAGCTGAACCGGGCCTGCCGCATCATTTCCGCATCATTCATCTGGTCCCCAAAGACCATCGTTTCCTCCGGAGAAATGCCCAGTTTCCGCTGAATCAGCTCCAGGGCGGCGCCCTTATCGGCTCCCTTCCGGCTGATGTCCATCCATTTTTCTCCGGAGACGGCCACCTGGAAGCCATGCTCCAAATGCTTCAGGCGGGGATAACTGTTTTCCTTCGCTCCCTTGAAGTCATATACGGCTATTTTCAGCAGCTTGTCCCCCTGCACGTCCAGCAGGTCATCCACCTCCTTGCAGCGGGTGTAATACCGGCGGGCCTCCCGGACGAATTCCGGCTGTTTATCTTCAATATATGCGGAGTCCAGGCCTGCAAGGACAATGCACGTCCCTTCAATGCGCCTGATCATGGCAATCAGCCCGGCCACCGTTTCACGGTCCATGTCCAGCACCAGCCATTCTCTGGAACCAGACGCCACATAGGCGCCGTTTTCGGCAATGAACAGCATCCGGTCCGCCACGGGGGCAAAGGTCCGGCGCAGTCCGTCATACTGGCGCCCGCTGGCCGCCGCAAAGCGGATGCCCCGGTGTTCAAGTTTTTTAAAGAGGGAGAAAAACGCAGGGTCCAGTTCTCCCTTTCCATTGAGCAGCGTTCCATCCATATCGGACGCAATAAGTTTGACGGAGTCCATAACGTTGCCTGAATCATCATGCGCCGTTTCTTCCAAGGCAAGAGCGGCTTCAGACAGCATGGGCCAGGCGACGGAAGAGACGTTTCAGCACACAGTAACGGAAATACCGCCTTTTTTCCGGCTGTTTTTACGGAAAACTGGTGCTCCCTGCATTTTTTAACTTCAATGGCAACAACAGCAAATGAAAGAAATTTTAAGACAGCCGTCACAACCGCAACGCCTAACGCATCATACCGGATTGTGAATCCGGA
>ERZ773139.1094-NODE-1094-length-32725-cov-4.392256_pt1 | contig 32725 bp, 15 predicted proteins | sample MGYA00580854_ERZ773139 | MGnify/ENA primary metagenome ERZ773139 (study PRJEB29015, sample SAMEA2737809) | human gut metagenome | biome: human gut; feature: human-associated habitat; material: faeces | place: China | collected 2012 ...
ATTATTGTTTCTATAAAAGAAAAAGAGACCGAACTCTAAAAAAATCTTTTGGGTCGCCCCCTTTTATTATCTGCTTTTTCTGTTTTTGCACGTTTTATATCTTTATCAAAACAAAAAGCAATTCTCGAAATATTTGAGCCGAATTTGAACTCTTTATGAATAGATTACCGTATGCGGCTAATAGCGTTTCTGTATCGAGTTATTTCTTTTGTTTCGTGATCCTCAGTAGCGCTTCCCGAAGATTTTCATCTTTTTTGAGATTCAATTTGTTGCGTATGTGAGAACGTGTGCTGGTTATATTAGATACCGATTTGCCCGTTATCGCACTGATTGCCGAAATATTTTTGTTATCAAGTATCAACTCACACATCAAGAGTTCCGAAGGTGTCAATGTATCGGCATATTGTTTTAAACGTTCGATATTTTGTTCATTATTTTGTATCATCCTTCTTACACCGGACTCGATCTTTTCCCAGGTTTCTTTTCCAAGCAATTCAAGCACCTCCTCGGTCTGGGACATAGTCAACCCTTTGGATTTCATGATTTCGATAAAACGAAATACTTGCTGTTTGTCCATATTTAAAAATCCGAGAATTGTTTTTTGCTCTATCTCGTATCTGATATTTTCTTTCTGCATATTCGATATGTTTTGAGTCAGATGCCGGTTCATTAATGATACGACTACAAAGGCAACGAATATAGGGAGTGCGACTTCGATAAGGGTCTCATTTTGGGTTCTATATATACAATATGTGTATGTTAAGGCAGAAATGAAAGTGATTATTGACGGAATGTAAGGGATATAGGATATAACCATAAATATAAGTAACAGTCCTATTAATGTGATGTTACCTAATATTAAAGATATGGAGAATGGAGTATTTTTGATTGCCATAACTATACACTCTACCGATATTTCTATTTGAGATATTAGTGCAAAAGCAATTATAGCCGCAACTGTAGAAATCTTTTTGAAATAGTGCAGAAAGAATAATAAGATAATGAAGCTTATGTGTATGCTATTAATGATAAAGAAAAATTTTTTGTTTTCATCGCTACCTCCAGTTATGAGAAATAATACGATTCCGATTATACATCCGATCGAAAGGTATGAAAATATTAATTCCCTTTGATTTTCGATTATATATTTTTTTTCTTTCATAGTTCGATATGTTTTAAGAGTTCTTTTTTAAGCAAGATACATTAATTTTAAAAGTAAGACAAATATAATCGCTTTCCATATTATTATAAAAGTAGTTGATTAATAAATGATTGAACTATAATTTTGATATATTTCAGTATAGATTTTTATAGATATTTATTCGTTGAATTTATCTTATTTAGCTTTTTTTATAACTTTAATGTCGATTTATTATATCTATTACTATGTCTTTCTGTATTTGAGTTAAACCGGATTAAATTCCGCTAAATGCCGATGGATAGAGTTGCTTGATTTTATTATTCCATGATATATTGATTGTATGAGAAATTATTTACTGCTTATTTCATTTCTTATTTCGGCCGGGATGGTAAATGCCCAGGATAGTGTTAATTCTGGGGGCGGCACGGCCTTATCGTCGGCCGGGTTTGCCAGTTTTTCTATCGGGCAGCCTTTTTTCGTATCGCAAATTTCCGCCACAGGTGCGGTTTATCCGGGGATTCAGCAAGGCTATGAGATTTCATCAGAAGATGGTCTTGACATTTATCCATCTGTTTCGGTAAAAGCGTATCCCAATCCTGTAACCGATTATTTGATTCTGTCTTTTTCTTCATTTGATTTGTATGGAATAAAAGTAATCCTGACAGATTCAAAAGGAGTCTTCTTGCGGTTGTCTGAGATTGTAGAAGCTGAGAGTCGTATCGATATGGCTTCATTGTCTGCCGGTGTTTACTTTTTAAAGGTTCTTAAAGATAACCGGCTGTTGAAGACCTTCAAAATTCTAAAGAAATAAATCAAAAATTATAAATTACATAAATACATTTAGATGGAAATGTTTAAGAGAATTATAGCCGTGTTTTTATTGGCTATGACTGTTTTTTCGGCGAGATCGCAAGCTCCTGATATGATGAGTTATCAAGCGGTTATCAGGAATGTGTCCAATAATTTGGTCGTCAATAAGACAGTAGGTGTGAAAATCAGTATCTTGAAGGGCGGAGTGAACGGGACACCTGTGTATGTTGAATCCCATGCGGTCCGGACCAATGCGAACGGAATGGTGAGTCTCTATATCGGAAACGGAGATGTGTCTCAAGGTGCTTTTTCTTCGATAGATTGGGCTTCGGGTCTGTTCTTTATTAAGACGGAGACCGATCCGGACGGGGGAAGTAATTATACGATCAGCGGAACAAGCCAACTGCTGAGTGTCCCGTATGCTTTATATGCAAAAAGTGCGGGTAACAGTTTTGATGGAGACTATAATAAACTGACGAATGCTCCGCTTTTGTCGCAAGTGGCGACGACGGGAAGTTATAATGACCTTACGGACTTGCCCGAAAAGCAACAACTGAGCATAAATGGAAATACGATTTCCCTGACCGATGGCGGATCGATACAGCTTCCGGTAAGTTTTGACGGAGATTTTAATAACCTTGTGAATCGTCCTGAATTTAAAACGGTGGCGACTACCGGTAAGTATTCTGATTTAACAGGGATTCCCGAAAAACAAACGCTAAGTATAAAAGACGGGAGTTTGGTAATCTCCGGAGGAGAATATCTTGCCATAGATCCTGAATTTTTTAAACTGCCGGAAGGATTTAGCGGGAAATATTCCGATTTGTCTGGCGCCCCGGGCAAGCAGAAACTTGCAATAAAAGACGGTAAGCTCGTGTTGGAAGGGAAAGAAGACGAATTCGGACTGCTGGAGTTGGACGCTGAGTTTTCGGTATTGCCGGAAGGTTTCAGTGGTAAGTATGATGAATTACTCAATAAACCTGTTAAGCAAAAATTAAGTATCAAAGAAAATAAGTTGGTACTTGAAGGCGGCAATGAGGAAAATTCCGAGACGCTTTTGGAACTGGGAGAATCGGTGGAGTTACCATCGAATTCGTTTAGCGGAGATTATAACGATTTACAGAATAAACCTACGGGAAATAGCGAGGGCGATATTTTGTATTGGGCAAATAATTCATGGACGATTTTGCCCATCGGACAAGAAGGACAAGTGTTGAGTGTCGCTAACGGAAAGTTGGCATGGATAGAACCTTCTTATGCCAATATTTCGGCTTCGACGTATAAAGTCGGGGATATCTATTATAATAGGAGCGGGATGCCTGAGGGGGTGGTTATCGAAGTCTCTTCAGTAGGACGTTACGGTAAAATCATTTCTTTGAAAGAAATTGAGAATAAAGTTTGGAGTACGGAATACGAATCGGTTGACGTTACGAATGACACCGATGGAGCGGAGAATATGAGCATGATAAAACGGCTTTTGGATTGGAGCACAAAATATCCGGCATTTGCAAGTGTAGCAGGTGAGGGAGAACAGTGGTATCTACCCGCTAAAAATGAATGGACGACTATTTTTGAGAATAAAGATCAGATAAACAGTCAGTTATCAATAGCAGGAGGGCGGCCTCTGAATGGTAATTTTTATTGGTCTTCTACCGAAAGTTTTCGGGAGAACGATGATAATGAACGGGCGTATGCAACCGGGATTGCAATGAACAATTATACGATAACGCAGGAAGGAAAGAATCCGATACAGGTTCTTGCCGGAGACGTCTTCGAAGATGATAAAAAAGCTGAAGGTCGGGTACGGGGAATACGCAGGTTGTCTTGGTCGGAGATGACCAGCAAGCCGGTAGCCGGAGAGACTTATGCGGTCGGAGATCTTTATTATAAAGAGGGTGATAAGGAAAATGCGATCGGCGTGGTGTATGCGGTGACCGATGGAGGGCAGCACGGAAAGGTCATATCGCTTGATGAAACATCTTTGGCATGGAGTACCGAGAATGTGTCGGTGGGTGCTACCGACATTGATGATGGGGCGATGAATTCAGCTTCGATTGTAAAAATAGAAGGAAATGGTGCGAAATATCCTGCCAATGCATGGTGCGTTGCTAAAGGACAAGGATGGTATATGCCTTCGGTGAATGAGATGATTGCCATTAACGGTGTTTCGTTTTTGTTGAATGTGACGTTGCAGGAAAAAGGGACTCCGATAGAAGCCGGTGGCCGGTATTGGACCTCTACGGAGGTTGATGCGGATAACAGCTATGTTTTTGTCAATTCGTTGGAACCATCCAGTTCTAATGTCGTGAAAACAGAATCGGCAAAAGTAAGAGCTGTATATGCATTTTAAATCGAGATTAATTTTAAAGTGAAAATAGGATGAGTATTTATCTAAGCAAAATGAAGAAAAAACCGGACTCTATCTGTGATTTCAGAAGTTGTCCGGTGGGAAAGATTCTTATATTGGTGGCTCTTTTCCTGAATTTCGGGATACAGTATGTGTCGGCAAAACATAATTGGCCGAATGAAGTAGGAAGCGGTATTACTACGAGTTGGCATCCGGATGGAGGGTATATTTATTTGAAAATACCGGTTTGGGACGATGACGGTTCGGATATTTTGACTTATAATGCCGGGTTTTCACCGAACGCGGGTTGGCTTGATTTGCAGTTGGGAACATCTACTTATCGGATTTATTGTGATGGTGGTAATGGGAAAGGTAATGATCCAAAGTTTACCCGTTCCAATGGGGATGAAAGAGCTGATATGGTAGGTACCCCAAAGAGTGGTGATGTCCGGTATATAGAGATTAGGTGGTATATAAAAAACTCCCAATTAAATAGAGAAGTGAGCATGTCTTTTAACGGGACGTGGTGGAATGATGGTGCTACTGCCGATCAGGATATTAACGGTTATACAACAAAAGTTACCACTACGGCAGAAATGCCTAAGTTAACACTTTCCTCTCCCGAATTTTCACAAGATAATAATAAGAGAGTTCCACAAGTATCTATGAAATGGAATAGAAGCGGAGGTACGGGAAATATACAAGGAAAGGGGAATATAAATTTGAGAAAAGATTCTTCTACCGGAGAAATTATTGCTTCTCAATCGGCATCGAGTTCTTCAGGAACTTTTACGCTGAATGCTTCTGACATAGATTTAAGCAAAGAGAATAAATATGTGATTACGCAGGATTTTTCAGTAAACAATATTTCTCTTTCGTCTACCAGTAATACAGTGACATTGGATGCCTATCCTCAGGCTTCGAAAATGGAGGCTTCTTTTGACGAGTCGAGTCGGCAGATAAATGTTACCTGGTCGGTGCCCGGGACTGCCAGTTCGAATTATGTAAAGGACAATTTTATTTTGGAATATACATATACGCTGAATGGTAAACCGGTGGAAACATCTAAAGTGTCTGTACCCTATGAATTTGGCAAGACTTCGTATTCTTATGCCGTAGACGTGCCTGAAAATACAACAGGTTATTATACGTTTTTCTTAATTCGAGAAGAGACGAAAGATAAAGAGGCGTGGAATAATGTGTATGGGAAGAGAATCGAAAAATTGGAGGTAAACACAATACATTTGACCGTAACTGAGGCCCATGCTGTATTGCTGGAAAACGGCAAGGCTTTGATTTATTGGAGTACATCGGGTCAGAATTGGAGTAACGGCAGTAAGTTTGTTCTTACCCGGCAGAATATCACTTTGACTACAGGTGAGGATATAGAAATGCCTAAAAGCGAGGTGTTTAATAAACCATTGGAAAGTGAGTTTACTTCACCGGAGGAATATGCCCGTTATCAAGAGCTCTTTGCCGGAGATGATCAGGGGGCATATATCGATGATATGTTGCAGCTTTGCAGCGAGTATCGGTATAAGCTTCAGATAAAACCGAATACAAATACATATAGTCCTTTGTCGGCCGTTTATACGCCCGAAACATTTATTCCGAGAGATCAGGGCGATTTAAAATCGGAGATGAGTGCATCGAAAGGTTATTTTACCGACCGGGTAGAAATTTCGTGGTCGACAGAAGGTCCGGCTTTCGATAACTTCTCAGTTCGCCGTCGCATATATGATCCTAATGCCGAAGATAACAAGTCGTTCGACCAGATTGCTTCTATTCCGGGTGCTGCTACTCAGTCTTATTATTCGGTAGAAGATAAAAATTGCGTACCGGGTGTTATCTATGAATATAAAGTAGTGGGATTATCGAAATGTGCCAATGAAACGATCGAGAGTCTCACCCAGCCGCAGACTATCGGTTTCAGGTCTCCGACCGGACAAATCATCGGACGGGTAACATTTGAAGATGGTCAGGCTGTCGAAGGTGTGGATGTGCAAATAAGCAGTCGGGAAGATATCGGCGGGCAAAGCGTTAGATTTAAAGGTACTGACGGATCTTATTTAGAAACCGACAATATATTGGCTCAGACCGGACTTCCGTATTCGATTCAGGCTTATGTGAAGCCGGATATGGATAATGCAAACGGCATCATCTTGAAAAAAGGCAATTATGAAGTGGGACTGGAATCGGGTATCCCGTATTTCAAGGTTGGGAATGGCGGTTTATCGGCAAAGGTTGCGGGTAATGAAAAATTAAGTACGACGAGATTTTCTCATATATCGGCCGTTTATCGGCAGGCAGAAGCCGGTGACACGTTGAGTTTGTATATTTATCGGGCGAATGCTGCAGGAGTAGATACATTGTTGGCTTATAAGCAAAAAGTCTCACTGTCTTCTGTTATGGTGCAGGAGGGCAAGGCGGAAATCGGAAAAGATTTTGCCGGATATATTGATGAAGTGCGCGTGTGGGATGCTGCTTTGACACAGGAAGATATTGCCGGAAATTATAATCGACTGCTGGCTGGAAATGAGGATAATTTGCAGGCATACTGGCGTTTTAACGAATCTGTTGTTTCTGAATTTTATGATTTGTCTTATTTGGGTACCAAGTATAACGAAAATCACGGAAAGATACATGATGCTCAACTCGATGGCGATGTAGTGCCTGAGCCTGAACAACTGTCTTTCAGAGGAGTTACCGATAAGAGCGGTAATTACCGGATTATAGGCATACCGTATTCGGGAGACGGTACAGAATATACATTGACACCCTATTACGGGACGCACCAGTTCTCTCCGGGAGAAAAAACCATTGTAATCGGTCAGTCTTCATCGATGTTCAATATCGACTTTACCGATCAGTCTTCTTTTGATTTGTCCGGTATTGTTTATTATAATAACAGTACGATTCCGGTAGAAGGCGTGATGTTCTATATTGACGGTAAAGTCGCATCGAAGAGTAACGGGGAGATAATTACCAGTGATGAGAAAGGTATATTCGAAATACAAGTTCCGGTCGGTCAGCATGAAGTAAAAGCTACCAAGCAAAACCATACGTTTGTAAATGAGGGTAAGTTGCAAAATTCTTATGGAGCCGATCTCGACTATCAAGATAATATGGCGAATGTCCGTTTCTGGGATGATACTCGGGTGCGGGTGATCGGGCGTATTGCCGGAGGAGCGGTTCAGGATACTATACCTCTCGGTCATTCGCTTTCGAAAAATAATTTGGGAGAAAAGGTTTCTCTCCAGTTGAAATTGAATGATGACAGTAAAGGCAAGATTTATTATTATAAAGATGAGAATACCGGGGAAGAACGCACTGAAGAGGAAGTTACGATGACGCATTTCCATCCGGAACATAAAAATGCGGTGAAATCGGATGCTTCGTTTATCACTATTACTCCTGATCCTGAAACGGGAGAATTCGTTGCTGATCTTATTCCCGAACAGTATAAAATCAGCAATATCTCTGTTACCGGATATTCGGGTCTTAGCGATGCAAATGTTTTGGATCTTACCAACGCATTTAATGAAGAGAAGGTTATTTATACTTCAGAACCGGAAGATGGAGGTGTAGTTTCCGAAGATACGGTGAAATATAATAAGTCATATAAATATATTCATCGTGTACAGCCGACCTTGACCATCAGTCAGGTAAACGGTCAGGGTAAAACACAATTCGGTAGTGCCGATTATAAAATGATGAATCTGGCAGGTGGAACGGATTTGATATCTTTGTATGATGAGGATACGAAAACTTACTTGATGGGCAAACCGGTATTTGAGAAGGGAAAGACCTATAAAATTAAAATCGATGCTTATGAAGAGTATCCGTTCTATAAAGAACCGCAAGGTGGCGGAGAACCCGAAATATCGGATTATGATCGAGTACCGGTCTGTGAAGGAAGTGTCTCTATCACAAACGGCTTTGCCGGGAAAACGAATGAACTTTATACTCTTGATGAAAACGGATCGGTTACGGTTGCCTATCAGACGGTAGAGCCGAATTTATCCAATATCACTAAAAAAATAGAAGCAAGTTTCGACTTCAATAGTAATACTATTGTAGCAACTCCGGTTGAGGGTTATCATATCGGAGGAGTGATGGCCGGAGGAAAAGATTTTGTTACCCAAGGACCTACCGAGGCGGTGCTGGTATTGCGTGATCCTCCCGGTTCATTGAGTTATGCTTATGCAGAAGAGGGTTTGACGATCTCGAACAGTTCGACTGTTACTTCGGGTACGGCATCTAATGTAGATATGCAAGATGATGTTTTATTAGGCCTCGAATTGACGACCAGTGTCGGAGTCGGTGTGGAAACGGAAACCAAGACGGAAAGTGAAAATTCCGTGGGCGTGATCGTTTCTTCTCAAGCTGATGATTCGAAGTCGAATACCAAGATAGAAACTACTACGTTGAGTACGCATTTCCAAACCAGCGATGATCCTTTATATGTAGGTCGTAACGGGGACTTGATCGTAGCAAATTCTACTAATATTAGTTACGGAATAGAAAATTTGTTAAGTATCCGCCCCGTAGGTCCTAATTCGGGAGATCCTATTGTCGAAACAGGTGATTATTGCATTTCATCTAAACAGGCTCTTTCGGTAGGAAAAAGTTTCGGAACATTGTTGGTTTATCCGCAAATTTTTATCGAACAGTCTTTGTTGCCGAGAATTATTAATTTGCGTGACAATATCCTGCTCGACAAGGGAACGACGGATGAGTATGCCAAAACATTGGCTAATCAGAACAACGAACCGGTGTATATATCGAAAATAGATCGGGAGAGCGAGGACTTCGGGAAATCGAACAGTGACGTTTCGACATTCGACGGAGACAGCTATCGTGTGATTTTCCCGGATAATTATGATGAGACGACAGCAAGAGATACGATTGCGGCATTGAATACCTCGATTGATTCTTGGATCAAGATATTGGCGGACAATGAGGAAAAGAAAATAAAAGCGGTATCGTATAAGAATTTCTCATTCCAAGCCGGTGCAGGTGTAGAATATTCTGAAGAGTTCGTGTTATCTGAAGAGGAAACTAAGACTACTACATTTACTGTCGGTGCCGGATTGGCAACCGAACTCGGAATGAAAGTAAACGGATTCGGGTTCAGGATGACGTTGAATGAAACGGTGGAAACCACATCCGGATCAGAGGAGGGTTCGTCGGAAGAGCAGATGAAGAAAATCGGATTTGTTTTGGCCGAGGAGGGCGACGATGATTATATCAGTGTCGATATTCGCAAGGAACAAGGAGCTTCATCAGGAACCAATTTTGTATATTATACGCAAGGAGGTGCTACGGCTTGTCCTTATGAAGGAGAAGAAACGACTCGATACTATGAACCGGGACGTCACAAGCTGAGTGAGGGTACTTTGCGTATCGAAGTTCCCAAAATCGATGCCGAAGTGACTACGATTTCTAATGTGCCTTCGGATAAAGCGGCCGTGTTTAAGTTATTATTAAGTAATGATTCTGAGGCTCAAGAAGATGTGATCTATACTTTAAAGATGGACGATGCATCTAATAATACGGGTGCGAAGTTTACCATAGACGGTGTGCCTTTGAGTACCGGACGTGATTTTGTCGTTCCTTATGGCGATATTCTTGAGAAAACACTGGAAGTGCGTATGGGTGATGCGTATGATTATGAGGGTTTGAATTTAATTTTGGCCTCTCAATGTCAGTATGATCCGACCGATTTCCTTGACGATATTGCCGATACGGTTTCTTTGTCGGTGCATTTTATACCGGCAAGTACCGAAGTGAATATCAAATCACCGGGAAGTAATTGGGTATTGAATTTGAACTCTCCGCAGTTATCCGACGGAACATATTATTTACCGATAACGGTAGATGGGTTTGATGTGAATTTCCGCAATTTCCATCATATTGCCGTGCAGTCTAAACCATCTTCTTCTTCTGACTCCGACTGGCAGAATATCATGACATTCTATGCCGATGAAACATTGTTTGAAGAGGCTCAGGAGTCTGATAAGGCGATGATCGAAGGTTCTTCCATTACTTGCAATTTTGTGGGAACATTAGATCAAAACTATGATATTCGTGCGGTAAGTTACTGTTCGTTAGGAAATGATTTTGTGACAGCAGAATCTCAAGTTGTAAGCGGTGTCAGGGATTTGGTATTACCTAAGTTGTTCGGAACGCCGAAGCCGGCCAGCGGTATCTTGGGTATTGAGGATGAAATACGGATCGACTTTAATGAAGCTCTTGCCGAAGGATACTTCACTAATGCCAATTTTGAGGTGACTGCCGTGAAGAACGGTTCTAACGGAGATCATGACGTGTCTGTCGATCTAAACGGAGAGACGGATTATCTGACGACCGAGTTTGATAAAAACATGACCGGAAAGAGCATGACTATGGAGTTGTGGGTAAAACCGGATGATTTGAATCGTGCCGGAACTATATTTACTCAGGGTAATACTCCTGAAGTATTCGAAGTAAGCTTTACTGCGGATAAACGTATCGAGGTGCAACTGGGTACTGAAAAATATCAGTCGGATGTGTTGAATATGTCTGCCGATCAATGGGCTCACGTCGCTGTCGTATATGATAATGAAGCCGATAATTTGAAAGCATACTATAATTATGAATTGGCTATCAATAAAGATAATGTCCCTGCTTATAACGGTATAGGTAAAATAGAATATGGACGGAATGTAAACGGCGCTAATTATTTTGCCGGATGCATGCATGAAGCCCGTTTCTGGGATGAGGCTTATTCGATTGCCGACATTAAATCAAGAAGCCTTTCAATATTGTCGGGAATGGAATCTTCGTTAGTCGCTTATTTCCCGATGGATGAAGGCAAGGGGACTTTGATTACGGATAAAGCTCGAGGAAATAATGCGATTATGCATGGAAACTGGAGTACTCCTGACGGGAAAGCCATTCAGTTGGATGGGGCTACCGGAATGGTTGTGGTTAATAGTTCGGAGATTCCTGTTAAGGATGATAAGGATTTTACTTTAGAATTTTGGTTCCGTACAGATGCTTCTACCAAAGCCGATGCTGCATTGGTGAATAATGGCAAGGCTGATGGAAATGAACGCGGAGAAAAAGGAAATAAATTCTTTGTCGGATTTGAAAATAGTCAGCTTATATTCAGAAGCAACGGCTATAAAGAAGTGATAAATGGTTCGTATATGGATCAGAATTGGCATCATTTTGCGGTTTCTGTAAATCGTAGTTCGGGTAATGCCCAGATCTTTATGGACGGAGAATTGAAAAACTATTTCAGAAGCGATAGCGTCGGAGCTATATCGGGAACTGAAATTTATTTGGGTGGATGCCGCTGGGGTGATGCTCAAATACCTGATATGACTTATAGAGACCGGTTCTTCTCAGGCCAGATCGATGAATTCAGAATGTGGAACAGCGCTTTGCCGCAGTCTATCATAAGCCGTAATACGAATAAAAAGATGGAAGGTTCTGAAATGGGGCTTATCGCTTATTATCCGTTTGAGAAGTATATTGTGAATACTGCGAATGTAAAAGAACTTGTTTATACACTTGAAGATTTGGTTGAAGGAAAATCGGCAACAACGGACGGTATCGTCTCTGAGACGAATGAGAGAGCTCCTTTGAAATCTAAAGGTCCGGAACAGAGTATAAAATATAGTTTTGTGACCAGCGGAAGCGCTATTATCATTAATTTGGAAGAAGCTCCTGAAGTGTTGGAGAAAACGATTGTCAATGTAGCGTTGAAGGATGTGCGCGATCTGAACGGCAATGTCGATCCTACGGTTTACCGTTGGAGTGTGTATGTCGACCGCAATCAGTTGAGATGGGGAGAAAGCGAAGTCGTGATTGACAAGAAACAGTATGAAGAGTATGAGTTTGTTGTTCCTCTGAATAATATCGGAGGTAGTGTCAAGAACTTCACGATCGAAGGCCTTCCGTCATGGCTTACTGCCGATCCGATGAGCGGAGAGATCGATCCGAAAGGTACTCAGAAGATCACTTTCACGATAAATGAAGGTACTAATGTCGGTACATACGAAGAGGTTATTTATGCTCGTGGTGAAAATAATGTTACCGAACCGTTACCTATCTCGGTAAAAGTGAACGGAGAGAGACCTGCATGGAATGTAAACCCGGCCGACTATAAATATAATATGTCGGTATTTGGCAAGATGCGTTTCAATACGGTATTCTCTACCGATAAAGAAGATCTGCTGGCAGCATTCCAGAATGGGAAATGTATTGGCGTTGCTAATAACAGTTATGATCGTGACCACGATATGTGGTACACATTCTTGACCGTTTACAATAACGAAAAACAATCTGGAGATATCGAATTCCGTATGTGGGATGCAAGTACCGGAAAGACTTATCTTGCAACACCGACTCCAGAAAGAACGATAACATTTGTAAACGATGGTGTGGTCGGTACGGCTAAAGACCCGATCGTGTTCGACGGCAAAGAGATTTTCTTCCAGAATTTGAGTCTGGTTAAGGGCTGGAATTGGATTTCGTTCAATCTTTCGAATTCTAATTTGCCGAATGTGTCGGCGATGTTGATGAACGGATCTTGGACGACATCGGATGTAGTGAAGAGCCGGGATTATTTCGACTCTTATTCGAGAACAAAAGGCTGGACAGGATCTTTGACGAAAAACGGAGGATTTGACAATGTTTCACTCTTTATGCTACATTCTTCCGATGACCAGATATTGAGTACGGACGGAGCAATGATCGATCCTAAGACGATGCCTATAACGGTACTCGGCGGTCGCTGGAATTATATCGGTTACTTGCCTTCGTCCAATATCACGGTAAAAGAAGCTTTGGCGGGATATGACGCAAAAGAAGGAGATATTATAAAATCTCAAAGCCAGTTTGCAATGTATTCCGGTACGGGTTGGATCGGTAATCTGAAGTATATGGAACAGAACAAGGGGTATATGTTATTGCGTACGGCTTCTGACGATGTTGCCTTTACTTATCCTTCTACATCGGGATCTTTATCGAACAAGAGCATTTTGCGTAAGAACAGACGTTCGGCAGATGAGAACGTACAGGAAACTTATGTAAATAACAATTATGCCGAGAATATGAGTATTGTCGCTATCTCGGAAGATGTCGAATCGGGAGATAAGATTCTTGCTTATGTTGACGGAGTGCTGAGAGGCGTGAGCGATTGTGTCGGTGTTAATGACAAGCAACTCAATTTTATTTCCGTATCGGGAGAAAGTGGCGATCGCGATGTGACGTTCGAACTGGAAAGAAACGGAGATGTGGTAGCTCGTGCCAAGACGACATTTGCTTATCGGTCGAATGCTGTGATCGGAACACTTGACCAACCGGCGGTTATCGATTTCAGTGCACCGGAAGACAATATTTCGGTTTATCCGAATCCGTTTACCGATAAACTGAATATCTATGTTAAGGCAAAAGCCGATGATGTGGTTGAAGTAGCTGTTTATGACGTTATGGGACGTAAGGTAATGCAATGGGCGAAAGAAACACTCAAGAGTGATTTCTACCATATAACTTGGGACGGAATTACGAATAGTGATGCTTGCGCTCCGGGAATTTATCTCGTACGAATTACTCTTAACGGAGAAACCGTTGTACGTAAAGTAGAAAAACAATAGTTAAAAAGATCTGTTTCTACCTTCCTTTATAGGGGGGTAGAAACAGTTTAATATAGTAAATATGAAAAAAATAGCAGTAAAATATTGTATGCTTTTATTTGTGCTTGCCATTTGTTTGGGAAGTTGCAAAGAAGAGGAGGTCTATACGACATTTCCCGCTCCTGTTTGGCAGGTAGATGACGCGAAATATTCGGTGAGTATGACAGCTGTCGTTGTATTACCGGAGAATTTGCAGACTTACTTTCAGACGAATGATCAGATTGCGGCTTTTATAAATGGCGAGTGCAGGGGAGTAGGCCAGCTTATCGATAACGCTTTTTTTATTACGATAAAGGGAACTCCTGAAGAGAACTCGAAAGTATCGTTCTGTTATTATAATACGCGAAATCAGTATATGTATGCGACTGATGCGAACTTGTCGTTCGAGCCGGATGCCATTTATGGCACGGCAGATGCACCCGAAGTGTTGGTACTGAACATAATTCAATAATTTGATAAGGTAAAAAATAATCATGAAAAAAATAAATAAGTATATTATTGTGTGTATGTTATCTTCTCTTTGTCTTTTGAACACTGTTGCTCAGACTAAGGGAAATATATCGGATATTCGTTCTAATTGGTATATCGAGATGGGTGTCGGTGCTCAGGTATTGTTTTCTGCGGATGCATCGAAGCTTAATTTCGGAGACCGTATTACACCTTCTATTTCGGTGACAGGAGGTAAATGGTTTTCTCCTTATTGGGGGATTCGTGTTCAAATACAAGGTTATAGCTTTAACGGGAATAGCTCAACAAACGGGCTGTATTTGGGAAATCCTTTGAATAACGGGCTTATTTACGGATCTAATGATCCGGTGAGGAATGAAAGCGTGATACGTCCTGATGGTAGTTATCGTCACTATTTGCGTTATATGAACATGCATGTCGATTTTCAGGTGAGTCTTGCTAATTTGATAGGAGGATACAAGCCTGAACGGAAGTGGGACATCATTCCGGTTGCGGGGATCGGATATGCTCATGCTTTTGCCTATAAGGGGACTCCGAAAACGAATATCATTTCTACCAATTTTTCTTTGATGGGAAAATATAAATTGCCGAAGGGGTTTGATGTGAATCTGGAGGTTCAAAGCGCATTATTCCCCGATCAGTTCGACGGACGTATTACGGGTGGAATGTATGAAAGCAGTTGTGCCGTTATGCTTGGGGTAACTTATAATTTCGGAAGCCGGGGATTTGCCGTAACGAAAAATACGTCAAAACATAAGCACAGAGTGGCAAGAGGGTCGAGAAAGGTGCGTTATGTGCAGATTATTAATCCTGAAGCGGCAGAAAGAAAGGTTGAGGTTATAAGGACTGTAAATGACACGGTTTTTATTAATAAAGAGGTTAAAGTGCGAGAAGAAGTTCCGGTAAGAACTAACGAACCGGTTATGTTGGGATCGATTCTTTTCGATATAAACAAGACTATGCCGATGCAAGGGCAGGAGATCACATTTGTCAATATTGCGAAATTTATGAGTGATTACCCTGAAGCGAAAATTCGTCTTGCAGGTTATGCCGACCAACAAACCGGTACGCCTCAGTATAATCTGAAGCTTTCTACAAAACGAGGAATCTCGGTTAAAGATATCTTGGTAAAGCAGTATAATATCGACCGCAAACGGATCGAGGTTCAAGGAGTGGGGACAGATGCCCAGCCTTATGAACGGGATAAATGGAATCGGGTAGTTATAGTTACTGCCGTTGATTTTTAAGATCGGTTTAGAACAATGTTTGAATACCTATTTATGGGTAATGAGTTCTTGTTTTTTCACCGAATGTGGGTATTGTGGATGCATTATTCCGATATTATTTTTGTATCGAAGAATTTGAATTACAGCAAACATTGTTCTTAGGTCGTACTAATTTATGTGTAAGAAAGCCTTTCCTGACGGTAAAGGCTTTCTTATTTACCTCTATATATCGCTTTTAGAGAGCCGATTGCGAGTTTTCCCTCTACTTGAAGAGGAATTCTCCGTGAGTCATCGCTGATCCATGCTGTAATATTATCACTTACTTTTTCTTCTTTATCATCGAAAAAATGTAATTTGATCTTGTATGCTCCGAAAGGTGTTTTCCGTAAGTCCAGTACTGTCCTACCTAAATATTCGGCAGAAAGATGTTCTATATGATTCCCGGTGAAAATATCTACGTTTATGCGGTCTCCTATATTTTTTGTTGAAAAATCTATTGTGCGCAGGTAATAAAATACGCTGAGCATGTCATAAGAGCAATTGCTTGATGTAATGAGATAATCTTCTATTGCGTTTCGTTTGGGTCTGTATAGAGTGATGTTTCCGGTACAGATACCGTTAGAATAACTGTATCGTGTCACGTCTTTGCGGTAAGTTCGGTCTTCATCTGAAATTTTAGCGTAATAGTGAGGTATGAGCCCGTCTTTATACATAATGGAAACAAGTGTGTCTCGGACTCTGAAAATACGGTCGGCAAAAGCCAAAGTGCGAGCAGTTAGTAATGATTTATAGTATTCCGTTCCGTCTTGGGAGCGGGTAACATTTATATCCAGACTGGCTACTGCTGCACGTTTCCAGATAAATCCCCATTGATATATGACATCATACGGAAGAGATTCTTTTTTGAAGTCCCATTTGACAGGGCATTGAGCCGACCCTTTCGGAATACAAAATGCAAGAAGTATTATTAACAGGCTAACGGTAAGAGCCTTGACTTCGAGGAGTGATTGCTCCTGAGGGTCGGTTGGAATATACAGGTCCTTCTTCTTTATTATCGTTTTGAGAATCATCCTTTTTTTCGTCTTTGGGTTTATTTTTGGTTATATCCAGCGGTTTTTGTTTATCCAGCGGTAGAGCGTAGACATCCCATGTCTGTTCTACATCCCAATTGGCTTTTAAATCGATAGATGTAGGATAGTAGAAAACTTCTTCGGGCTGCCGTTTTTCTGCGAAGTTGCCGGTGTCGAATTTCCCGTTCCCGTTTCGGTCCTTTACTAAACGGATATAATATGTTCCCGGATCTACATATATAAATTCTGCACCTCCGTCTTTGACCGGTGATTTGCGTACCGGCTGGTCGCTTGAGTTTAACAGTTCGACGAATGCCGAATCTTTTATTCCCAAAGTTTCTATATAAAAGTTGGAATATTCTTCGACCGTTTTTACTTTGAATGATTGGGAAAGTCTGTTACTCGGATTTCCGTAGATACTGACAGATGCAAGAGAGTCAAGTGATACCCTGTATTCGCCTCCTGGTTTCCATTTGGTTTTTAGTGAAAATATTCTGTGCTTCAAACTATCTTGGAAAAATGTATAGTCGTTTACGGGAGTCCAGACCGTATCGACTTTTATCTCTAATTTGAGACTTTCTTCTTTTATGGAGTCGACCGGTTGGTCGAATGCAAAGTTAAGCTTATCATATATGTTTACGATAGAGGAAAATTGCGGGGATATTTTCATAAACTCGATTTCCGGTGCTTGATCTTCATCTTTTTTATCTTTTTTGCTTTTTCGAACAGGTTTTTTTCTTTCTCGAAATACTAAGTTTAAGGTGTCTTTAAACGGGGTGAGTTGTCGTAAAGAATCGGTCCTTTTATAATCTGCCGTGAATAGTAAAGTGTCCATGTTATAAATGAGCGAATCTTTAATCCAGTATAGAAGTGTGTCATTTGTTTGGTTTTTCTCGACAATAGCCCAATCTTCTTGTTGAAAATTCAGAGGAGTCAATACCGGAAGCGAGTCGTCGGGTGCTGAAAAAATGAGAGAAAATCTGTTCCTGTTTGTTCGTTCGAACTTCTCTAAATAACGTGATTTGAATTGTTCGTTAAAGACTTTTAGGATGATATCGTTGGGGTAAAAATGGGGGAGAGCCACCATCTTTATTGTGTCGATTGTCGTACTGTCTGCCCATATCGTATCTGCATGCATTACCATCTCTACCGTTGGTGTCACGGTACTATCCATGAACGCAATATCTTCGGATGGATTATCGAATTTGTAATCCCGGTTTGCATCGTTCAGTCCGTATATACGATATGTACCCGCTCCGATGTTTTTTATGGAGAATCGTCCGTATGCATCGGATTTGGCGATTCTTTGCATCGGGGTTTTGGTGAATGCAGAATCGTTCAAGTTTGAATGTAAGCCGACAAGCATCCCTGTTACCGGTTCTAAATTTTCGGCATTCAATAATATACCTCCTATTTGCAACGTGTCTATCGAGTTTCCTGTTGCAAAAGAAAAACTGAAGTTATATAGCGGATTTCTTTCATTATTGTCCGATATAGCATCTGAGAAATCGATTGTATAGGTGGTGTTCGGTATCAGCGAATCTTGTAACTCTACGATAACTTTGCGCCCTGATGTCTGTATTTGCGGCATGTTTTTTTGCGCTGGAGAGACAATGACTTTTTCGGTCGGTTTGTCCACTTGTATTATTTCGTCAAATTCGATTTCTATTTTGTTTTTATTGAAATTGAGTTGATTGGGTTTCGGGTTGCTTTTGACAAAAACGGGAGGGGTTGTGTCTATCGGACCTCCGGTAGGTCGTGCAATGTTGGCACATGAGAGTATAAATGCCGCGGCAAAAGCGGTCAATATAAAATTTCTTGCATATAGTAGCCATTTCGTTCTGTCCGGCATCATCTGTATCGCTTGTTTTAAAGGGGTAAAGATACAAAAAAGAATGATTCTTCGATTGTTTTTTCTTCGATATGACAGATATTAACGGTGTCGAGCGCAAATTAATCAAACATTTTGTTATCGGAATAGAAAAAAAACATATATTTGCACCTTATTAAAAACAGGAAAAATCAATTAATCTAAAAATCATAAAGTAATTATCACATGCAAAACAAAGGTTTTATAAGAGTTTTTGCGGTATTACTCACGTTGGTATGTCTCTTTTACATATCTTTTTCATTTGTAACACGGCATTATACGAAAAAGGCCGAAGAGTATGCTAACGGAGATGCAATGAAGTATAAGCAATATATCGATTCTATTGCGACTGAAAAGGTATATTTAGGGTATTATACTTTTAAGCAGTGCCGTGAGATGGAGATCGGTCTGGGGTTAGACCTAAAAGGAGGTATGAACGTAACGTTGCAAATCTCTGTGGCTGATGTGTTGAGGTCATTGTCAAATAACAACACGGATGTTAATTTTAACAAAGCGCTGGCAAACGCTACTGCCAACCAGGCAGATAATAAAGATTTCTTATCTGCTTTTGTAAATGAATACAAAAAGCTAGATCCTAATATCCGATTGGCTGCTATTTTCAGTACTTATCAATTGAAAGATAAGATTACGCCCAATGCGACGAATGATGAAGTTGTAGCTGTTTTACGGGAAGAGTTGAACAGTGCGATAGATAACTCGTTCAATGTGCTTCGTACACGTATTGACCGTTTCGGGGTTGTTGCTCCTAATATTCAGCGTCTTGAAAAGGACGGCCGTATTTTGGTAGAGCTTCCGGGTGTGAAAGAACCGGAACGTGTCCGTAAACTTCTTCAAGGAAGCGCTAACCTCGAATTTTGGGAAACTTATAATCTGAATGAGTTTTTCAATGAATTGGCAAGTGCGAATGAGTTGCTTGCCCGTTTGGAAAATCAGTCGGAAGATACTTCTTCTAAGACGGATTCTACTGTTGTCGAGTCGCAGGATTCTACTGCCGTAACGGCAACGACTTCATTGAAGGATAGTCTGACTCAGAAGATAAAAGATATGAACAAGAGCGATGAGCAACAAAATATCAATGCGTGGAAAAAGCAAAACCCGTTGTTTGCTCGTCTTAATCCCAACGTCTCTCAAGAAGGGGCTATCGGAAATGGTCCGGCTGTAGGTATTGCCCACATAAATGACACGGCTGCCGTAAATAAATATTTGGCAATGCGTCAGGTTCGTGAACTTTTGCCTGCTAATATCGTATTTAAGTGGACAGTGAAGCCTATTGACGAGAAAGAACAATACTTTCAGTTAGTTGCGTTGAAAGCGACAAACGGAGGTCGTCCTCCTCTGGAAGGTGATGTGATTACCGATGCTCGCGAAGATTTTGACCGGATGACAAATTCTGCAGTAGTAAGTATGTCTATGAATGCAGAAGGTTCTAAAATATGGGAACAGTTGACCCGCGAAAATATCGGGCGTTGTGTAGCGATTGTTTTGGATGATCAAGTATATTCATTCCCGGTAGTGAATACTGAAATTTCAGGAGGAAATTCTCAAATTTCGGGGAACTTTACTCCGGAAGAGGCAAAAGACCTTGCGAATGTGTTGAAATCTGGAAAAATGGCGGCGAGTGTAAAGATCGTGCAAGAAGACATTATCGGTCCGTCATTGGGTCAAGAGGCAATTCAGAGCGGTATTATATCGTTCATTTTCGCCTTGGTTCTGCTGATGGTCTATATGATCAGCATGTATGGTGTGACTCCCGGATTGGTTGCTAATCTCGGTTTGGTACTCAATATGTTCTTTACTATGGGTATTCTTGCTTCTTTCCAAGCCGTGCTTACGCTTTCGGGTATCGCCGGTTTGGTGTTGTCTTTGGGTATTGCGGTAGATGCCAATGTGCTGATTTATGAGCGTGCAAAAGAGGAACTTCGTTTGGGTAAGAACCTTAAAAATGCGATTACCGACGGTTATAAGAATGCGTTTTCCGCAATTTTCGACTCAAACTTGACCTCTTGATTACCGGTTTGATTCTGTTCTTCTTCGGGACAGGACCTATTAAAGGTTTTGCCACGACTTTGATGATCGGTATTGCCATGTCATTCTTTACCGCTGTGTTCCTGACTCGTTTGATCTATGAACGCGGATTGGAAAAGAATTGGTTCAAACACCTTACTTTTACGACATCTCTTACAAAGAATTGGTTGACACATCCGAAAATTAATTTCCTCGGAGCTCGGAAAACCGGTTATATCGTATGTGCCGTATTGGTTGTTATCGGAGTTATCTCTTTTGGTATAAAAGGTCTTAGCAAGGGTATTGATTTCTCCGGAGGCCGTAACTATGTGGTACGTTTCCAAGAACCTGTAAATACTCAAGAAATCGCTAATTTGTTGAAACCGTATTTTGAAGGCAGTTCTTTGTCGGTAATTACTATCGGTGGCGAAAATCAAGTTCGTGTTTCTACCAACTATCGTATTGCAGAGAATGACGATGCAATCGATAAAGAAATAGAAATGAAGTTATATGACGGATTGAAGAGCATGTTGGGAGGTAAGACTCTGGATCAGTTTAAATCGGATAATATAATGAGTATTCAGAAAGTAGGCCCGAGTATTGCAGAAGATATAACGATCGGTGCTATATGGGCTGTGATACTTTCATTGATCGCTATTGCACTTTACATATTGCTTCGATTCCGAGATATTTCTTTCAGTGCCGGAACGTTGGTTTCTTTGGCATTCGATACCGTAATTATTATCTCATTCTATTCGTTATTCTACGGTTTATTGCCGTTCTCTATGGAGATAGACCAGTCATTTATTGCTGCTATCTTGACAGTGATCGGATATTCGGTAAATGATAAAGTGGTAGTATTTGACCGTGTGAGAGAGGTGATCGGTCTTTATCCGAAACGGGATAGATATCTTGTGATTAATGAGGCTTTGAATAGTACTTTAGCTCGTACTATCAGTACATCGTTAAGTACAGCAATCGTATTACTTTGTATATTTATTTTGGGTGGTGATACGATTCGGAGCTTTACATTCGCTATGTTGCTGGGAGTTATAGTCGGTACTTTCTCGACTCTGTTTGTTGCTGTTCCAGTGGCATACGAGATTATGGGAAGAAAACAGAAAAAAGCTCAACTTGCAGAGGCTGCGAAATAAGGATTTTGAGTTTAGATAAAAACAGACAGGGATTCTGAATTTTCAGAATCCCTGTCTGTTTTTATGATATTTTCTAAAAAAATCGGATATAACTTTCTGAAGATGAAAGCCGTATCCGATTTTGTACCTCCGCCGGGAATCGAACCCGGATCTAAAGTTTAGGAAACTTTTGTTCTATCCATTGAACTACAAAGGCATTAGCGGCTACAAAAGTATAATTATTTCTGCTTTTTGCCAAATGTGTAGTGTAATTAGTCGAATAATGTTTTGAGTACGTCAAGAGATTTGAGTTGTGTGAATCCGGCATGATGTAATTTGAAATATTCGATAATATGTTCGAGTATTTGTATTCTTTCTTGTCTGGAAAAACGGAATAGGTGCAGATTGTAGTAATTCATTCTCATGAGTGTCGTAAAATAGGATGTTTCATCGGGGGAGAGGACATAGGCATGTCCCGGATGTACAGAAGTGGAGATTCCGTTTAAAAGGTCAAAGTAATCTCCGGGACGATAATTTTCAATATTCGGATAAAATCCTAAAAATCCGGATATTCTAATTAAAAAACAAAGATGAAAATTCGCTTTCCCGTCTTCAATGAAATCAAGAAATTTGATTGATTGATGTAGAAATTCAAAAAAAACGGGATTTGCTTCAGGTTCTCGAATTGTACGGGATAAAAATTCGGATAAAAATAATGCGATAGAGTTTTTAACCGGATCATAATGAATTTGTTGTAGAATCTCTGCAGGTCTTACTTCTTTGATCTTTTGTATATCGCGTCCGGGTTTATAGTCAGACTCTATGTCTAATATTGAGAAAGGTGTGAATAGCGGTCTTTGCGACTTGCTTTTTCGTCCTTGTGTTTGGGGAATGGCATACGACATTCTTCCGTATTTCTCTGTATAGAGATGTGCGATGTGATTTTTATCGTTGTATGCAACTGTGTGTAATACGATACCTAATGTTTTTTCCAGCATATTTTCAGTTCCGGAATTTTGTATTTACACAAAAATAGCGTATTCTTGCATAAAAACATTGATAATGATTGTAAAAATATTATGGAAGAACTTACTTTGACTACTCCTTCATTGTTGTTTTCAGCAGTTTCGTTGATTATGCTGGCTTATACAAACCGTTTTCTTTCATATGCTCAGGTTGTTCGTACTTTAAAAGGAGATTATGATTTGCATCCTACACGGATTACGGCTGCTCAAATAGATAATTTACGTAAACGTTTGTCTTTAATCCGTACAATGCAGATTTTGGGAATTGTAAGCCTTTTATTAAGTGTTTTGTGTATGTTTCTGATTTATATCGGATTTCAGACTTCTGCTGTGGGAGTTTTCGCTATATCATTGTTATGTTTGATCTGTTCATTGGGAATTTCTATCGGAGAGATTGTTATTTCGGTCCGTGCTCTCGATCTGCATTTAAGTGAGATGGAACGTCAAAAAGCTAAGAAAACATCTTCTGATGATCCTCTATATTCATAAAAAGGTGTCGAAACGGTTACTTAAAAAGGCTAAAAGTGACATTTTGAGCGATATTTTTTGTCAAATATTTTGTCAATTCAAAAAACAGCTCTATATTTGCACTCGCATTTGAGAAAACCTTATTTGTTTAAGCGAAAGGTTTTTAGATAATGGCCCATTCGTCTATCGGCTAGGACGCAAGATTTTCATTCTTGAAAGAGGGGTTCGATTCCCCTATGGGCTACCGAAAGTTTACCGAATACATATTGTATTCGGTTTTTTTTGTTGTATGGCAGTGACTACGATCTGCTCTAAGGAGATTATGATTATAGGATCGTTTCTCAGCTTCTCTTTGATAGATATTTGTCTTTATATAAAAAACCAATAGCAAATTTTCTTCTGTCAGGTATTTTTAGTAACTTTGTTTGCTTTCGAATTTTGTCTGAAAAAGATGTCGAAAAACAAAAACGAGTATAAATAAACATATAAAAATCAATATGTCAGAAGAATTAAATGTTGATAGCGCTGCGTATTCTGCGGATAGTATTCAAGTGCTGGAAGGTCTTGAAGCCGTAAGGAAACGCCCTGCTATGTATATTGGAGATATTGGGATAAAAGGGTTGCATCATTTGGTGTATGAGGTAGTAGATAACTCTATTGACGAAGCGCTTGCCGGGTATGCCAATCATATCGATGTTATTATCAATGAAGATAATTCTATTACCGTGATAGATAACGGTCGTGGTATTCCGGTAGATATGCATGAAAAAGAACATAAATCTGCATTGGAAGTCGTGTTGACCGTATTACACGCAGGAGGTAAGTTCGATAAAGGCTCTTATAAGGTTTCCGGAGGTTTACATGGGGTCGGCGTATCGTGTGTAAATGCTCTGTCGACTTATTTGCGTGCGGAGGTAAAGCGTAACGGAAAAATATATATGCAAGAGTTTTCGTGCGGAAAACCTTTGCATGATGTGGAGGTTATCGGGACTACCGAAGAGACCGGAACGATAATAACTTTCAGGCCGGATGCGGATATATTTACGGATGTAGTTTATAAATTTGATATTTTGGCTTCTCGTCTGCGTGATTTGGGATACCTTAATGCCGGAATTTATTTGTCTCTTACCGATAAACGTGAAGTACTTGAAAACGGAGAGTTCCGTCGAGAAGAATTTTTCTCGGTAGAGGGGCTGAAAGAATTTGTCCGTTATATAGATAGCACGAAGGAGCATCTTTTTGAAGATATTATTCATATTTCTACTGAGCGCCAAGGTGTTCCGGTAGAGGTTGCAATGACTTACAATACGTCTTATAATGAGAACTTGTTCTCATACGTAAATAATATCAATACAATCGAAGGCGGGACACACGTTGCCGGCTTTCGTAGGGGGCTGACCCGTACGCTGAAAAAATATGCTGAAGATTCTAAAATGCTCGAGAAGGTAAAAGTGGAGATCAGTAGCGATGACTTCCGAGAAGGTCTTACGGCAGTTATTTCCGTGAAAGTCATGGAACCTCAATTTGAAGGACAAACCAAGACAAAATTAGGGAATAACGAGGTTATCGGAGCTGTCGATGTCGCTGTCAGCGAAGCTCTCCGGAATTTCTTGGAGGAGAATCCGAAACAGGCTAAAGCAATAGTAGAGAAGGTCATATTGGCGGCGACTGCACGTCATGCCGCCCGTCATGCCCGGGAAATGGTGCAACGTAAATCTCCTCTTTCGGGTGGAGGTCTTCCCGGTAAATTGGCAGATTGTTCTCAGCGTAATCCTGAAGTTTGTGAGATATTCCTTGTCGAAGGAGATTCTGCAGGAGGAACGGCAAAACAGGGGCGGGATCGTGCCTTTCAGGCAATATTGCCTTTGCGTGGTAAGATATTGAATGTTGAAAAAGCGATGCATCATAAAGTGCTCGAAAGTCAGGAAATCCGTAATATATATACAGCTTTAGGAGTTACTATCGGTACGGAAGACGATACGAAGGAAGCTAATATTTCAAAATTGCGTTATCATAAGATCATTATTATGACCGATGCCGATGTGGACGGTAGCCATATTGCGACATTGATCATGACTTTCTTTTTCCGTCATATGCGTCCTTTGATAGAGAACGGTTATCTCTATATTGCGACTCCGCCGCTGTATTTATGTAGAAAGGGCAAAATAGAAGAATATTGCTGGACAGAGCAACAACGTACGCAGTTTGCCCTGAAATATGCGAATGGGGATGTTAACCAAATTTATACGCAACGCTATAAAGGTTTGGGAGAGATGAATTCTCATCAACTATGGGAGACGACTATGGATCCGGCACATCGTACATTACGTCAAGTAACAATCGATAATGCGGCAGAAGCAGATCGGGTATTTTCAATGTTGATGGGAGAGGAAGTCGGTCCTCGTCGTGAATTTATCGAAGCGCATGCCACTTATGCGAATATCGATGCTTAATTATTGCAAGTAGTAAATAACATATTGACGGTCTGCATGAGTTCTGATCTTATGCAGACTGTTTTTTTGTAAGAGCCCGTTTAAATTTTTTCGAGTCAGTTTTGAAAGTTTCTTTCGAAGATGTTTTTGTTGTTTTACGAGGAAGGTGGCGGGCTATCTGACGAGTGAGAACGAGAAAAGAGACCGAAAGAAAACGTAAAAATGACCTGATAGTATTTTATTAGGAAATTTAAGCAGGAACTAAGAATAGAGATGATATAATTTGTTAAGAATATAGAAAACAAGGAATGTCTTGATTAAACTATTTTTGTAAGAGATAGTCTTATAAAGCGTAAATAAAAAAATAGAAACATCCTCAATGAAAAAATATTTATTATCAGTTGTTTTCGTCTGGGTGACGATTGCAACTCTTTCAGCCGCTACGATAAAAGGCCGTCTTATCGATAATGAAACGAAGCAGATTATTGATTTTGCTACCGTATCGTTATTTAATAAGTCTTCTAAGACACCTATGAAAACGGTGACAACCGATGAAAAGGGTGCATTTTCGATACCGAATGTCAAGAATGGATCTTATACTCTCCGGATTAGTTTTGTCGGGTATAAAACTTTGGAATTTCCTGTATTCGTGACTTCGAAAACTCCGATTGTAGATTTGAAAACTTTACAATTGTCGACTGATGCTAAATCCTTAAAAGCAGTGGAAGTGATCGGACAGAAATCTCAGATGCGCTTTGAGGTAGATAAAAAGGTTTTTGACGTAGATCAGAATATCTCTGCTGCAGGAGGTTCTGCTTCTGAAGCGTTGCAGAATATACCTTCTGTCGATGTCGATAACGAAGGAAATATTTCTCTTCGGAATAATTCGAATGTAGAAGTTTGGATCAATGGCAAACCTTCGGGATTAACGGCCGACAACCGGGCTCAAATATTGGAACAGATGCCAGCCGGAAGTATAGAAAGTATAGAAGTTATTACTAATCCGTCTTCTAAATATAGTCCGGAAGGGTCTGCAGGGATTATAAATCTGGTCTTGAAAAAGGACCGAAAAGCCGGTTATTACGGGAGTGTATCGGTCGGTGCAAATACTTTTGGAGGAGTAAATGGATCGGGAAATATAAATTATAATTCTTCAAAGGTCGATGCATATGCCAATATCGGTATCCGGTATATGCAATTTAACAACAGCAGCGATACTTATCGAGAATCATGGCAAGGAAACGATACGACGATTCTTAACCAGAAAAATAAAGGAGATATGGATCGTATCGGGGTTTTTCTGCGAGGAGGAGCAACATATCATGTTACTCGAAAGGATGATATAGGGTTGTCCTTTATGGGCATGTTCGGTGGTGGAGACAGTCGTACAACCCTTACGTCGAGAGACGGTTTGGGTGCATTGACCCGGGAGCGGTGGTCGGATGAAGACGGAACTCATAACGATTGGGGAGTGACATTGGATTATACACATTTGTTCGGTAAGAATCATGATTTGAGATTATATGCTAATTATTTCCAGATGAATTGGAATGAGACAAACGATTTTACACAAAACAGTTTAGTAAAAGACGTGTGGCTAAAATCTGCCCAAAAACAGGATGAAAATAATTCGCACCAACGGTGGGAATTTCAGGCTGATTATAGTAACCAAATATCGGATCGTTTTAAGATTGAGGCCGGTTATAAGGGGAATATCAATTCCAGAGGAGACGATGTTTATACATTAGAAGGTCCGGATATGGAAAATCTAAAACCGCAGGAAGCCTTAAATAATGATTTTACCTATAAAGAAAATATACAAGCTCTTTATGGTACATTTTCGGGTAAAATCGATAATTTCAGTTTTCAGGCGGGGTTGAGAGGCGAATATATGCGCTATAAAACCGAGAGCCGGCCGTGGAATGCGCAGGCCCCGGACCGAACCCGGGAATATTGGCATTTGTATCCGAGTCTGTTTTTGTCTTATAGTTTACCAAAAGGAAATGAACTTCAGGTCAATTATACCAGCCGGGTCAATAGACCGAGGGGAAGACAAATAAACGCATTCAGAAATGTTACCGACTCTACCAGTATTTCTTATGGGAATCCTAATTTGAATCCGGAATTTGCTCATGCCATAGAATTGAATTATATAAAAAACTGGGATGCGCATACTTTATCGGCTTCACTTTATTATCGTAAAACGAATGATGTAATACAACAAGTGCGTTATTTTGAGGAACCGGTTATGTATTCTACTTATGAGAATGTGACCAAGATGCAGAATGCGGGATTGGAATTGGTGGCTAAGAACCGGTTATTTAAATATCTGAATTTAACTACTACGGTAAATATGTATTATCAACAGCTTAACGACTTTGATTATACTTATGTCGATAATTCGGGAGTTGCTTCTACTATGCATTATGATGGTGAGAATAATTTTACGTGGAATGCCCGTATTATGGCCAATTTGATACTTCCCAAGAATTTCTCGGCGCAGGTTACGGGAAATTATAACGCGAAACAGCTTATTGCACAAGGTGAGCGTCGTCCGAATTATTCTTTGGATGCCGGTATTCGCAAGAGCTTTTTTTCTCGAAAATTCTCTATTGCATTATCCGGTAGGGATTTATTGGATTCGCGGGGGCGGAAGAATATTTCGTGGGGAGATAATTTCTATCAAGAGAGCCATTCCCGTTGGGGTGGACGTAGCGTGAATCTGACATTGACATACATGTTCGGAAAGAATGGAAACAATAAACCTAAGCCGGGTAAACGTCCGGATAATAACGGCATGGATTATGAGGGTGAAATGATGGATTTTTAAGGAATAGTCTTTTGTTCGGTTTATTGGGATTTTTGTTTGAATAGCTTTCATCCATTTATTTTATTTTTGAGGTAAGTTTAAGATGGGGCAAATGCTCTGTATTCTTAAAAATATTATTTACTTTGTAGTTGGTTAACTGTGAAGTTAATCGTTCTGTATTTATTGTTGGTATTTAGAATTGTTTGAATATGTCGAAAAGAAAAAAAATAAAGGATGTCCCCCGGATAAAAAAAGAAAAAATGAGACAGTTGATTTGTGATTTTTTTAATGAGAATCCCGGTCATCCGTATAATTATAAACAAGTATCCCGAGCGGTTAATGCTAAAAATGATCCTCAGAAAATAATGATCTCCCAAATCCTTGCAGAATTGGCGGCAGAGCTCTATTTGACAGAGGTAGATCCGGGACGGTATAAGTATGATGTAAGCCAAAAAATTCGGGAAGGGGTTTTTGAGCGTAGAAGTAACGGAAAGAATCATGTTATTCCGAATGACGGCGGTGATCCTATATTGGTATCGGATGAAAAATCTTTGAGGGCGATGTCTGGAGATAAGGTGAATTACATTGTTTGTCGCAAACGTAGAAAGGGTGGCGATACGGAAGCTGAAATTGTAGAAATTACAGAACGTGTTCCTCAAACTTTTGTCGGGACGTTAGATGTGAAATCCCAATATGCATTTCTTTTGACAGAAAACCGTTCTTTAGGGAATGATATATTTATTCCGTTAGATAAATTGAAAGGCGGTAAGACCGGAGAAAAGGCCCTTGTCTCAATTACCGAATGGCCGGAAAGCGCTAAAAATCCTTATGGCGAGGTGATCGCCGTTTTGGGGAAAGCCGGGAATAATGATACCGAGATGCATGCGATATTGGCAGAATTCGGATTGCCTTATACATATCCGAAAAATGTTGAGAAAGCGGCAGATAAGATTAGCGATATCCTTACCGAAGAGGATTTAAAAGATCGGGAGGATTTCAGAGGCATAACGACTTTTACGATAGACCCGCGTGATGCTAAGGATTTTGACGATGCTCTTTCTATTCGTCAGTTAGATAATGGAAATTGGGAAGTCGGTGTGCATATCGCCGATGTGACGCACTACGTAACTCCGGGGAGTGTAATAGATAAAGAGGCTTATAAAAGGGCGACATCGGTTTATTTGGTAGACCGTACTATTCCGATGTTGCCGGAGCGTTTATGTAACCAGATATGTTCATTACGACCGGATGAGGACAAATTATGCTTCTCGGCAATTTTTGAATTAAATGAAAAATCGGAAGTTCAGCATTCGCATATTACTCGTACGGTTATTCGCTCAGATCGCCGTTTTACTTATGAAGAGGCTCAGGAAATCATCGAAAGCGGAAGAGGTGATTATAGTTCTGAGATTCTTAAATTAAATGATCTGGCGCAAAAACTAAGAGAAAGACGTTTTTCCGAAGGGTCAATCAATTTTGACCGTCATGAAGTAAAATTTGAGATAGATGAGAACGGACGGCCATTGAGTGTATATTTTAAAGTTTCGAAAGAGGCCAATAAGCTTGTGGAAGAGTTTATGCTGCTGGCAAATCGTACGGTAGCCGAATCTGTCGGTAAAGTAGACGGAAACCGTACTGCGAAAGCTTTCGTTTATCGTGTTCATGATTTACCTGATCCGGAGAAGATGAATACAATGGCGACGTTTATTCGTAGGTTCGGTTATACGCTTCGTACCGAAGGAACAAAAGGACAGATTTCCCGTTCGATAAATTCATTATTGGATAATATTCAAAATAAGCCGGAGGAGAACCTAATAGAGACGGTGGCTATTCGAACAATGGCGAAGGCTACATATTCAACGAAAAATATCGGGCATTATGGCTTGGCTTTTGATTATTATACGCATTTTACATCTCCGATACGACGTTATTCCGATATGATGGTTCACCGTTTATTAGAGAAATATATGGCTGGCGGGAGAAGTGTGAATGCAAAGAATTTGGAGTCTGCTTGTAAACATTCTTCAGAAATGGAGTTGGTTGCAGCTAATGCCGAACGGGCGTCTATAAAGTATAAGCAGGCAGAATTCCTTAGCGAACGTTTAGGGCAAGAATATGATGGGGTTATTTCTGGAGTAACGGAATGGGGACTTTATGTCGAAATTAATGAAAATAAATGTGAAGGGCTTGTTCCTATACGTGATCTGGATGATGATTATTATGAATTCGATGAGAAGAATTATTGTGTTACCGGGCGTTCGTCTCACAGGGTTTATCGTTTAGGCGATCCTATCCGTATACAGATTGCCCGAGTAGATATGGAGAAAAAACAGGTTGATTTTGCTTTAATTAAAACGAAATAGGTTTTTTCGATATTCGTGGTTAAGTATTTTGTTATGGATAATCTCACTAATTATCATACTCATAGTTTGTATTGCGATGGATCGGCTTCGATCGAGGATTTTGTAAAAGAAGCTATCCGGCAAGGTTTTTCTTCTTATGGTGTATCTTCTCATTCACCGATTCCTTTTGATACTTGTTGGAATATGAATCGGAGCGATCTTCCTGCTTATCTGGATGAGGTACATTTCATAAAAAAGAAATATGAGGGTCGTATTGAGATTTATTGCGGTCTTGAGATTGACTATTTGGGGGCAGAATATAATCCGTCGTCTCCTTTTTTTCAAGAATTGCCGCTGGATTACCGAATAGGTTCTGTTCATTTTTTGAAGACCGAAGAAGGGTATGTCGATATCGATACGGCTCCAAAGCAGTTTAAAGAAACCGTATTTCGTTATTTCGACGGAAATATCCGCAAATTGGTAGAAAAATATTTTGATACTATGATGCAGATGATCGATACCGGAGGTTTCGATTTTGTAGGGCATGCTGATAAGGTATCTATGAATGCATCGTCTTTTTTACCCGGTATTACCCGGGAACATTGGTATAAAAGTCTTATACACGAGTATTTTGAATTTATCGCTCAAAAAGAGTGTATGATAGAAATAAATACGAAAGCTTGGCGTAGTAAACGACTGTTTTTCCCGAATCGGGAACATTTCGGGCTAATTCATAATTTACATATACCGGTGGTTGTCAATGCAGACACACATCATCCGTCCTTAGTTAATGACGGACGGTTTGATGCTTTAAAAGAGATGCTTTCTGAAGGTTTTACACATGTGCGTCAGCTCTCAGGAGGGCAATGGATCAATGTTGAGATCGGCTCTTTATAGAATATAAATTTCTGAAAATCACCGGATCGATTTGTGCTTCGGATATTTCGGATAATTCATTATTTCGCATTATCTTTGTATAATACGAAATTTAATTGGAGAAACAGCAGTTGTAATATGGAAGAGAATATAATATCCACCGCCGGACTGGAATATGGTTCGGATACAATACGGACACTTGATTGGAAGGAGCATATTCGTCGTCGTCCCGGTATGTATATCGGGAAGTTGGGGGATGGAACTCACGCCGACGATGGTATTTATGTGCTTCTTAAAGAGGTGCTTGATAACGCAATAGATGAATACATGATGGGGTACGGTAAGCAGATCGTCATCGATATAGACGAAGTTGCTGTGACTGTACGGGATCATGGCCGCGGGATACCTTTAGATAAAGTAAAGGATGTTTCTTCTAAAATGAATACCGGTGCTAAGTATGATTCTAAAGCTTTTAAAAAATCCGTAGGGTTAAACGGGGTAGGTATAAAGGCTGTAAATGCATTGTCCACAGAATTTTATATTTGTTCTTACCGGGACGGAAGATGTAAATCTTTGTTGTATAATCAGGGTAATGTCGTAACCGATTTTCCGGAAGAACCGACTTCTGAAGAGAATGGAACATTAGTGCGTTTTGTCCCTGATGAAACGATATTCAAGGGATATAAGTACAAAGATGATTTTATCGAGTCATTGTTGAAGAATTATGTTTATCTTAATTCCGGTCTGACAATTTTGTTTAACGGACGCCGCTTCCATTCAAAAAACGGTCTTGTCGATTTGTTGAATGAAAAAATGACGGCAGAACCTCTTTATCCGATCATTCACCTGAAAGGTGATGATATAGAAGTCGTGATTACGCATATCAATCAGTACGGGGAGGAATATTATTCTTTTGTTAACGGTCAGCATACGACACAAGGCGGAACGCATTTGACTGCTTTTCGAAGCGGCTTCCCGTACGATAAAAGAATTTTAT
>ERZ773139.1095-NODE-1095-length-32723-cov-6.995561_pt1 | contig 32723 bp, 24 predicted proteins | sample MGYA00580854_ERZ773139 | MGnify/ENA primary metagenome ERZ773139 (study PRJEB29015, sample SAMEA2737809) | human gut metagenome | biome: human gut; feature: human-associated habitat; material: faeces | place: China | collected 2012 ...
GTGCCCGTGTGCACCGGTTCTACTACCATTCTGGTGGCGGTTGTGAAGGGCTCCGACGTGACCGTTGATTCCATCAACGCCGCCATGAAGGCCAACGCCTCCGCTTCCTTCGGCTACAACGAAGAAGCCATCGTTTCTTCCGACGTGATCGGCATGAAGTACGGCTCTCTGTTCGATGCCACCCAGACCATGGTCACCAAGATCGACGACGACACCTATCAGGTGCAGGTTGTGTCCTGGTACGACAACGAGAACAGCTACACCAGCCAGATGGTCCGCACCATCAAGTACTTCGCGGAACTGGGCTGATCGCAGCGTTCCGTTCTGTAAAATGCCAATAGACCGCGTCAGCGGTTGACATAAGCGTTTTCCCCTTCTTCCGTTTCATCGGAAGAAGGGTTTTTTATGCCGATTTGCAGTCTAAAAACACAGCAAATGTTTTCATACAAGATTGATTTACGTACCAATCTATGATATGATGCTGACAAGGTTTTCCCAATACTTCCCAATATTCCATGGAAAAACACGAAGGTGGGCTGACGGATGCGGAAAAAGTGGCTGATGATTTTAGTACTGTGTCTGATTCTGGCAGGGATGCAGACCTCAGTGGCAGAGGATTGGTTCAAAAATCTCTCTTTGGGAACCCCGTCGGGCGTGAATACAGTATTTGGTCTTGTTCCTGTTGATTTGATCGACAGCCGGTTTTATCCGGAAAATGATAACGGCATTACCAGACAGGTAGAGGACGGAAGCGTGATCTATTGGGTTGACAAGGATCGCACTTCCAAGGTCGGCAGTTCCAACATTCAAACGATCCTCAAACTGCCCGAGGGCACCGTCAACGTCAAATGCACGGACGAATCAGGTCAGGTCTATATGAATCAATCCCCCTGGTTCGATTATACTTCGGGGGATTCCCGCCTGACCCTGAATATCCGGCACAAGCAGGGCGAACATATTTTGGAAGGCATTGCCAGCATTTGCGCGACCTACCAATTTCTGGATCAAAACGGAAAGTCCCTGAAGGGCAGCGGCCAGTTGACAATCTACCGTTTCTGTACAGACGACGGCAAGGTCTGTCTGGATTATTTGAACGACAGGGCCTGGCAGTCCATTCCCGCCGATCGCTTTACCTGTTCTACCGATTTTGGCGGTGGCACGGTGGTGATCACCTATCAAAATGGTTTGGCTCATATTCAAGCCATGCAGACAGGCAATGTGAGCGAAGTGGCCGCCCATCAGCTGCCCGGAGCGCTCAAGCACTATGCGGTAGCGGCCTATCCGGGCGCTGCGTCTTATCAGCTGACCTATCTGGATTCCTCGAGTGCGTTCGATGAAGCGTCGGCGCAAAGCAATCAGCAAAAGCTGGATCAGCAGCTCAGCCAAATGACCCGCATGCCCCTTAACGGCGGCTCCGTTGACCTCATCCTCCATGAAAGCGACCGTATTTTCCAGCACGCCTACACGTCTCAATATCAGGCGAACCTGTATGCCGTTGCGTCGAAAACTCAGCTGGGTCAGGCCACCCTGTGCGCGATTCGCTGGTATGACAGTGCGGGCAATGCGTTGATGACCGAATGGTTTGCCGAAAATGCGGAGGAAATCGCGCTGCATCCCAACACCTATGTCTACGAGAAGGCAGAGGACATCCCCGGCAAGTTGGACGGCCCGGCGGTGATCAGCCCCGGCGGCAAAAAGCTCCTGTCCGCAGCATTCCGTCCCCAGACGGGTGACAATTCTTATGTAGTGGATCTGGCACTGTGGGATAAAGAAGTCAACGCCATTCAGACTTTTGATGAGACCGCCGGTGAGCAGGGAATCGAAATTTACCTGCCCTATCCTCAGGGACACAGCTATGGAATGCCGTTTACCTATCGTGTCATCCATTATTTTTACGATGATCTGACCTGGTACGAACCTGTCAGGAATGTGACCGCCGAAAAGGAAGGAATCCGTTTTCGGGTCAATAGCCTAAGCCCCATTGAGCTTAGCTGGAAGACTGCCGAACAACCGACGCCTACCCCTACCCCGGCCTCTCCCCCGCCCCAGACCGGCGACAGCGTCCCGATGGAATGGCTAATTGGACTGTGCCTTACCAGTCTGTTTGCCATTGCCCTGCTGGCTTTCAAAAAGAAAAAGGCCTGACGGAAAACATTTTCCCCCGCTTTCTCATAGGAGAAGGCGGGGGTTTTCTATGTAAAACCAAATTTTGTGTCGCAGTCAGCAGCGCGGATAAGCACGCGTTTCATTGGTCAATCCAAGCAGGTAATCGACCGAAGTGTCATAGTATTGCGCCAGTTGTATCAAAACATTGATCGGAATTTGCCGGCGTTCTGTTTCATATTGAGAATAGGTATTTTGACATATATGAAGATAAGCGGCGAGCGTGCTCTGGGATAAGTCGTGATCCTCCCGGAGATCCCTCAGCCGCATGCGTTTCACCTCTTATTTTATTACTTTATAACTTATAATATTGATTGTTTACATTTATCTCATTTTGTGATAATATGACACTGTTTGGAACAATAACGGCTCTCTCAACGTGCTTCACTCAAGCAATAAAATCAAAGTCACATTCCAAGAATCCATTCTAAAAGGAGCGTTTTCCTTCATGAAAAAGCTGGTTGCGTTGATTCTAACTCTCATGCTGATTCTCAGCTTTGCTACCGTAAGCTTCGCAGCTTCAACTAAAGGTACAGCGGTAGCCGGTACTTCTAAATCCAAGACAGCAACCGCGCTGAACCCCAGCACTTGGACGTCTGACGTAACGCTTTCTCTGCCCAGCGCAGAAGAAAAGCTGGAAACCGATGTGGTGTTCGTGCTGGATGGTTCTTCTTCTGCTAATACCGATGTAGTGAGAGCGTCTCTTTCCCTTCTGAATGCATTGAAAACGGCTGCCGGGGATAGCGGCGCTGCCGTGAATGTCTGCGTTGTGAAGTTCAAGCGCCGGGCTTTCAAATCCGCCTGGTTTGATCTTGCGACGAATTTTGAAGCGATAAAGGCAGCTCTGGAAGATAAATATTCCGGCGGTACAAATATCCACGCCGGCCTTTTGGCCGGTAAGGAAGCCTTGGGGGAACATCAGAATATTCCTTCCAATAAAAAATACCTGGTTCTGGTTTCGGACGGTTCCACCTATCTGTACAGCAAGGATGGGAATTGGGCAAGCGACACGCCGTTTACCCGTTCTTATTATACCAAAGAAAATTATAAGGGTTTTGCCGGCGGTTATTGGGATAATGGACTTTATGAGCCGAATAACTATCCTGAGGTCAATGTTGTGCGTCCCAAAAACACATCTGATGTAGCTGCTTGGCAGGCATATCTGAAAGATGTGGAAGCCAGAAATCAGGAAAGCAACGGCGATCAATATGATTATCATTGCGAGTACGATAAAAACTTCAATCAGGGCCTGCCCAGCGACGACTTTAAGTCTCAGCCCTGTAATAAGCGGACTGCCAACAATCGGGATATGGCGTTTTATTATGCCGACCAGGTTTGGCAGCAGATCAAGGAAGCGGGATATAACGCCTACTCTGTTGCAACAAAAGACGGCTCGGCAGGCGAAGGAAATGCCGATGATTCGCATTGCTTTATGAATTACTTGAATGGAGGAAAAATTTTAAATTTCTCCGATATTCAGAATGAGATTCTTTACGCCGTAGACGCCGGTTCCTACGTCACCGACTACATGGGGTATGTGAAGGGTGACTACAACTTCGATCTGGTCAATGAAGCAGCGAAGCTTTATGTTACAGTTGGCGAGAAAAAGCTGAATGCTGTGAAGATCAGCGAGAACGTCTATGGCTTCGGTAAGCATGAAGCCGGGGACGGCGGCGCTTCCTATGACTACGTTCTGACTTATACTCCCGCAGAAGACGGAACTGAAAACTTCCGCTGGGATATCAATGTTCCCGTTACCAACCTCCGTTATGTGCAGCTGCACTATACCGTCAAGCTGATGGCTCCCAAGACTGCCGTTGGCACCTATGGAATTTATGATTGGGACGGCAGCAAGGGATATGACGGCCTTTATACCAACAATCAGGCTACGCTGTATCCGAAGGCCACCGACGCAGAGGTCGTCGGCAAGGGAGAAGACTTCCAGAAGCCCACGGTTTCCTACACCGTCGCCTCTGTTCCCCAGACTGGCGATACAACGCCTCTGGGTATGCTGCTGGCTTTGGCCGGTCTGGCCGCTGCGGCGCTGTTTATCCTGAACGCCGGACGGAAGCAGCATCCATAAGTTTTTCCTCCATTTTTTCTATGGCTGCGGCTCATGTAGGCCGCAGTCTTTTTTTCTAACAAAAGACCCGTTCTTCTGATCGTTTTCCCGTTTGCTGTAGTATAGGAAAGAGCGGCTGACCCCGAAGAAGGAAAGCGCAAGCATGATGAAGCGGCAGGAAATAAGGGCATACATTTTTTTGTGTCTGCGGGCGCATTCAAGCGCCTCCAGATTCAAAAAAACGCTGTTTTTCCTTTTTCAGTCTGCCGCCAAAAAAGCGGACTTGTGTGCGGCCAACCAGTCATTGCAGCACATTTTTCTCTCCCCCCATGCGCAAAAAGCGGGCCGATTCCCCATCAAAATATTGACAAATCTCGCTTTTCCAACTATGATGGACGGGTATAGAATCGGAGGAGGAATGAACACCATGGCAGCATTGACGATGGATAAACTGGTTGCGCTTTGCAAGGGGCGCGGCTTTATTTTCGCCGGCAGCGAAATTTACGGCGGTCTGGCCAACAGCTGGGACTACGGCCCGCTGGGCGTGGAATTCAAAAACAACGTGAAAAAGGCCTGGTGGCAGAAGTTCGTTCAGGAAAGCAAATACAACGTGGGTCTGGACGCGGCCATTTTGATGAACCGGGAAGTCTGGGTGGCTTCCGGCCACGTGGGCGGCTTCAACGATCCGCTGATGGACTGCAAGGCCTGCAAAGCCCGCTTCCGCGCAGACAAGCTGATTGAAGATTTCACCAAGGGCGAGGAGACCGGCGACGGCTGGACCAACGAGGAGCTGGAAAAGTACATTGCCGAGCATGACATCGTCTGCCCCGTGTGCGGCAAGAAGGATTTTACCGGCATCCGCCAGTTCAACCTGATGTTCAAGACCCACGCGGGCGTGACGGAGAACGCCACCAATGAAATTTACCTGCGGCCCGAGACCGCGCAGGGCATCTTCGTCAATTTCCCCAGCGTCATGCGCTCCACCCGCAAGAAGCTGCCCGCCGGTATCGCTCAGATCGGTAAATCCTTCCGCAATGAGATCACCCCCGGCAACTTCATCTTCCGGGTACGCGAATTTGAGCAGATGGAGCTGGAGTTCTTCTGCAAGCCCGGCGAGGATCTGGAGTGGTTCAACTACTGGCGCTCCTACTGCCGCGACTGGCTGCTGAGCCTTGGGATGCAGGAGGATCACCTGCGTCTGCGGGACCATGAGCCCGAGAAGCTGGCCTTCTATTCCAAGGCCACCACGGACTTCGAGTTCCTGTTCCCCTTCGGCTGGGGCGAACTGTGGGGCGTGGCCGACCGTACCGACTACGACCTGACCCAGCACCAGAATCATTCCGGCAAGAGCATGGAATATCTGGATCCCGTCACCAACGAGAAATATATCCCCTACTGCATCGAGCCTTCTCTGGGCGTGGACCGTGCCGTGCTGGCCTTCCTGTGCAACGCCTATGAGGAGCAGGAGCTGGAGGGCGGCGACGTGCGCACGGTGCTGCATTTCCATCCGGCGCTGGCGCCCTTCAAGGCCGCCGTGCTGCCCCTGCAGAAGAACAAGCTGGGCGCGCTGGCCAGCGGCATTTACGAGAAGCTGTCCAAGAGCTTTATGGTGGACTACGACGAGACCGGCTCCATCGGCAAGCGCTACCGCCGTCAGGATGAGATCGGCACGCCGTTCTGCATCTGCGTGGACTTCGAGACCGAAGAAACCGGCACCGTTACCATCCGCGACCGCGACACCATGCAGCAGGAGCGCGTGAAGGTGGACGAGCTGGAAGCCTACATTGCCCAGCGGGTGAAATTCTAAATCGTGTCCCCTTTTTCGGGCGTGGTCAGGTCTCTGACTGGCTTTCACCGCCCATTTTTGAAAACCGAACAAATGGGTTCCGGCGGGAAAACGCCGCCGGGCTCTCGAACCTGCGAGGGACGGCTCTGTGAACGGGCCGTCCCGTCGCGTGAAGGAGGATTTCCATGTCCCTATCCGCTTGGGATCAGCGCCAGAGCCGATGGAACCGGCTTCATCTCTGCGTTGTGCTGCTGTGGTCCATGGCTCTGCTGTTGGAGCGCTTCGTAACGGAAAGAGGAACGCTGCTGATCCAGAATGTATTGATCCCCCTCAGCTTTCTCACCGCAGGCGGGTGGATGTTCCGCCGCCGGGAAAAAGCCGGAGCAGACTTCTGGCTTTTAGCCGGTTTCCTTTGCTGGTACGCCGTCACCCGTATTCTGAACGGCTGCCATTACCTGCAGGATGAAAGCGGCTTCCTGCCAAGGCTTGCCTGCTTTATTCTGGCGATCTATCCGCTGGCCGCGGAGTGGAAAGCGAATCGCCGGGAAAAGGCGTTTCATTTCTGTCTGGCTCTCTTCACGGGCGTTCTGACCATACTGGCGTGGGTCTCGCTGTACGCGGCTATTCGCGGGGAGCCGGTGCAGCCTTTTTCCTTCGCCCGGGTCATCGGCTTTAACGATGTTTACGGCGCTCGGCTGAATCTTTGGGATCTGCACCCCAACGTGACTGCGGCGATCTTCGTGGCCGGTTTCGGAATGAGCCTGTGCGGCGTCTCCCTCGCCCGGCGCTGGCCTGCCAAAGCGGCCTATGCCGTGGCCGCCGTCAGCTTGTTTGCGGCGGCCAGCCTGACGATCAGCCGCACGGCCATGATCGCCGCCTCGCTGGAAGCCGCCGGTTTCGTCTTTCTGCTGATCGCCGGGCGACTGCCTTCAAAAAGAAAGGCGCTATGCGTTGTGCTGGCCCTGCTGCTGGCCTGCGGCACAGCCTACGGAGCCTACAAGGGTTATGAAGCCATCGTCAGCGGCGTTGCGTCGGCGAGTCAGGCTTTGCAGCACGCGGCAGAAACGACGCTTCCCACGCCCCAGCCGGAACTGCCCTCCGATGCGACGGAAGACCCCGCCTCCTCTGCGGCTGATTCGGTTCCCGCCGTTTCGCAGACAGAGGGCGGTTCGCCCGCCAACTCGGCTGGTGAGGGGATCATTCCCCAGAACCGGGAACTGACGCAGGATCTTCTCACCCTGACCGGGCGTACCAACGATATTTACGGCGCGGCGCTCCCCGTTCTCAAGCAGCGCCCCTCTATCCTGCTGACCGGCAGTCTGGACGGCGAAACCATCGGCATCGCCACCCGCATGGCCGGGCGACCGCTGTATCACTGGCACAACTCTCTGCTGCAAACGCTGATGCTCACGGGCATCCCCGGTTTTCTGGCGGCTGCGGCTTTCCTCGTGCTGGTGGTAATCGCAGGCGTGCGAACCTTCTTCTCCGGCAAAGCGCCGCTGTACCGGCGGCTGCTGGTACTGCCTGTGGCCGGGCTGTGCCTGCAGGGGATGCTGGAAAGCTACCTGTTCTGTCAGGTGGAATTGCCGTTTTACTTCTTTCTGGTTCTTTCCGGCTATCTGCTTGCCTTTGACCGGGAAAACCGGGTACGCCGAAAATAAGGCCCACCCGCGGCAGCGTTCTGCCGCGGTTTTTTCGTATTTGCACCCCTTTCCCCCTTCGTGGTATAATAAATTGTTGCGGCTTATCGCCGGTTGTCATCGTCCTCGGTGCTGTGCACCCTTTTATAAAGAGATTTGGAGTGGTTAAACCTCATGGCAAAGAAGTATGACGCCAGCAGTATTCAGGTTCTGGAAGGGCTGGACGCAGTACGGATGCGTCCGGGCATGTATATCGGCTCCACCGGCAGCCGGGGTCTCCACCATATGCTGTGGGAGATCGTGGATAACGCTATCGACGAAGCCATGGGCGGCTATGCCCATCATGTGAAGGTCACCCTGTACAACGACTGCTCCGCCAGCGTGCAGGACGACGGGCGGGGTATGCCCGTGGACATACACCCCACCATGGGCGTCAGCGGCACCGAAGTCATCTTCACCAAGCTGCACGCGGGCGGCAAGTTCAATAACGAAAACTATGCCTATTCCGGCGGCCTGCACGGCGTGGGCGCGTCCGTGGTCAACGCGCTGAGCCGTTGGACCACCGTGGACGTATTCCATGATTTTAAGCATTATCAAGCCCGCTTCGAAAGTGTGACTGACCCGGCCACGGGCAAGATCACCGCCGGCCACACCGTGCAGCCCCTGAAGCAGCTGGGCAACACCCGGCAGCGGGGTTCCTTGATCCGCTTTCTGCCGGACGACCGGGTGTTTGAGACCATCCAGTTCAATCACGATACCGTTTGCCGCCGTCTGCGTGAACTGGCCTATCTGAACAAGGGACTGGCCATCACCTTTACCGACGAGCGCATCCCGGAAAAGCCCGCGTTTTCTGCCGAAGCCGACGCGGACGCGGCGGAGGAAAATGCCGAGAACGCCGCCAGCGCGCCCCAGCGCACTCAGACCTTCCTGTTTGAGGGCGGCATTCTGGACTATGTAAAATACCTGAACGAGGATAAGACCCCCCTCCACGACGAGCCCATCTACATCGAGGGCAAGCGGGAGGACGTGATCTTCCGGGCGGCCATCCAGTATACGGACAGCTACACGGAGAATGTGTTCTCCTATGTCAACAACATCCCCACCGGCGAAGGCGGCAGCCACGAAACGGGCTTCAAAGCCGCCTATACCAAGGTGATGAATGATTTTGCCCGCCGTCTGGGGGCGCTGAAGGACAAGGATCCCAATCTGGGGGGCGACGACTTCCGGGAGGGCATGACCGCTGTCATGGTGGCCATGGTCAAGAATCCCCAGTTCGAGGGCCAGACCAAGGGCCGTCTGGGCAATACGGAAGTCCGTCCGCTGGTGGAGGCCATCGTGACCCAGCAGCTGACCGCCTATTTTGAAAACCTGAAAAATCAGGAGCTGTGCCAGAAGCTGGTGGAAAAGGCCGTCCGCGCCGCCCATGTCCGGGAAGCCGCCCGGAAGGCCCGGGACGTGGCCCGCACCAAGAACGCGCTGGAGGCCGCCCCGCTGGTGGGCAAGCTGGCCAGCTGCACCGGGCGCAAGCCGGAGCTGAACGAGCTGTTCATCGTAGAGGGCGACAGCGCAGGCGGCAGCGCCAAGCAGGGCCGCGACCGCCGTTTTCAGGCCATCCTGCCCCTTCGCGGCAAGCCGTTGAACGCCGAGAAAAAGCGCATCGACCAGGTGCTCAACAACGAGGAGTTCCGCTCCCTCATCACCGCGCTGGGCACCAACATCGACGAGAGTTTCAGCCTGAACGGGCTGAAATACCATAAAGTCATCATCCTCAGCGATGCCGATCAGGACGGCGCGCATATCCGGGCCATTCTGCTCACCTTCTTCTACCGCTACATGCGGGAGCTGATCACCGCCGGGCATGTGTATATCGGAATGCCGCCCCTGTACAAGATCCAGCGGGGCAACAAGGTGCAGTACGCCTACGATGACGCGGAGCTGGCCAAGCTGACCAAGGGCAGCGCCAAGGGCTACACCCTGCAGCGCTACAAGGGCCTGGGCGAGATGAACCCGGAGCAGCTGTGGGAGACCACCATGGATCCTGCCAACCGCAAGCTGATGAAAGTGACCATCGAGGACGGCGCACAGGCCGAGCGGCTGGTCACCATCCTGATGGGCGACAAGGTGGAGCCCCGCCGGGAATACATCAGCCAGTACGCTGACTTCAACCGGGAGGACAGCTTCACCACCCTGACCGACAGTCTGGAAGAAGGAGGCAAGCGCTCGTGAGCCGCAAAGACGACAAGATCCCTGTCGTAGAAGAAAACATTCTTTCCGTGCCCATGGAGGAGGTCATGCATATGAGCATGATCCCCTATGCCGAGCACGTTATCATGGACCGGGCCATCCCCCGGGTGGAGGACGGCATGAAGCCCGTGCAGCGCCGCATCCTCTTTACCATGAACGAATTGGGCATCACCCCGGACACGCCGTACCGCAAATGCGCCCGTATCGTGGGCGACTGCTTAGGTAAATATCACCCCCATGGCGACAGCAGCGTATACGACGCGCTGGTGCGCCTGGCGCAGGATTTCAGTATGCGGGGCACGCTGGTGGACGGCCACGGCAACTTCGGCTCCGTGGACGGCGACAGCGCCGCCGCCATGCGTTACACCGAGGCCCGCATGACCCCGCTGGCCATGCTCATGCTCCGGGACATCGACAAGGACACCGTGCCCTTCCGGCTGAACTTTGACGATACCCTGAAGGAGCCGGATATGCTGCCCGCCAGCTTCCCCAATCTGCTGGTGAACGGCGCGGGCGGCATCGCCGTGGGTCTGGCCACCAATATTCCGCCCCACAACCTGCGGGAGAGCATCAACGCGGTCATCGCCCAGATCGACAACCCGGATATCACCGTGGACGAGCTGATGCAGATCATCCCCGCCCCGGACTTTCCCACCGGCGGCATCCTGCTCAACACCCCGGAGCTGCTGGCCGCCTATGAAACGGGTCGGGGCAAGCTGCTGCTCCGGGCCAAGACCCACATTGAGGACGGAACCGCGGGCCGGAAGCTGATCGTCATTACCGAAATCCCCTATCAGGTCAACAAATCCGCCATGCTGGAGAAGATTCTCCGATTGAGCGAGGAAAAGAAGGCGGCGCTGGGCTGCATCTACGACATCCGGGACGAGAGCGACCGCACCGGGATGCGGGCCGTGATCGAGCTGCGCAAGGACGCGGACGTGGACAAGGTGCTGGCCTATCTGTTCAAGTACAGCGACATGCAGGTCACCTTCGGCGTGAACATGGTGGCGATTGCCGACGGCAAGCCTCGGCTATTGAGCCTGCGCCGGATGATTCGCTACTACATCCGCCACCGGAAGAACGTCATCACCGCCCGCACCCAGTACGAGCTGGACAAGGCCAAAGCCCGGGCCCACATTTTAGAGGGCCTGATGATCGCCGTGGACAATCTGGACGAGGTCATCCAGCTCATCCGCAAAAGCGAGAACCCCAAGGCGGCCAAGGCGGGCCTGATGGAGCGCTTCGGTCTGACGGAGATCCAGGCCCAGGCCATTCTGGACATGCGTCTCCAGCGCCTGACCGGGCTGGAAATTCTGGCCCTGCGCAAGGAATACGCCGAGCTTCTGAAAACCATCGCCGAACTGGAAGCCATTCTGAACGATGAAAAGAAGCTCATGAACGTCATCAAGAAGGAACTGAAAGCCGTGGCCGACCAGTTCGGCGACGACCGCCGCACCACCATCGAGGAAGTCCATAACGTGGTGGAGGCGCTGGTGAAGGAAGAAAAGGTGGCGGAGGAAGCGCTGGTCACCTTCTCCCGGGAAGGGTATCTGCGCCGCAGCTGGCCCAAAGCCAAAAAAGCGGCCCAGCCTGAGGACGGTCAGCCGGACGATCCGCCCGTGTATTCCTTTGAGACGGACACGGATCACACCCTGTTCTTCTTTACCAATATCGGCAACTGCTATCAGCTGAATGTGGGCGCGCTGCCGGAGATGAACAAGCCCAAGGATCGCGGCTCTCTGCTCAGCGGCGTGCTGGCCGGGCTGGAAAACGGCGAAGAACCCGTCTATCTGATGTGCGCCACGTCGGAGGAGCTGAACAGTCTGCCCGATCTGCTTTTCGTCACGTCTCGGGGCCAGCTGAAGCGCTCCGCCGCCAGCGAGTACGCCGTGAAGCGTTCCAAATTCGGCGCGCTGAACCTGCGGGAGGGCGACAGTCTCCACGCGGTGCTTTCGCTGGACGTTTCCTCCGATGTGCTGATGATCTCCGAAACCGGCATGTGCATCCGTTTTCATGCCGATCAGGTGCCCGCCATGGGCCGGGTCTCCGGCGGCGTGAAGGGCATGACCCTCGACCCGAGCGACCGCATCCTCTGGGCGGGCCAGCCCGCCGCGGCGGATCAGCTGCTGCTCTTTACCGAGCGGGGCTTCGGCAAACGGGTGCCCTACACTGACTACGAGCCGCAGGCCCGGGGCGGCAAGGGCGTAAAGACCTTCTATTACCAGAAGAGCGGCTCCAACGGCTCTCGTATCGCCGGGGTGGCGCTGGTGACAGAGGCGGGCCAGAATGTGGTCATCCACCAGAAGACCAGCCAGCCCACCCAGCTTTCCGCCGACGAGATCATCCTGCAATCCAAGCAGGACCGCGGTATGCCCTACGTCATGGCCCTGATGGACGACACCGTTACCGGCGTATCCCTGGCCTGATCCGATTGCCCCTTGTCCAGCCCTCAAAACCGTGCTACACTATCCCTGTTAATATCAACAAACTGGAGGTATTGACCATGGAACGACCCAACGCGTGGAAACAATATGACGAAGCATCCCTGAACGAGCTGAAGGAGATCAGCCAAAAATACCGGGTATTTCTGGACAACGGCAAAACCGAGCGCGAATGCGTGACTGAAACCGTCGCTGCCGCCAAAGCTGCCGGTTACATCGACCTGAACGATGCCATCAAGGCGGGCAAGGCCCTCAAGTCCGGCGACAAGGTCTATGTGAACTGCATGGGCAAGGCCGTTATGCTCTTCCATCTGGGCGAAGCGCCCCTGACCGAAGGCGTCAACATCGTGGGCGCGCACATTGACTCGCCCCGCATCGACTTCAAGCAGAACCCCTTCTACGAGGACAACGATCTGGCCTATGCCGACACCCACTACTACGGTGGCATCAAAAAGTACCAGTGGGTGGCCCGTCCCATGGCCCTGCACGGCGTGGTGGCCAAGAAGGACGGCACGCTGGTGAACGTGGTCATCGGCGAGGACGCGGACGACCCGGTGGTGGGCATCAGCGACATTCTGATCCATCTTGCGGGCGAACAGATGGGAAAGAAGGCCAGCGAGGCCGTTACCGGCGAGGCGCTGGACGTGCTGCTCTGTGGCCAGCCGCTGGCGGGCGAGGAAAAGGAGCCCGTCAAGGCCATGCTCCTGTCCATCCTGAAGGAAAAGTACGATCTGGAAGAAGAAGACATGCTCTCCGCCGAGATCGAAGTGGTGCCTGCCGACAAGTGCCGCGATTTCGGCCTGGATCGGAGCATGCTGCTGGGCTACGGTCACGACGACCGTGTTTGCTCCTTTGCTTCTCTGGAAGCCATTCTCCGTCTGCCCGCCGTGCCGAAGCACACCTGCTGCTGTCTGCTTGCGGACAAGGAAGAAATCGGCAGTGTAGGCGCTACGGGTATGCGGGCTCACTATTTCGAAAACGCCATGGCGGAGCTGCTGGCGCTGACCTCTGAGCAGTACAGCGACCTTATGCTGCGCCGGGCGCTGGCCGCCTGCCGCATGCTGAGCTGCGACGTGAGCGCGGGCTACGATCCGCTCTATGCCAGCTGCTTTGAAAAGAAGAACGCCGCCTATCTGGGCCGGGGCGTCTGCTACAACAAGTACACCGGTTCCCGGGGCAAGTCCGGCTCCAACGACGCCAACGCGGAGTTCCTGGGCCGGCTGCGCAAGATCATGGACGACAACCACGTGGCCTGGCAGACTGCCGAGCTGGGCAAGGTAGACGTGGGCGGCGGCGGAACCATCGCCTACATCTGCGCCCTCTACGGCATGGAAGTGGTGGACAGCGGCGTGCCCGTTCTGAGTATGCACGCCCCGCTGGAGATCATCAGCAAGGCCGACCTTTACGAAGCCGTCAAAGCCTACCACGCCTTCATGCAGGAAGCCTGACAAGGGGCAGCAGGGGGTGACCCCCTGCACCCCACTCCGCGCCCATAGGGCGCGGGGCGCACGTGGGAAAGCAAGTTGGCTGCGGAGTTACCGCCGCTCGGCGACAGGTCTCGCGGCTCGCCGGTCTGGCAGGGCTAAAGCCCTGCACCCGTCACTGCGCTAGCGCGCAGGGGCATAGAGGAAAAGCGACTTAGCCGAGGTTTTACCGCCGCTCGGCAACGGGCCTCGCGGCTCGCCGGTCTGGTGTGGCTCCACGTCAGTTGAATAGAAAAGACCGCCGTCGGGCGACAGGCCCTCCGGCTCGCATAAAAAGTCAGCGTAGATTCGAAACCACGCTGGCTTTTGTGTTAGAAATATAGCCGGGACACGATATGCCAGCAGGCGCACACAGGAACCAACAGAAAAAAATAGACAGCAACAACATTGCCACGGTATTCCGAAAAGGGAACGCCATCACCAAGCTGCTGACGGACGCGATCGAAAAAGAAAACGCCGGTAAGACCGGCGTGTATTACTGGAAGAAAAACGAGGCCCAAAACCTGTATGCCCGGGCCGGGGTCCAATTCCCCGGATCAGCTGTACAGTACGGCCTCATCCATAGTATATTAAAAAAAGATTCCCCTGTCAACAGGAAATTTGTGGAACAGACTGAAACGAGACAATTTAAGCGCTGGTTTGGGGACAGCAAGGTGGTGGACAGGGACGGCGAGCCGCTGGTGGTGTACCATGGGACAGAAGACGATTTTACGGTATTTGACCCATGGAAAACCAATTATGGAGACGTTTCAGAGGGATACAGTTTCTTTACAAACAAAAAGAACGGATATGCGGATAGCGCACAGGATTATGCAAACAGGCATAAAAATGGTCATGTAATGGAAACGTATCTGAAAATTGAAAAGCCTTTGCGGCTGAAATCTGATGGATATTTTACGCCGGTGCATTATTATGATGAAAACTATCTGGATATCGACGTTCAATTTTTGAGCGGGGATTATGATGGGATCATCATTGAAAACAGCGACAAGAGCGTGGACGACAGCGTCATTTATCTGGTGCAGAATCCGAACCAGATCAAGAGCGCGACGGACAATGTGGGGACGTTCGCAAATATCCGCTATTTTGTTTCCTTGTGCCGCAATGGCCTTTCAGCGGCGCCGAAGCATCCCAGCTTGCGCTATTTTTGCCCCGTTCCCACCCAAGCGACGGCGGAGCAGAGCGGCGATAGGCAGCGGAGGGAAAAAGGCCCGCCCATTTTGACGGCGGAAAAAGGCGAGCACGAGCGCGCTCCAAGCGTAGGTGAAATCTATCTAAGTTCATTGCGCGCGACATTGCGAGCCCCGCCGCCAAAATGGGCAATAAAAGCCTTTTTCCCGGAGTGCCGTGCCGCAGGCTTTCTTTGGTACTTTCTTTCGCTTCGAAAGAAAGTACTCCCCTCTTCGGGGCGGCAGCCCCACCGTCCGCGCCGTAGTCGGCGCGTCAAGCCCCCACAGCCAAGTTGGCGCATAGCGCTGCTTGCAGGGAGGCTTTCCGCTCCCCCTACCAGGTGCGCTTATCGAAAAAAGTAAACGCCACCCGCAGAGCAGAAAATTCGACAGCCGCGCCATAGTCGCTCGTCATGCGTCCCCAAGTAGTTTCTTGGGCAAAGTTCACTCCCGTACAGCCCTCTCCCCCTTTACGACAAGCAGGAACATTCCTCGCCTTCTCCTCATAAAGACCCCCCTACCCCCTTCCGCCATCTTCTGCCCAAAATAATATGTCTTTCTCCCCCTTTTTGTCTCATTTCATAAAAACACGGACATTTTTCCTCTAGTCAAGTTTAAATGTTTGTGATACAATGAACGAGTTCCGAATGAACAACTTCTAACGAATGATTTGGGAGGAGTTTTATGCGGCCTTTGATCCTTCAAAGCGACTTCGGTTATGCGGACGGCGCGGTTTCCGCCATGTACGGCGTGGCGGAATGCGTCAGCGATCAGCTGCGCGTCTACGACCTGACCCATGATATTCCCCAGTATGACATCTGGGAAGCCAGCTATCGCCTGATTCAGACGGTGACGTACTGGCCCGAGGGCAGCGTATTTGTCAGCGTGGTGGATCCCGGTGTGGGCAGCACCCGCCGCAGTATCGTGGTGCGCACGGTGGGCGGACAGTACGTGGTCACGCCAGATAATGGCACGTTGACCCATATCAAGCGGATGATCGGGATTTCCGAGGCCCGGGTGATCGACGAAAGCATCAATCGTCTGCCCGGTTCCGGCGAAAGCTATACCTTCCATGGGCGGGATATTTACGCCTATACCGGCGCGCGTCTGGCCTCCGGCATCATCACCTTCGAGCAGGTAGGCCCGCAGGTAGACGTGGACAGCGTGGTAGAGCTTCCCGTGGTCCCCGCCGAGCTGCATGACGGCATCATCACCGGCACCATCGACGTGCTGGACGTTCGCTTCGGCAGCCTGTGGACGAACATTTCCCGGGAAATGTTCCGGGAGTTGGGCATCGAGCACGGCCAGCGGGCGGAGATCACCATCTCCAACGGCACCCGCACCCTGTACAAGAACATCGTGTTTTACGCCAAGAGCTTCGCGGACGTATACGTAGGCGACGCGCTCCTGTACGTGAACAGTCTGGACAACATGGCGTTGGCCATCAATCAGGGCAGCTTCGCCAAGGCCTATTCCATCGGCACCGGCATTACGTGGAAGCTTTCCATCCGCAAGGCCCCCAAGATCGTTTATGATTGACGCATAGCGTCCCGATCATAAAGCACTCATTCGAAAGAGGAGGATTTCACCATGAAAAAGATGTCCATTAAGACCGTCGTCGCTGTCGGCATCGGCGCCGCCCTGTTCTTCGTGCTGGCCCGGTTCGTGTCCATTCCCAGCGGCATCCCGAACACCAGCATTTGCCTGCAGTACGCCGTGCTGGCCCTGTTCGCCATCCTGTACGGACCCGTTGCCGGCGGCCTGATCGGCTTCATCGGCCACACCCTCGGCGACCTGAGCTGGGGCGGCAGCCCCTGGTGGAGCTGGGTTCTGGCTTCCGCCATGGTGGGCGTGATCATCGGTCTGGTTTCCAAGAAGATCGACCTGTCCAACGGCCGCTTCGGCAAGAAGGAACTCATCACCTTCGTGCTGACCACGCTGATCGCCATGGCCATCAGCTGGGTCGTGGTGGCTCCCGTGCTGGATATCGTGATCTACGCCGAGCCCGCCAAAAAAGTGTTCGCGCAGGGTCTGGTTGCCGGTGCTTCCAACTTCGTGACCACCGTTGTGATCGGCGGTCTGCTGATGCTGGCCTACACCAAGACCATCGCCAAGAGCGGCTCCCTGAAGCAGGAGTAATTCCGTCTCTTTCCGGGGCTGTTCGCCTGCGCTCTCCCAAACGGCAGGGCGGCAGGCGGACGGCCCCTTTGCTTTTTGTCTTTCATTTTGTTCATCGGAGGTACGTCCATGGAACCCATCATCTCTTTTCGGGATTTCGGTTTTCAGTACCGCGCTCAGGCGGAGCCGACCCTTCGCCACATTAACCTGGACATTTATCCGGGGGAAAAGGTGCTGATCGCCGGAGCCAGCGGCAGCGGCAAAAGCACGCTGATGAGCTGCATCAACGGCCTGATTCCCTTCAGCTATACCGGCACATCCACCGGCAGTCTGACGGTGGACGGCATGGAGCCCCAGAAGGAAAGCATTTTCGCCCTGAGCAAGAGCGTGGGCACGGTGCTGCAGGATCCGGACGGGCAGTTTATCGGCCTGACCGTAGGCGAAGATATCGCTTTCTCGCTGGAAAACGACTGTGTGCCGCAAGAAGAGATGCGGGAGATCGTTCAGAAAACGGCGGAGCTGGTCAGCGTGGAGGGCCACTTGGGCTACGCGCCCCATGAGCTTTCCGGCGGCCAGAAGCAGCGGGTCAGTCTGGCGGGCGTGATGGTGGACAAAGTGAAAATTCTGCTGTTCGACGAGCCGCTGGCCAATCTGGACCCGGCCACGGGCAAACAGACCATCGACCTCATCGACCGCATTCAAAAAAAGACACAGACCACGGTACTGATCGTAGAGCATCGTCTGGAGGACGTGCTGTACCGGGACGTGGATCGGATCGTGCTGATGGATCAGGGACAGATCGTAGCTGACCTGAAGCCTGACGAACTGCTCAGCAGCAGCCTTCTGCGGGAGCATGGCATTCGCGAACCCCTGTACCTGACGGCGCTGCGCTATGCCGGTGTGGAGATCACGCCGGAAAAGCGTCCCCAGCACTTGGAGAGCATGGTGCTTTCCGAAGCGGATCAGGCGAAGGTTCGTCAGTGGTATGAGGCCGTCCCCCCCTCCCCTGCCGCCCCCGAAACGGAAGAACTGCTGAAGGTGGACGATCTGGCGTTTGGCTATACGGACGATTGGATGACGTTGGAAAACGTTTCCTTCACCATCACCAAGGGTGAAATGACGGCCATCGTGGGCCGCAACGGCGCGGGCAAAAGCACTCTGAGCAAACTGATCTGCGGCTTTGAAACGCCGGATGGCGGCACGATCTCCATGAACGGGCGCGACCTCCGCAACGACACCATTCGCGAACGGGCGACCCGCATCGGCTACGTGATGCAGAATCCCAATCAGATGATCTCCAAGAATATGATCTTCGACGAGGTGGCGCTGGGGCTGCAGAACGCCGGACTGGAAGAAGCGGAAGTCCGCAGCCGTGTCGAGGCCACGCTGAAGGTCTGCGGCCTGTACCCCTTCCGCAACTGGCCGGTCAATGCCCTGAGCTTCGGCCAGAAAAAGCGCGTGACCATCGCCAGCGTGCTGGTGATGAACCCGGAGATCATCATTCTGGACGAGCCTACCGCCGGGCAGGATTTCAAGCATTACACGGAGATCATGGAATTCCTGCGGCAGCTGAATAACGAGGGCATCACCGTTTTGATGATCACCCACGATATGCACCTGATGCTGGAGTACACGTCCCGGGCGCTGGTTTTTGACACCGGGCGGATGATCGCCGATACCAGCTCCGTCCGCGTCCTGTGCGACCGGGAGCTGATCGAGCAGGCGGCGCTGAAGGAGACCAGTCTGTTCTATCTGGCGGAGCTTTGCGGCATTCAGCCTGCGGAAAGCTTCGTGCAGCGGTTTATTGATTTTGACAGGGAGGTGCGGGCAGATGGCCAAGCGCAGTAATCCGGTCATGAGCTACATCCCCGGCAAGAGCGTGATCCACGCCCTGACGGGCACCACCAAGCTGGTGTTTTTCCTGCTGTTCACCTTCTCCAGTATGCTGACCTACGATACGCGGGTGCTGCTGGGGCTGATGGTCATCAGCTTCAGCTGCTTCGCGGTCAGTCATATCAAATTCAAAGACGTCAGCTTCGTTTTCTGGTTCATGGTGGTTTTTCTGGCCTTGAACAACTTCTTTATTTTCCTTTTCTCCCCCGATCAGGGCACGGAGCTCTACGGCACTCGGGTGGTGCTCTGCCACCTGTTCGGGCCCTATGACCTGACCCGGGAGCAGCTGTTCTACCACTTCAACATTTCCCTGAAATACTTCGTGGCCCTGCCCATTGCGCTGCTCTTTATCACCGCCACCAACCCCAGCGAGTTCGCGTCCAGCCTGAACGCCGTGGGCGTGAGCTACCGCATCGGCTATTCCGTGGCGCTGGCGCTGCGCTATATCCCCGACATTCAGCGAGACTACCGCAACATTTCCACCGCCCAGCAGGCCCGAGGCGTGGAGCTGGGCAAGAAGGTCAAGCTGCACAAGCGCGTGAAGAACTCCATCAGCGTTTTGATGCCGCTGATCATGTCCAGCCTGTCCCGTATCGAGGCTATCTCCAATGCCATGGAGCTGCGGGGCTTCGGCAAGGAAAAGAAGCGCACGTGGTACGTCCAGCGGAAGTTTTCCTCCAGCGACTACATCGCCATTGCCTTCGGCGTGGTCATTCTAACCGCCAGTCTGATCATCACCTTCCACGATGGCAACCGCTTCTGGAATCCCTTCGTGTAAAGGTTCCATCAAAAACGCCCTTCGGAGTCAGCATCCGAAGGGCGTTTTTTTCGTTATGCCTTTTCCGTTCCCCGGAAAAACCGACTGAGGCCGTTCAGCGGCTCACCGGGCAGGGGCGGTCTCTCCCCCTTCTCGAAGGGCTGGGAAAACAGTTTCACCAGCTCGCCGTCGGAAGGGCGGTGCGTTGGCTCTGCGTCCAGCATCCGGCGGACGGCCTGTTCATAGGCGGGCGGCAGTTGGTTCGATATTCGAATCGGCTGTTTCTCCAGCGCCGCCTCGTACAGATAGGGCGCGTCCGTTTCCGGCAAAGCGCCTGTCCACATGCGGTGCAGGATCGCCCCAAAGGCAAAGGTGTCGATGGCCGGACCCACGTCTGCCTGCTCTCCTGCCATGCGCAGAAAGGTCTCCGGGGCCAGATACACCGGGTCGCCCTCTGTGTCGCCGCCGGGTGCGGGCGGATCGTCCGCCAGAAAGCCGCTGTCCAGATCGATCAGCCGGGCTTCGTAGCCCAGTTCCCCCTTACGGAGAAGCACATGCTCGGGCTTCAGATCCGCGTGAACGATCCCCTGCAGATGAAGCCGCTGCAGACACAGCGCCAGACTGAGCAAAATTTCCCGCTTGTCCTCCATGGGCAGCGTCTCAACGGCGCTTTCCCCCGTCAGACGGGGTTCGGGAATCTCCTCCGAAACCGCGTAATAGTGCAGCCCGAAGCGGAAGAAGTCCGTTACCGGCACCAAGGTGTCGCCGATCACGCAGGACATGGCGCTGTACAGGCGTCGCTTTTTTTCCTCGAAACGACGGCAGCGGGCGAGCTGCTTTTCCCGCAGGACGGGGTTGGCGTTCTCCGCCGGGTAGATCGGGGAAAGAAATTCCTTCAGAAAAAAGCGCCGCTGGCCCCTCCGGACGATGCACCAGCGGGCACTGCCGCTCCCCGCCGTCTGCAGCGGGGTCAGCAGCTCATAGGCTCCAATCTTTTTCATACTGAACTTCCTCGGTTCGGTCATATCCGGGCTGATAGCGTTTCCAGCTTTCCCGCAGTGCGTCCGCGTCCCCGGGATGCTGCCGCAAGCTGTTCAGATGCTCCTGCCGCAGCGCCGTCAGGCGGGGTTCAAAATACCGCTTCATTTCGTCAAAATGGTCAAATCCGAAGGGCAGGCAGCAGAGAGTCGCGTCGTCCCCGGCCAGACGGCGAATGGCCGCCGCCAAGCGGCGCTGCCACGTGGCCGCGTCCTGCGCGCCGGTCAGCGAGGCCAGAAAGATTTCTTCCAGCTCCATGGGGCTAAACACGCAGCCGTATACCCCGTCCGTGGCACAGATCAGCAGCCCCTTCGGCGGCAGTGTAACCGAACGCAGATGAAGCCGCACCGGCCGGTCGGCGCTGACGCACAAGCTCAGCGGCGCGTCGCAGCGCAGGCGTTCCAGCTCGTCCATGCGGAATTTCACATCGTCCCGGGTATACAGGTGCAGCCCGTCCTCATCCAGCACATAGCCCCGGCTGTCCCCCGCCCACAGAAAGCAGGCCCGTTCTCCCATATCGTACAGCGCCATGCACAGCGTGGTAGGCAGAAGCCGCTGCATACTGCCCACGATGCGGCTGCTGCCCTCTGTGAGCCGGTGCTCCTGCACAAAGGCGTTCAGGTCGGTTTCCAGCGTTTCCTGCAGGGAATGCTGCCATTCCTTACCCTCTGCCGGTGTTTTCGGGAGACAGCGGCAGGCAGCGGCCCAACGCTTCACGCTCTGCGTCGCCACGCGGGAGGCCGCGTATGCGCCGGTCTGGCCGTCCAGCTCGGCATAGCGCCGGCTGCCCAGCCCGCCGCAGCCATCCGCCACGCACAGAAGCGACACCGGCGGCTTGGATAGAATCGAAAAGCTGTCTTCCCCCTGACGGGGCAGAACGCCGTGATTCAGCGTTAAAATACGGGAAGAAATACAAAGCCCCCCTTAAATCGTGTTGCAGACGGAGTCCAGTACCTGCGAATACTCCACGTCCTCCAAGCCCTCGCTGACCGTCTGCACATGGATCACCTGTCCCCACTCGGAGGAAATGCGGTTCCATTCCGGCGCGTCCGGCGCAAAGATCAGCAGGCGTTTGGCATTTTCATCCATGCAGCCGCCCAGCTGCTCGTCCTCCCACCAGAGGGTCAGCTCGTCGAAGTCCTGCGCCATGCCCTCCGGGTACCACGGGGCGATCTTGCCATGGCCCAGTTCATGGGTGGGCGCGTCCGACCAGACGACGATAATATGCCGCTTCTTGACCCCCTCCCGGGTCCAGTCGCTGCGAATGGCGTAGGCCAGCGCTTCCAGCCCGTCCTCCGGGATATCGCCGCCGCCCTTGGCGTGGATGCCTTCCACGCAGTCCCGCAGCATTTCCGCCTGCTCCGGCAGGGTGAAAAAATCGCTGGACAGCATAGCTTCCTCGCCGTCGGCAATATAGTCCCGGAAGGCGATCACCTTCACCCGCAGCTGGTGGATGGTCTTGTGCTTTTTCTCCATTTCCCGGGTGATATCCTGATACAGATTCAGCGCGTTCTGTTTCACAAAATCCAGCACATGGCGCATACTGCCGGTGGAATCAATACAAAATACCATATCGACGTTGTAAGTAAGCTGATACCCCGCCACGGTTCGTCCTCCTTTGAGCTCGTGATGAAGAATATTGTCGTATCATGGTAACATTCTGCGCAAAGCGGCGGATTTCCTGCCGTTTTTCAGAAGGAAAACCGTGCCGGGCAGCGAAATGAAGTAGGTGGATTGATTTTGGAAAGGACTGGAGCTTTCATGAAATTCCGGAAGACGCTGGGCGTTCTTTTAACCCTTTTGGGCTGTATCGCTGCTTTTCTGGGGCTGGCGGCGGCGGTCGTGCCGCTGGTCTCCAACGCGCAGCTGCAGCTGGTGCTGGACTCCTTTGCCACGCCCTCCCGGAGTCTGTTGGTCAACGCGATCAACCAACTGATGACTTTTGTTCTCTCTCATTCCCTGCCGGTTCTGCTGGGGGGACTGCTGGCGGCTTCGGCGGGGATCGCGGTGCTCGCCTGCATGGGGCCGAAAAGCGTCCGTGACGATGAGTCGGACGATCGCCGTCCCGCCCGTTTTTCGGAGGACGTGGAAAAACAGGCCGGCCTTTGGCGGTCGGAACGGGCAAAGGACGTGCTGCCGGACAATCCCTTTGCGGCTCCTTCCGCGGAGGACGGGCTGGCCGCCAGTCAGGGCGGCTGGCGCGGCGGTTCTTTTCAGGCGATTCGGGAGGAACGGGCCAATAACTTCGCCCCGGCGGCGCAAAGTCATGCCGCTTCATTCGCCAGTGTGAAATCCACGGAGCGCAGCCCCTATCAACGGCCCGAAGCGCAGGAGCGCAGTCCTTACCAGCGCCCGGAGGAGCCGGTTGTTCAACCCTTCGATCGTTCGGACGATTCCTTTCCCGCGCCCTCTGTCGAGGAAGAATCCGACGCCAGTCCCAGCCTTTCCTCCATCTTTGAAGAAGACCTGCTGTTCACCCGCAGCCAGGCTTCACAGACAGCCGCGCATTCTGAAAAGCCTGCCGAAAAGGCGGAAGAACCGGCTCCCGATTTTGACCTGACCTTCGAAAGTGACGAAGCGGAGGACAGTCTTTTCTTTCCCACCGTTTCCCCCGAAGCCAAATCCAACAGCGAATCGTTGACGACCCCGGTCATTGACGAGCCGCTCCAAAATTCAAAGGCTGGTGAAAGCAAAGAAGCGGCTCCCATGATTCCCGCTGCCGCAAAGCAAAAGGTGAAGATTCGGAGCACCATGGGCAAGCACACCTGCTGAACGTTCCTGTCGTAGCATTTGCTGCATAAAAAAGCGGACGCCATACGTCCTCTTTTTATGTAAACGCGGTTAGGAATGGGAGTCATTTTTGCGGCAAAATAGGTCCTTTTCCTCTCCTTTTGATTTTGACCAAGGCTGCAAGTCCTGTTTGGGGCTATTTTCTCTTTGACAACGATCACAGCCTTACAGGTATAAAAAAGGACGCCCCCCATACAGGAGAGCGTCCTCATTTTTGTTTATTCGTTCGTTGCGGACTGGACTTCCGCTTCCTGCGCGGCCAGCAGGTCGTTCAGAAGCTTTTCCGTCACTTCGAACACCACATGTTCCCCTTCGCTGCCGTCGGCGGCAACCGCCCAGATTTCATACCGGACGCCCGCCTTGGGTTCCTTGGAGAAATCGTACTGAGGCTTTTCCAGCTCGGAAGGCTTGTTATCCGTGTTGGCCTTCACCAGCCGATAGCCCGCCGCATTCTCCACAGCATCCCACTTCAGCATCCAGGAGCCGTCCTTTTTCAGCACCAGCTTCACGTGCTCGGGCTTAGCCAAGGCAACCGTCACGTTTTCTGCAACCGGCTCCGCAGCGGGTTCTTCTATCACCACAGGCTCCACGAAGGCGTTATCTTCCAGCGTCACAGGCTCCTGTGCGGGAGTCTCCTGTGCAGGGGTTTTCTGCACAGGGTCTTCCGTTTTTCCATCTTTCGTGGTAGTGCTGCTGGACGAAGCGGGTTTCACCGTCAGGTTCAGGTTGCCGGTAACGGAATTGTTGGCGGCATCCGTGACCTTGACTGTCAGCAAATAAGTGGTTTCGCTGTCCACGGTGATCCCATTGCTGGAGAACTCGCCGGTGGAAGCGTTAATGTTCAGATCAAGCTTGCCAGCATCCGCCGTATATTCGAAGAAGTACGGTGCCTCGCCGCCGCTCACGGTCAGCACGCTCTTGGTGAAGGCCTCGCCGGAGGTCACTTCGAAGCTGCTGCCGTTCAGGGCCAGGGGTTCGGTGGGAACGGTGCTGTCCTTGATCTTGAAGCTGTAGATCGTGCCAGCGGACCAGCCGTTCTTGTTCTGCGCGTACACCTGAATGGTGTAGGTGCCCACTGCGGAGGTAGAACCGCTGAGAACGCCGGTGTTGGGATCGAACTTCAGGCCTTCGGGAATGGTGCCGTCGAACTTCCAACCGGTCAGCGGGCCATTGGTAGCTTCGAACTGCACATTCACCGCAGCGTCCTTCTCAAAGGAGCCGTCTTCCTTGGGCTGAACTGCGGGAACCTCGGAGGGCTGCGCCGCAATGTTCAGCACAAAGCTGTTGTAGCTGCTGCCCGCCGCATTGGTCGCGGTCGCTTCCACGGTATAGGTGCCGGAAGCGTTGGGCTTGCCGCTGATGGTGTTGCCGCTAATGGTCAGGCCAGGGTTGCTGGGCGTGATGGTCACATTCCAGTTCACCGCAGAGCCGGACTTGATTGCCAGCGTCATGGACGCATCCACGTCCTGCATCAGGTTCTCGTTGCCGGTGATGGCGATGGAGCCGGGCTCCACGATGACCTTCTGAGTCTCGGCACTGGTGGCCTCACCGCGATAAGCGGTATTGCTGGCCTGCGCCTTCACCACCACAGAAATGGCCTTATCCTGATCGTCCGCCGTGACGGTGTAGGTCGCACCGGTCGCGCCGGGGATCTCCGCCTTATCGCGCAGCCACTGATAAGTCAAGGCCGTCGTTTCGGCTTCCTTGGGCTGGACTTTGGCCTGCAGGGTCGTAGCGTTGGCATTGACCACAGGCTGCGCAGCGCCCTCGATGGTCACGCCGGTCAGGTTGGCAATGTTGGTCACCTTGCCGGTGTTCACGGTCTGCTGGCTGCCGGTGTAGCTGCCGGTGCCTTCCACCACCAGACGGATGGTCTTGCCGATGCAGCCGGAACCAACGTCCACCGTCTGCGCGTTGGAGATGACCGTGGTGTTGCCCGCATCGTCCACCGCGTACCAAGTCAGCTTCACGCTGGCGGAAGCGGGCTCATAGACCGCCTGCAGACGGTCACCCACGTTGGGAGCCGCATCCTTGGTGGTCAGGTTGGTGATGCTGGCGCTGGTCACAGCACCGGCGGTAACGACCTTCTGCGTTTCGATCGCCGCCAGAGAGCTGCCGTTGTACGCGCCCGTGCCGGTAATGGTCAGCTTGATGGTCTTGCCCACCGCGCTCACGGGCACTTCATAGTAGTTGTTGGTGCTGACGTTTACGCCGTCCAGCTGCCACAGGCAGGTGTAGGTAGCGCCGCTGGGCTCCACGATAGGCTCCAGACGATCGCCTACCACAGGCGCGTCATGATTGAACTTCACGCCCACCAGCTGCTGACGGTTGGTGACAGCGGCGGTGTAAGCGCTGACCGCGTAGCCGGTCCAACGGCCGGAGCCGTCTACCCGCAGGCGGAAGGTGCAGCCCACATCCTGCTCGGTCACAGCGTAGGAGGCGTTGTTGCCCACCACGGATTCCTTGCCGTTGGTGTCGGTGCGCAGCCACTGATAGGTGATGGCGGCGTTGGAAGGATCCACGCTCTGGATCGCCAGAATGTTGCCCACCACGGGGTTCATGTTGTTGATGGTAACGCCGTTGACCTTGTAGGAGGCGTTCTCGATCAGGAACTGGCTCATCATGTAGCCCACGCGGCTGCCGATCTGAATGCGGTACCAGCCGTTCAGGCGTTCCAGAATTTTCACCTGCGTACCGACGCTGTAAACGCCGATAATGGCATAATTGGTGCTGGGGCCGGTGCGCAGACGCACACCCTTGCCGTTGGCGGCCCACACGGTCGCGTCGCCGTCATAGCTGGGAGCGGGGCTGCCGTCCTTGCGCAGGAACTGGGTCATCATGTAACCCACGTTGCCGCCCACGCTGATACGGCACCAGTTCTGGCCTTCCGCCAGAATGATGGCCCGGGTGCCTACCGGCCACTTGCGCAGCACCGCGTAAGTGGTGCTGGGGCCGGAACGCATCCGCACGCCGTAGCCGTTGCCGCTGACCACGGTGGCGTTGGTGTTGGCCACGGGGGTCATACTGCTGCTGGTGGGCTGCAGATACTGGCCGTACATATAGCCGGTGCGCCCGTCGGGCGTTTCCACCCGGTACCATCCGTTGCTGACACTGAGAACCTTCACGGTCGTGCCGGTTTTGTAACTGCTGATGGTGGTGGCGCTAAAGGAGGCCTTCGCCCGCAGACGAAGCCACCCGCCGACCACGGTCGCGTATTCCGTTGCCGCCAGTGCGCCGGTCATAGGCATCAGCCCGATCAGCAGAACTGCGACAAGCAAAATCGCAAGACTACGTTTCATCTTAAAATCCCTCCGTTTCCCCTGCGGATCATCCGCAAGGCGTTTCACAATTATTAGACGAACAGGGGCAGGTTTTTCTTCCCTGTTCAGAGAAAGATTATCAAATTTTTTTGAAAAAAACGCTTATTCTTTCTCCCGGGCGATGTAAATAGGGCGACGTTTGGTTTCCAGATAGGTCTTGCTTAAATATTGCCCCAGAATGCCCACGCAGAAAAGCTGAATGCCGCCCAGAAACAGGATGATGCAGATCATGGCCGGGAAGCCCGCCACCGGGTCGCCCCAGATCAGCGTCTTAATGAAGAAGTACAACAGCAGCAGAATGGACACCCCGCAAAAGACCACGCCGGTAATGGACGCGATTGCCAGCGGCGCGGTGGAAAAGGCGGTGATGCCGTCGATGGAATAAAGGAACAGCTTCCAGAAATTCCACTTAGTCTCCCCCGCTACCCGCTCCACGTTTTCATATTCCAACCACTTGGTGCGGTAGCCCACCCAGCTGAAAATTCCCTTGGAAAACCGGCTGACTTCCTTCAGGCTGAGAATGCTGTCCACCATCTGGCGGGTCATCAGGCGAAAATCCCGCGCCCCGTCCACGATTTCCGTCTTGGAGATGCGGTTGATGAGGCGGTAAAACTGCCGGGCAAAAAAGCTGCGAATGGGCGGTTCGCCCTTCCGGGTGACGCGCCGGGTGGCTACACAGTCGTAGCCTTCTTTCTCAATGCTCTGCAGCATTCCGGGCAGCAGCTCCGGCGGGTCCTGCAGGTCTACATCCATAATGGCCACATAATCGCCCGTGGCGGCCTCCAGCCCGGCATACATGGCGCTTTCCTTGCCGAAATTCCGGGAAAAGCTGATGAAATGCACCCGCTCGTCCTGCGCCCGCAGGGCGCGAAATTCTGCCAGCGTGCCGTCCTTGCTGCCGTCGTCTACAAACCAGAACTCCCACTGGCAGTCCATTTCCGCCGTGCGCTTCAAAAATTCCCGATAGAAAATCGGCGCTGCTTCTTCTTCGTTATAGCAGGGCACGATCACGCTAACGGTCTTCATAGGCTTTCCTCCTGACTCTGGCTTGAATCCTGAAACTGAAAGCTGTCTGTCAATTCCTTCAGCGTGGCCAGATCATCCCGCAGCTCCTGCAGGGCCAGCGGCATCAGCTGATAGGTGGTGGCCTCAGGCCAGGCCTGCCACAGCTCGATCAGGTCATTTCCCTGATAGAAGGCTACGCCGTCCAGCCGGACGCGCAGGCCGCTGCCGTCCGCCGTTTCCAGAATCGCCTGAACGTGCAACGTCTGACGGTCGTACTGCGCCTCTACCCGGGGATAGGTGGGTTCGATCATCACGGACTTACCTTCGCCCTGCAAAGCGTTCAAAATTTGGGGCCAGCTCTCCAGCAGCTCCAGCGCGGTTCTGGGATTGCCGATGGTGGTGCAGGCCACGCTCATCAGCGCCCGCCCCTTGGGCATCCGAAACACATAAGCGGACGCAAAGGGATTGCAATCCTGCATCAGGGCATACAGGCCGCTAAGACCGTCCGGCACGGACAGGGAACCCGCATCCTCCACTTCGCAAAGCTCTACGCCCTCCGGCTGAAAAAAAGTGCCGAAGCCGGCTCCATCTTCTTCCTCTGCCAGCACCGCCGGGGCCACCATAAGCAGCCCCGCCAGCAGCAGGGCGAACCAGCGTTTCATCATTGGTGTTTTCCGTTTCATGGACGGTTTCCTCTCTTTCCCCGCACAGAACGCAGCGGTTTACCTCTCTATTGTACCATGAATCCGCCGTTTATGACAATGAAACTTGTTTGCGGTGCAAAAATCTGCTATACTGCCATGGAATGATTGTGTAAGGGAGGATGGACGATGCGCATTGCCCTTGTGGCCGATCTGCACGGCAACCGTCCCGCCACGGAAGCACTGGAACGGGATCTGGCCCTGACGAAGCCGGATCGGATCGTCTGTCTGGGAGATATTGTCGGTAAGGGGCCCAGCAATCTTTTTACCTATGAGTGGGCTTTCGAGCACTGCCAGCTCATCATCGGCGGAAACTGGGACTACGGCGTTGGATGCAGGACTTTTCCCAGAGATCACTACTACTGGGATCAGCTGGGCCCGGAACGACTGCGTTGTCTCCGGGAGCTGCCCCAGGAGACGGAATTCTGGTTCAGTGGCCGCCGGTTCCGCCTGTTCCACGGACGGCCTGTCATGCCGGAGCTGTACACCGTGGCGGACGACCGGGAACTGCTGCAATCCTTTCTGGTGGACGCGAAGGGCGTTCCCTATGACGGGCTGCTCTATGCGGACGCGCACCGTCAGGCCATGCGCACCCTGTCCCCCGGGATCATCGTCAACACCGGCAGCGTCGGCAACGCCATGGGCGTGCCCAAATGCTGCTACGCCCTGCTGGAAGGCGAAGAAGGCCGCATTCCAGCGCCGCTGGAAGTTCGGCTGCGCCAGCTGGATTACGACCGGGAACAGGCCGTCCGGGACGCGGAAGCCGCCGATGGCCTGCCCATAAAGGAAGCCTATATCCGGGAGATACAGACGGGCATCTATTCCCGTTCGCATGGATAACGTCTCTTTTTCGCCCCCGAAGCGCTGGTGCTTCGGGGCACTTTTATTTGCCTCAAACCAAAAACCGGGAAGCCCCTTTTGGAGCCTCCCGGTTTCTTTCTTTTTGGAAAAATCAGATCTTCGCAGCGATACGAGCGGCGATCTGATCCGCACACAGGTCGTAGGCCCGCAGCACGTCCATGGCCTTGCCGCTCTGGCCGAACTGATCCTCTACGCCGATCTTGGTGAAGGTATATTCGCCGTTGCCCACCAGCACGTCGGCCACCGCGTCGCCCAGACCGCCGATGACGCTGTGTTCTTCCGCCGTGAAGACGTTCTTGCACTTCTGAGCGTAACGGGCCACCAGCTCCCGATCCAGCGGCTTGATGGTGTGCAGGTTCACGACCGCCACATCCTTGCCCTGTTCCTTGAGCAGTTCCGCCGCCATCAGGCTCTGTTCCACCATCAGGCCACAGGCAAAGATGACTGCGTCCTTGCCGTCCCGCATGACGTTGCCCTTGCCCACTTCGAAGGGCATGGGATCGAAGACGGTGGTCGCCAGACGGGCCAGGCGCAGGTACACGGGGCCGTCGATCGCGGCAGCCGCTTCCACGGCCTTGTAGGTCTCGTTGGCATCGCAGGGGACGATCACGGTCATGCCCGGCAGAACGCGCATGAGGGCGATATCCTCGATAGCCTGATGGGTGCCGCCGTCCTCGCCCACGGTCACGCCCGCATGGGTGAAGGCGAACTTCACGTTGTTATGGGGATAGCATACGCCGTTGCGGATCTGCTCAAAGTTGCGACCCGCAAACACAGCGAAGGTGGAGCAGAAGGGGATCAGGCCCATGCAGCTCATACCGTTGGCCACGTCCACCATATTGGCTTCCGCAATGCCCAGATCAAAGTGACGCTCCGGGAAAGCCTTCTGGAAAATACAGGTCTGAGTCGCCTGGGCCAGGTCGGCGTCCAGCACGACGATCTTATCGTTCTTCTTGGCCAGCTCTACCAGAGCCTCGCCGTAAGCCACGCGGGTTGCTTTCTTCTCACTCATTGCTCACGCCTCCAATTCCTTGAGCGCCTGGTCGCGCTGCTCCGCATTAGGAGCCTTGCCGTGCCAGCCCACCTGATTTTCCATGAAGGATACGCCCTTGCCCTTGACGGTGTGGCAAAGGATGCAGGTGGGAACGTCCTTCTCGGCGGGCTGATGCAGCGCATCCAGCACCTGCCTGAGGTCGTTGCCGTCCGCCACTTCGATGACATGGAAGCCGAAGGCGGTGAACTTCTGGGCGATATTGCCCAGACCCATGACCTGATCGTTGGTGCCGTCGATCTGCAGACCGTTGTTATCCACGATGAAGGTCAGGTTGTCCAGCTTATAGTGAGCCGCGGACATGGCCGCTTCCCATACGATGCCTTCCTGCAGTTCGCCGTCGCCCAGCACGGCGTACACGTGGCAGGGGTTGCCGGTGTGCTTCGCGCCCAGCGCCATGCCGACCGCAATGGACGCGCCCTGACCCAGAGAGCCGGTAGAAGCGTCCACGCCGGGGCACTTTTTCTTGTCGGGGTGGCCCTGCAGAATATTGTGCAGCTGCCGGAAGCCCCCAAATTCCTTCTTGTCGAAGAAGCCCTTTTCGCCCAGCACGGCGTACAGCGCAGGGGCGGCGTGGCCCTTGGACAGCACCAGACGGTCGCGGGCAGGGTCGTTAGGGTTCTTGGGATCCACCTTCATCAAATCATAATACAGGGCGACCAAAATCTCCGTGGCGGACAGGGATCCGCCGGGATGGCCCGAACCGGCAGCGGCGGTCATGGTGATAATGTCCCGCCGTACCTGCTTACAGACCGCTTCCATTTCCGGAATGTTCATGATAACCTCTCCTCTATTGCGATACTTCAAGGCCCTTAAGAGCCATGTTAGCGCATTTTGATTATAGTCATCCAAGGAAAGGCTTGTCAACCCATATTTGCAAATTGGTACTCTATTGTCATCTTCCCGCAAAGAAAAAACGCCCCGCAGGCGGCGGGGCGCAGGCGTCTTTGGCTTACAGGGTGCCGGTGACGGTCAGGGTGCTGGAGCCGGGCGCGGTCGTCCAGACGCCGGTCGCCGCGTCCTGCGTATACGTGGCGGCGGGAACCGTCACCTTTCCGGCCACGGTGGCGAAACGGCCGGTGGTCGCGTCATAGGTGTAATCCGTCCCGGCAGTCCATGCGGTTCCGTTGAAGGTGACGGAGAGATTCTGCAGAATCGGGTTGAACACGTCGGCGACGATCGCCGCATCCGTTTCTTCCGCGGCTTCATTGCCGTAGTTCTCGATCAGGAACGTATAGGTGAGCTGCCCATTCTGGGGCACCGACGCGGGTGTGAGCGCCTTACTGATGCTCAGGCAGGGTTCGCTGGCGGCGTTGATCGTGGCCGCAGCGGTCACGGCGGCGGGCAGGCCCTCGCCGGTAACGGTCGCCCGGTTGACGATAGAGTCCTCCACGGCCCGGGGCGCATAATCATTGGTATGGACCTGATAGACCAGCAGTGCGTTTCCTCCGGCGGGCACGCTGATCCCCGTGACCGTCATGGGCGGCCCGGCAGTGACGGTGGGGGTCGTCTGAAGCAGACCGTTCACATAATATTTCAGGCTGCCAGCCCGGTATTCCAATGGTGTGACCGTGCCCTCGCCGAACGCGTACGCGCCCAGATCGTCCGTAACGGTCAGCCCGGCGAACGCCGCCGCGCCGCTATTGACGATGCTGACGGTATAGGTGACGCAGGTATCACAGCCGTAGGTGTCAGTGACGGCGGTTTTCGCCACCGCCAGAATATCAACCAGTTCGCCCGTCACGATATTGGAGCGGGTAACGGTATTATTATAGGAAAGGGTCGCCTGATTGGTAAAGGTTGCCATGTTCATTCCTCCCTGGTGTTTTGAAAGGAGGGAGGTTTCTCCCTCGCTTTACTATATGCGGTTGGGAGGAAGGGGTGCAGGGAGGAGTTGCAGCGTTGCTATACAACGGCTCTGCCGCAGGGATTTTTTTGGCCGTGCGGCATGGCGCGCCGACTCTGGCAGGGAAGTGTGTACGCAGCCCTATGGGGTGCGGTTTTGTTTTGGCAGCGCCGATCGTTTGCCCTGAGGCCCCCTGTCAGAGACGAAGGGAAGCGAACTTTGCTGTGTGAAACCTCCCGCGACGAAGCCTGACGCGCCGACTACGGCGCGGGTGGTGGGGCTGCCGCCCCGAAGGGGGCAGTACTTTCTTTCGAAGCGAAAGAAAGTACCAAAGAAAGCACGCGGCACGGCGAC
>ERZ773139.1105-NODE-1105-length-32602-cov-11.791839_pt1 | contig 32602 bp, 27 predicted proteins | sample MGYA00580854_ERZ773139 | MGnify/ENA primary metagenome ERZ773139 (study PRJEB29015, sample SAMEA2737809) | human gut metagenome | biome: human gut; feature: human-associated habitat; material: faeces | place: China | collected 2012 ...
GCCTGCGCTTTGCTATCCGCGAAGGTGGCCGCACGGTTGGTTCCGGCGTCGTTGCCAAGGTCATCGAGTAATCTAAGGTTCATTCAGGGACGCTTTCCAGTCGGGGAGCGTCCCTTTTCTGCATGATGCAAAGCAGCAGCCTCCACAATCGCCCGCATACAGCTGACGCGGCGCGGAAGGGGGGGACGTGTCCATCAGCAGACAGCGTCCTGCCCACGGGTCGCTAATCAGCAGCTTCGACTGCTGGCAGGATAGGAAACGAATCAACCCGAATTCCCCTAATTGCACATCCGGCACAACTGAATCCAGAGGAAAATGCAGCAGCTGCTCGCCCACGCCAGCCCAAATCGTGTGGTCATCGGCAATTGTTACCGCGCCGCACCAGCCGGGAAGCAGCGCGACGGGCGCAAAATCGCCGCTTGTCAGACATAGGCGGAAAAGCAGCGTTTGCGGCGGGTCGGGGCTCAGCAGCGACAGGCAGGTGAGTACTCCGCCATCCGCCGCGACCCGCATCGGACAACCCGGAACGGGATATGCAGCAATTTCCCGCAAATCCGGCAGGGAAAAAATGTGCAAACAGCCGTCCTCGCAGCCGCAGACGATTACTTGCCAATCGACGACCGCGCAGTCGCATGGGCGAATTCCAGTGGGCGATGTAACCAGCGGGTAATCATGTGCATCATACAGTGTTAGACAGTTCGTCTCGCTGGAGAGCGTCAGCAGCTGATTTCGCCAGCAGCGAAGCACCTCGACGCCCGGCGGCAGCGTGCTGATTCGCCCTTGACGGTACAGCAAGCGGTTGACGGAATCAGCCAGCGCAACATCCGCCCCGCACGCGGCCAGCAGGGTCGGATGTGCCAGCGGTGTCGGGATTTTCCGCCACTTGCCGCACCATGAGAGCAGTCCCGCTGCACTCGCCAGATAAACTTCCACACGCGCCACCTCCCTGCATCAGGCTATGCCGCGCAGGGCGGCGGGGTGCAAAAATCAAATGCAATTCACAGGAGGAAAACACGATGTATCACTACAAAACACACGGCACTTGCTCGTCCGAAATTGAACTGGAGATTCAAAACGGTATCATCACGCATTGCAAGTTCATCGGCGGCTGCAAGGGCAACACGCAGGGCTTGGCGCGCATGGTCATTGGCTGCAAAGCGGATGAAGTTGCCCAGAGATTGGAAGGCATTCCCTGCCGCGGTAACACGTCCTGCCCAGATCAGCTGAGCAAGGCGATTCACGAATACCATGAGTGAAGCCGGGAAGGAGCAAATTTTGTCCGAAACGAACCAGCTTCCCACCTCGTTTGAAGAGATGGATTTGTCCAAAGAAGTGCTGCGCGCCATCAAAGACATGGGGTTCACGACGCCATCGACCGTGCAGGCGAAGACGATTCCGCTGATGATGTCCGGCGCGGACGTGAACGCAATCGCACCAACCGGCACGGGCAAAACCTGCGCATTCGGCATTCCGATGCTCGAATATGTGCAGCTTAATGAATCGGAAGTTCAGGAAGTGGTGCTTGCGCCAACCCGCGAACTGGCGCTGCAAATCGGGGATGAACTGACCAAATTGGCCAAGTACATCAGGGGCTGCCGCATTGCTGTGCTCTACGGCGGACAGCCGATTCCCAAGCAGCTTGCCGCGCTCAAGCGCAAACCGCAAATTCTCGTCGCAACCCCCGGGCGGCTGCTTGACCACATGAACCGCGGCAACGTCCATCTGAATGCCGTCCACACGATGGTGCTGGACGAGGCGGACGAGATGCTCAACATGGGCTTTGTCAAGGACGTGACGCGCATCATCGAGGCGACGCCGGACGAGCGGCAGATGGTGCTGTTCTCCGCGACGACGAATCAGGACGTGCTGACGATTGCGTGGAAATATCAGCATGACCCGATTGAAGTTACTGTCGAAGCGACGAAGCAGGATCGGCCGCAGATTGCGCAGTATGTCATTTCGACCGAACAGAACAAGAAGATTGACCATCTGCTGTATCTGCTGGATGCGGATGTTTACCAGCGTGTCATGATTTTCTGTAACACGAAGTTTATGACCGACCGACTGACGGAGCGTCTCAAAAAGGAAGGCTATCAGGCGGAGTGCATCCACGGCGACGTGAAGCAGAGCCAGCGCAATGTGGTCATGAACGACTTCCGGCGCGGAAAATTCCCGATTCTGATTGCGACGGACGTGGCGGCGCGCGGCATCGACGTCGATGACGTGGAAGCAGTCATCAATTTTGATCTGCCCGCTGAAAACGAATACTATTTGCACCGTATCGGCCGAACCGGGCGCGCGCACAAGCACGGCGTGAGCTTCTCGCTGGTCACGTTCCAAGAGAGCGTGCGCATGGACGAGATTCTCAAGTACATGATTGCCAAGCCGCTGCCGCTGCATTTCGAGGATGGCATCCTCCGAAATGAGGATGGCACGCCTTTCTTTGACAATATTTGATTGATGCAAGACGCTGGGAGGAGATTCCCGGCGTCTGTTGCGTTTGGAGGGAAAATGCGGAAAAAGCATTGGTGGATTTTGCCTGTGCTGGCGATTCTGGTCGCTCTGGCACTAATTGCGCTGGATGAGCGGCTGATTCTGCGGACATACACGGTTGCGTCGCCGAAGCTGACGGCGGAGGTTCGGCTTGCGGTCGTCACGGACTTCCATTCGTCTGATAATGCGGAGGAAGTGGCGGCGATGGTTGCTTCCTGCGCGCCGGATGCTGTGCTGCTGGTCGGCGATTTGTTCGATGACGACACGCAAAATCGTCCGACGGAGCGGACGCTATCGCTGATGCGGCAGCTAAGCGCGCAGTACCCGTGCTACTATGTGTCCGGCAACCACGAGGCATGGACGGGCGAGATGGACGCGCTCTATCGGCAGACAGAGGAAGCGGGGGTGACAGTGCTGCGGATGTCGTCAGGCATCCTGACAGTGCGCGGGCAGCGAATTGCGCTGTGCGGCATCCCTGACCCGTATGAGATGGTGTTCAGCGGCGCACCGGACACGGAAGAGCAGCTGCGGCAGGCGCTCGAAGACGTGGATTCAGCGGACTTCACCGTCCTGCTGGCGCACCGCCCGGAGCTGCTGGCGAAGTACGCGCAATTCCCGCTCGACCTCGTGGTGTCGGGTCACGCACACGGCGGGCAGGTGCGGATTCCGGGGGTGCTGAATGGGCTGTACGCGCCCAATCAGGGGTGGTTCCCGAAGCTGGCGGGCGGGGCGTATACTCAGGATGGCACGACGCTGATTGTCAGCCGCGGCTTGGCTGTGCGGACACGACTGCCGCGCATCTTCAACCGCCCAGAGGTCGTGCTGGTGCGCTGCGTTCCGGCAGAGTGAGCAGTACAGGAAAAAATCATCAGTTTTTTGCAAAAATGTCTTGCGTTTTTTTCAATTCTCAGGTATAATGAGCGCGGTTGAATCCTTCGGGTCTGTGGTTGCAAGCCGATGCCAGTCGCAGGCCAAGCGGTCCACGTAATCCGGCCAAAGCGCCGGGGAGCATGGTGCGGTTTAGAGGTAAGCCCGTCCGGAATGCGGAAGCATTTCGAGAGGAGTGCGTGAGGGCGCACGATGCGTTGAGCAACCTCCCAGACGGCGAGTGTGGGGTCAAAGACCAGGTCAGCCGAAGGTTCGCCTATTCTAAATCATTCAGGGGGTTCCAATACCATGTACACTGACAAGACGCTGGTTTGCAAAGACTGCGGCAATGAATTTGTTTTCACTGCCGGTGAACAGGAATTCTACGCCGAGAAGGGCTTCCAGAACGAGCCCACCCGTTGCAAGGCGTGCCGTCAGGCGCGCAAGGCCAGCCGCCCTGCTGCCGGTGGCACCCGCGAGATGTTCGACGCCGTGTGCGCTGAATGCGGCAAGCCCACCAAGGTTCCTTTCCAGCCCAGGGAAGATCGCCCTGTCTACTGCAGCGAGTGCTATGCAGCGCGTCGTGGTTAATCCCCAACGCACCTGACAAAACTGTTGCAAGGAGTCCTCGCCGGTTCGCGCCGGCGGGGGCTTTTTTTGCGTGTTCGCCTTCCGAAAAATCAGGCAATATGGTATACTAATACTAATTCTCATCTAAAACATGTCATTCGCACAGCATCTTTTCCGCCACGGCTTTGCTTCGTTCCGCTCGCGCGTACCTCCAGTACGCCTCGCTTCACTCAGCTTTGCCGGAACGAAAAATCTGCTATGCTCGATGCCATGTTTTGGAATCGAATTAGTATAATGGCAAATGGGGGCGATTTCTATCGACATAAAGGAACTGATTCGCTGCCGTCTCGGCGGGCAGCACCTCTTGACGCAGCGTGCCTCGAACGCCGAAATCGCGGCGGATTTATGCGGCGCGCAGGCGCAAATCCTCCGCAATGCGCTCTTCACCCTGCAAAGCCGGACGGGCAGCAGCGATTTTTCCGGTCTGCTGAAAACGTGGACGCTGCGCGGGACGCTCCACCTGATTCCAGAAAGCGATCTGCCGCTGTACGTTCATCAACAGGGGGCGGCGGAGGACGTGTGCGATACGCCGTGGTATGGGTGGATGACGAAATGCGGCTGCGCGCTGCCGCCGGAGCGCGAGAAGGCGTTTGCGCGGCTGATGGTGCAGGAAATCGCGTCGGGGAACGATACGCGCGAAGGATTACGGCAGGCATGTCAGGCGGCGGGGATGACGGCGGACGAGGAGAAGATGGTCTTTCACGGTTGGGGCGGCGTGATTGGCGAATTGTCGCTCTTGGGCGTGATTTGTGCGCAGGTGCAGGAGAAGAAAGCGTACCGTCTGTGCGCGCCATTTGCACCGATGGACGCGGCGGAAGCGGAGTTGACGCTGGCGCGGCGTTACTTCACGCACTACGGCCCGGCGTCGCTGCGGGATGCGGCGTACTTTTTCCGCGTGCCGCAGACGAGGGTGAAAGCGTGGCTGAAGCAGCTCGACGCGCGGGAAATCAGCGTGGATGGGCGGATGTACTACGCCATCGGCGACGCGCCGGAGGGGGAGATGCCGCACGTCCGCCTGCTGTCCGGCTTTGACCCGATGCTGTTGGGCTACCGCAAGGAGGATAACCCGATTCTGCCGCCGGAGCACTTGCGCGGCGTGTTTAACCTGACGGGCATTGTGCATCCGACGGTGCTGGCGGATGGGCGAATTGTGGCGCGCTGGCGGGAGAAGGACGGCAAAGTGGAGCTGATGCCGTTTGAAAAGATCGGCGTGCGGACGAAAAAACGCATTGAGCGGGAAGTTGAGAAGTGGTTCGAGGTGAAGGAAATCCGATGGATGGAAACTTGACGGCAAACGAAAAGCGGTCTGCCGAAACAGACCGCATGGAAATCACAGATTCGCCCGCTTGTAGGATTTGCTGGGCGTGAGGTCGTAGAAAACGCGCTGGACTTTCGGGCATTGCGCGAGGATGTGCGCCGTCACGCGCTCCAGCAAATCCGCTGTGAAGCGCGCCGTGTTTCCAGCTGCGCCCTCCGCCGTCTGAACTGCCCGCAGCGTTACGACATAGCCGCCGTCGGGGAAGGGCGAAAGCGCCAGCGCCGCGAAATACTGCCATAGGCGTTTGTTCTGGTTGCTGTCCTCAACGTCGTGACGGAAAATGTCGTCCGCCTCGCGCAGAATGTCAAGGCGCTCAGCGGTCACATCTGCCATAATGCGCGACGCTAAGCCGCTGCCGGGGAAGGGCTGCCGATTGACCAGCACGGCGGGCATCCCCAGCTCCTGCCCGACCTGCCGGATTTCGTCCTTGAACAGCTCGCGAACAGGCTCGATAATCGGCAGACCGTCGATGGTGCTGCCCGTGTGCGGGCGATAGAGCGTGTCGGTGACGTTCGTGCCCTGAATGACAAGGCGGATGTCGTCAATTGCGGCGGCCTCGCGGCTCAGGATGGACATCAGGCGTTCGGTGACGATGCGCTCCTTTTCCGCCGGGTCGCTGACACCGGCAAGCGCAGTCAGGAACTCCTCGCGTGCGTCGATTCGCCGCAGATTCAGCCCCAGATTGTCGTGATAATACGCCATCACCTGCTCAGACTCATTCTTGCGCAGCAATCCGGTGTCGATGAAAATGCAGTGGAGCTTGTGTCCGATGGCGAGGTTGCCCAGCACGGCGCATACGCCGCTGTCAATGCCGCCGGACAAGCTGCACAGCGCGCTGCCGCCATTCGCCGCGCGGTCGATTTCCTCGCGGGCGCGGTCAATCAGCGCCTGATTTGTCCACCACGCGGTGCAGCCGCAGATGTTCTGACAGAAGCTGACGAGCAGATGACTCGAAAAGGGGTCGTTCCGCTCCAGTTGGAAGGAGAAGCCCCACACGTCGCGGCGGCTGGCGTGGAAGCCGAGCATCCCGCCGTCCGTTGTGGCAATTGGCGTCGCCTGCGCGCCGTCCAGCGACATGAACCGCGCGGTCGGCTGATAACGGTCGGTGTCCTCCATGCCGTCCAGCAGGGCATCAGATGCGTCCAGATGAATCTGCATTGCGCCGTCCTGCGGCACGGGTTCGCTCAATTCGCCGCCCAGCGTCTGGCATAGCGACAGCGCCGAATCGCCCACGCAGAGCATTGGCAGCCCGGTTTGCAGATAATCCATCAGGAACGGCACATCCGCCGCCTCGCCGCTGACGCCTGCTGCCAGCACAATGCCGCGCGCGCCCATGCGCTGGATATCTTCCGCAGCACAGGCGGACGACACAATCCGGCAGTAAAAATGCTCCGCGCGGAGCTTCTGCGCCATCATCCGGCACGCGCTGCCGTTCAGATTGACAACGACCACCAAATCCTGCATGAATCTTTCCTCCCCAATGCCGAAAAATCCTGAAGCGTTCCCCGTAATGTTGTATGTACCCGGCGGCTTTTGGTGCCGGATTCCTTCAAGCGGAGAAATTCGCAAGGGACAGAACGCGCGGTTCAGCAGAATCCGCTTTGATTGCTTCTATCCTTCACGAGAAAAACTCTTTCTATTCATTCGCCCCCCAAGTGGCAAAATCCTTTTTTTACGCGTGAGAATTTTGTGTTTTCTCAAAGAATATAGCGAAAACACAGGAGAGCGAAAAAAGTTGCAGAAAAATTTGATTTTGGTGTTTCACTTTGCCTCAAAGCGGGGTATACTGTTTTCAGGCGGAAACGCCGGACAAAATGAATGGAAAATCGGCTGAAAAGCCAGAATTAATTGAGGAGGAACAACAATATGAAGTGGGTTTGCAGCGTGTGCGGTTATGTTTACGAAGGCGAGAAGGCGCCGGAGCAGTGCCCGGTTTGCAAGGCGCCGGCGAGCAAGTTCATCAAGCAGGAAGCCGAAATGGCATGGGCGGCGGAGCACGTCGTGGGCGTTGCGAAGGGCGCGCCGGAGGAAATCATTCAGGGTCTGCGCGAGAACTTCCAGGGCGAATGCACCGAGGTCGGCATGTATCTGGCGATGGCGCGCGTGGCGCACCGCGAGGGCTACCCGGAAATCGGCCTGTACTGGGAGAAGGCTGCCTTTGAGGAAGCGGAACATGCCGCGAAGTTCGCTGAGATGCTGGGCGAAGTGGTGACGGACAGCACGAAGAAGAACCTGCAAATGCGCGTGGAAGCCGAGAACGGCGCGACGATGGGCAAGACCGAGCTGGCGAAGCTGGCAAAGGCGCTGAACCTCGACGCGATTCACGACACCGTGCACGAGATGGCGCGCGACGAAGCCCGTCACGGCAAGGCGTTCGCGGGTCTGCTGAAGCGGTACTTCGGGGAATAAGAAAATAGGGGGACGCAGCGGATGCGTCCCCGTTTTTTGATATGGGAAAAGGGATGCTCGCATGGGGCATCCCGCTTTTGCTATCGCGCCGTAAAGTCAAAATGCCCACCGTCCCAGCGTCTCGCGCTCAACAGCTTCCACACTGCGGATTTCCACCGCTTTCCGAAGCGTCTTGATAACCGCCTCCACCTGCTCTTCGCTCTGCGCCAGCAGTGCATACCCGTCCCCATCATACGCATAAAACGCCATTGTAAACCCGCGGGCGCAGAAGTTCTCGCAGCTGCTCGGCGGCGTACCGGGCGCATCGTGCGGCAGGGCGTAAATCGTGAACAGCTCCGCGTGCTCATCCGGCGTTAAGGCATCCACTGCGCGCCGCATTTCCTGCGCGGTGAATCGCCTCTCCGGAAAGCCGTTTCCGAAGGTGCACACCCAGTATTCGCGGACGAGAAAATCCACATCCGCAGTGGGGAAAATCGGCAGAACCGCTTGCAGCACCGTCCGAACGGGCGCATCAGCGGCAAAGCGAATGCCGACCACCATCACCAGTTCACGTCCTTCATCATCCGCATTTCGAGTTCCTGATTTTTGACCGACACGCGCATTCCGGGGGCAATCGAGTGCGTGATGAACGCGTTGCCGCCGATGACCGCGTCATGCCCGATGACGGTGTCGCCGCCCAAGACCGACGCGCCGGAGTAAATCGTCACGCGGTCGCCGATGGTCGGGTGACGGCGGTGGCCGCGCAGGCTCTGTCCGCCGCGAGTCGAGAGTGCGCCCAGCGTCACGCCTTGATACAGCTTCACCGAATCGCCGATGACGGTCGTTTCGCCGACGACGATGCCCGTGCCGTGGTCGATGAAGAAGTACTTGCCGATGGTTGCGCCGGGATGAATGTCAATCCCCGTGCGGCCGTGCGCGTATTCGGTCATGATGCGCGGAATCAGCGGCACTTTGAGCAGAAACAGCTCGTGCGCCAAGCGGTTGACCGTGATGGCGAGCAGCCCCGGATAGGCAATGATGATTTCATCCAGACTTGTCGCTGCTGGGTCGCCGTCGTAGAAGGCTTGCAGATCGGTCGCCAGCAGTGCGCGCACGTCGGGAATCTTCTCCAGAAAGCGGACGGTCATCTCCTGCGCCTGACGGTCAATGTCGGCGGCGGCCTCCTGCGTCACACTGCTGCCGCAGCGCAGGGCAATCGCAATCTGCTTTTGCAGCAGGTACGCCGTGTCCTCGATGAGGGCGGACAGGGAGTGCGCCGCGCTGTACACATGGTAGGCGGGGTCGCGGAAATAACCCGGAAAGACGATGCGCCGCAGCTTGCCAATCAGGGCGATAATCACGTCGCGGTCGGGCTGGTTGAACGGTTCAATGCGGTCAATGGGGCGGCCGACGGTATAATCCGCGAGAATATTCTGCGTCAGGTCGTGGATGCTGCCTTCCAAGGTGTCTGGCGTCATCAAAATCCCTCCTTTACCTTATCTGGCATTCAAGTTTTGCACCTGTCTATTCTACACCGAAAACGTTCTCCCTGTCAATTCCCTTGCGAAAATCGTCCATTCGTGCTATAATTTCGCTGGATACAGTCGATTCCACTCGTGAACGGGCGGAATCAGGAAAGGAAGAAGATTTTTATGCGACAGCAGTTATCGGAGCTTCGCCGCGCCATGCAGGCGCACGGCATCGACCTCTATATCATCCCCACGGATGATTTCCACGCGTCGGAGTACGTCGGCGCGCACTTCCGCGGGCGGCACTATGTTTCCGGCTTCACGGGCAGCGCAGGTACGCTGGTGGTGACGGCGGACTGGGCGGGTCTGTGGACGGATGGCCGCTATTTCCTGCAGGCGGGGCAGCAGCTGGAAGGCAGCGGCATCGAGCTGTGCAAGATGGGCGAGCCGGGCGTCCCGACGATTCCGGAGTACCTCGAAAAGACGCTTGAAGCTGGGCAGACGCTGGGCTTTGACGGCAGAGTCGTCACGGCGCGGCAGTACGAGGGCTATCAGCGCATTGCGGAAAAGAAGCAGGGCAAAATTGTTTCTGATGTTGATTTGCTGGATGAAATCTGGGCGGAGCGTCCGGCACTGTCGGCAGAACCCGCGTGGGAACTGCCCGTATCGCTGACGGGACGCAGCCGTCAGGAGAAGCTGCATCAGGTGCGCCGCGAAATGGAAAGCCTTGGCGCGGATGCGCTTGTCCTGTCTTCGCTGATGGACGTGTGCTGGCTGATGAACCTGCGCGGCAACGATGTGGACTGCACGCCCGTTATGCTGTCCTTTGCTGCCGTGACGATGACCGATGCGGTGCTGTTCGTCAACCCCGCCATCCTCAGCACGGAGATTCAGGCGCATCTGAAGGAGGACGGCGTGACCATCCGCCCCTACGCCTGCGTCTATGAATATACGAAGAAACTGCCGGAAGATTCCACGGTGATAATGAACCTGAACGTCGTCAACAGCCTGATTCGGGCGTGCGTGCCCGCGTCGGTGCGCGTGATTGACCACGTTGACCCAACCGAGCTGCCCAAGGCGGTCAAGAATGCCACCGAGGTGGAGGGCTTCCGCAAGGCGCATGTGCAGGACGGCGTGGCGGTGACGCGCCTGATGTACTGGCTGAAGCACAATGTTGGCAAAATCCCGATGGACGAATTGAATGTCGCGGAAAAACTGGAAGAGTTCCGCCGCGAACGCCCGGATTACATCGGCCCGTCCTTCGCGCCGATTATCGCCTACGGTGCGCACGGCGCCATCGTCCACTATTCGCCCACCAAGGAATCCAACATCCCCGTTGAGCCGCGCTCCCTGCTGCTGGCAGACACCGGCGGACACTACCTGCAGGGAACGACTGACATCACCCGTACTTTTGCCATGGGCGAAACGACCGATGAAGAGAAGAAGTTCTTCACCCTCGTGCTGAAAGGACATCTGCATCTGGGCAACGCACACTGGAAGTACGGCTGCACGGGCGCGAATCTGGACTACCTCGCCCGCGAACCCCTCTGGCAGGAGAACATGGACTACAACCACGGCACGGGTCACGGCGTGGGCTATGTGCTGAGCGTCCACGAAGGCCCGCAGCGCATCCACTGGCGCGGCGCACCCATCCCGCTGGAACCCGGCATGGTGACGAGCGACGAACCCGGCTTCTATCTGGAAGGCAAGTTCGGTATCCGCCACGAAAACCTGACGGTCGTCTGCGAGGGCGAAACGAATGCGTATGGTCGTTTCCTGCATTTCGACTACCTGACGATGGTGCCGTTCGATCTGGACGCGGTGGATGCACGGTATTTGAATGAGGATGATAAGAAGCTGCTGAATGCCTATCATGCCAAGGTGCGGGAGACGATTCTGCCGTATCTGGCGGGGGACGAGGCGGAATGGCTGCTGCACGCGACGCGGGCAATCTAATACTATTTCCAGATTCACCTGCGCCATCTGCTTGCGCCTTTTCCCTTCTGGCGTCCGCTCATTCCACTTAGCGTAGCGCTGCTACGCTGCGTTTCATTCACGTTAGCCAGAATGAAAAATTCGCGGCGCATCTTGGCGCATTCTTATCTGGAAATAGTATAAGGCAGTTCTGCGTGAAACTTTCTTGTGAATCCGACAAGGATCAGGAGGATTTGTCATGCTGTTTACCAATACAGATTGCCTTTGTTTCGCCAAGGATCCGGCTGTTGTCCGCTATCGCAGCCGTTACTGGCTCTATTATTCCCTGAGGCATGAGGATGGAAGGTTCGGCATCGGCATTGCGGAATCTGACGATATGGAGCATTGGACACCCTGCGGCGAAATAGAGCAGGATGCGCTGTGCGAGACGAACGGCATTGCCGCACCAGGAGCCATTGTGCTGAATGACCAAATTCATTTGTTCTATCAGACCTATGGCAATTGGGAGAAGGATGCAATCTGCCATGCGTGGTCGCAGGATGGAATTCACTTCACGAAGAATCCAGAGAACCCTGTGTTTCATCCGGCGGCAACCTGGTGCTGTGGGCGCGCTATTGATGCCGATGTGTGCGTGTTCGGCGGAAAAATACACCTGTATTTTGCAACGCGCGACCATGCTATGCGCATCCAGAAAATTGGCGGCGCATGGGCAAAAATCGATTCTGACTTTGGGCGGAATGCGTGGCATATGCTGGCAGAACAGAGTCTGCTTATGCCAGAACTTGCATGGGAGGGCGATTGCGTCGAAGCACCCGCAACGGTCGTAGAGGACGGGAAAATATACCTGTTCTACGGCGGCTCCTATAATTGCACGCCACAGCAAATCGGCTGTGCAGTATCCGAGAATGGCATCTTCTTCCGCCGCGTATCGAATGAGCCGCTAATCCCATGCGGCGCGCCGGGCACATGGAACAGCAGTGAATCCGGACATCCTTATGCTTTCCGTGATGATGATGGACGCGTATTTCTCTTCTATCAAGGCAGCTCTGACAATGGAAAAACATGGTATATTTCCAGAAAAGAAGTTCACTTTGGCAGTAGCGTGAGAATCCTAACAAATGAAGTAGATTCAGGGGAATCAAAATGATCCCTTGATGACCGTGCAAGATTCGACGAAAATAAACAACACGACGAGAAGAGAGGAACATCGCCATGCAGAAGCTCCATCTGGGTGCAGCCCAATGCGCCCTTGACCTCGGCGACGGCAGCGAACGCGCGGAGTACGTCAATCAGGACTACATCCTGCATAAGCTCGGACGTCCGCACCGCGCCATAGGCATCATGTATACCTACTACCCGCACGATAAGCAGTGGCCGCAGCGCATTTCCAAGGCGTGCAAGGACATGAACATCACCTTCCAGTGGGACTATCCTTATGATGATTATTTCCCCTTCAATGCCGACGGTCAGCCGTGGGAACAGATGCGGGATATTCGCCGCCACGGGCAGGATGTCGCCCTCACGCTGACGCTCGACTGCTCCCTCTCCGACGACGAACTGCGCGAGGTCGCCCGGATGCTTCGCCCCTATGGGCGCATGACCATCCGCATCAACCATGAGTGCGCCGGAACGTGGTTCACGCATAATAAGCGCTTCACCTACGAGCAGGTCGGCAAGTTCTTCGCGCATTTCTCCGACATCATCCATCAGGAAGCCCCGAACGTCCGCACGGTGTTCTGCGCGGGCTTCGCACAGGCGGACGGCAAGCTGGAGAAGGAGGACGAGTTTGCGGTGGCGTACCGCGCGGCGGACGTCTGGTCGGCGGACTGCTACCTCGCGCTCCATTACGGCTGGCCGTATGACGTGGCGGAAATCGGCGGTGGGCAGTATAAGGCGGATTCCGTCGGCATGTACTACGACATGTTCCGCCGCACCTACGAGCGCGCATCGTCGCAGTTTGGGTGTAAGCCGCTGGTGACGGCGGAATTCAACACCGACGGCGACGTGACGGGTCCGCGCCATCAGGGCGAGAGCGTCATCCGCTTTGCCGAAGCCTTCCGCGACCATCAGGCGGATTGGTTTAAGGCGATTAGCTTGTACCAGTTCCGCGATCGCGGGCGTCTGGGGCTGGAAATTGAAGACCCGAACAACCCGGCAGTCGGCATTGAACAGCCGATGCTGGCGCAGTACCGCGAGCTGCTTAAAGACCCGTACTTCCAGCCGAGCATGACGGAGATGGGCGAAGCAACTTTCCCGGCGGAACTGCGCTGGGGCGGCGCGGAGGATGCCGACGGGCTGGCGATTCCGCTGCACTTCGAGGGCAATCCGGAATTCTGCGAAATGACTGTGGAGCAGGAAATCGGGCTGATGGTGGAATTGCACGGCAAGTGGTTCTACAAAGCGCCGCACGTCAAGACGATTGACCTGATGAGCGCGTTCTTTGACGCTCCGCTGGATACTCCCGCGGATTTGACGCTGAAACTCTTCGCGCCGCCCGCGGATGGCGTGAATGTAGAGGATGGTCACGCGGATTGGATGACAAACTACTATGCAACCTTGCAGGAAGCGCCGAAGATGCGCATCCGCTATGAAGTGCCGGGTGTGGTTGGGTAATCAGGGTTCTTTGCAGCATGGGAAATAAACGCCCATGCTGTTTTTTGTGCGCAAATTTTCCAATTCGTGAAAACATGCCGTGATAAAACAACCGCTCACGTCCACAAGCATGGGCGAAAACGGAAAAAATGCAACCAGATGGTGATAAAAATAACATATTAGGACTTTACAAGACAAGCTGAATGTGGTATGATAAAAACAATCAGAGATGCAGAACAGCATCTCGAAAGAGGAGGCGTTCCTATAATGAAGAAACTCGTATCTATGCTGCTGGCACTGGCCATGGTGCTGACGCTGGCGGGCAGCGCGATGGCGGAAACGAAGGATTATTCCGGCTATACCATCCGCATCTACTCCAACTCCAACTCCACCGAGCGCGTGAACTGGCTGCTCAATGCCGCCAAAGAAGCGGGCTTCAGCATCTACATCGACGATAACTCCGTCATCTCCGGCGACAACGCCGCTATCCAGAAGGCAAACGAAAGCAAGGACGGCGACATCATCTTTGGTCTGAACGAAACCCGCTGGTCTCAGCTGGTCAACGGCACCTATGAGAACCTGAAGGTGATGGACTGGACGCCGTCTTGGGCGGACGAAGTCGGCAAGTACGTTTACCCCGGCAAGGCGTATGGCCTCGTCGTGCAGAACGTGCTGATGCTCTACCGCAATGACGACAAGGGCACGAACGGCGAAGCGCTCCACTTCCAGCATTGGTCTGATATTGTCGACTGCGGCTATCACTGGTATCGTCAGGGCAAGGTTGGCGGCACGACCAACAGCAACATCAACAGCGCCATGCTGTACGCCTTCACTGATCCGACCAGCCCCGCCGGCGGCATTTCCGTGGATGGCTGGAAGATGCTGTGGAAGTACTGCGCGAACGGCTCCTACACCGGCGACAGCTACGGCTTTGACCCGCTGAACCGCGGCGACGTGCAGGTGTCCACGTTCTACTCTTCCTCCCTGTATGGCAAGATTGACTCCGCGGCGGACAGCTCTTCTGTCCCGCTGACCGGCACGACCACCCCCGAAAACTGGGGCGTTGTGGACATTGACGACGGCACCTACTACATCGCGGAATACATCGGTATCCTTGACCGTGCTGACCGTACGCCCGAACAGACGGAAGCTGTCAAGGCGTTCGCGGAATGGTTCGGCTCTGCGGAAACGCAGACGGAATGGTCTGACGAATTCGACTCCTTCCCCTGCAACGAAGTGGCTGTGAAGAACGTCTACGGCGACGAAATCCCCGCCATTTATCAGCTGAAGAACTGCGCGCTGGAGAAGGTGGAAGGCACCGACATGACCTATGCGGAATATGTCGCGGCGCACAGCAAGGAATGGACGAACATCATGACCAACCTGGGCTTCTACTGGGCAGACGCAAGTCAGGCGCCCGCGGAACCCGATTGGGACAATGTCAACTGGGCTGTGATGACGCAGGCGGCGCAGTAATTCCCCAAAATTCTCATCCGGCAAAGAAGCGGATTTGAACCCCGGATGGCGAGTCCTACGCGGGCTCGCCATCTTTTTATAGCATGATTTGCCTGTGCAAAATTCTGCGAATCATAAAGTAAGGAGCTGTCGCCCATGATTGAACTCAAGGACATTGTGGTCAAATTCGGCGATTTTGAGGCGCTGCACAATATCAACGTGAACGTGAAGGAAGGGGAGTTCTTCACCTTCCTCGGCCCGTCTGGCTGCGGCAAAACGACCACCCTGCGCACCATCACCGGCTTTATTGAGCCTGTCTCCGGCACGGTGTCGGTGAACGAGCAGGATATTACCCATGTGCCGATTGAGAAGCGCAACATCGGCATTGTATTCCAGAGCTACGCGCTGTTCCCGACGATGACGGTGTACGACAACATCGCGTTCGGCTTGAAGCTCAAAAAGCTGAAAAAGCCGGAAATCGACCAGAAGGTGCGGGAAATTGCCCGCAAGGTCGATTTGTCCGACGAGCAGCTCAAAAAGGCGGTCAGCCAGCTGTCCGGCGGTCAGCAGCAGCGCGTCGCCATCGCCCGCGCCCTCGTCACCGGGCCGAGCATCATCTGCATGGACGAGCCGCTGTCCAATCTGGACGCGAAACTGCGCGTTCAGCTGCGCAATGAGCTGAAGAAGATGCAGCGCGAGTTCGGCATCACAACCATCTACGTCACCCACGATCAGGAGGAAGCGCTGACCCTGTCCGATCGCATCGCCGTGTTCAACAAGGGCTATATCGAGCAGATTGGCACGCCGAACGAGATCTACAACCACTCCAAGACCGAGTTTGTCTGCAACTTCATCGGCGACATCAACCGCGTCGAAGCGCCGATTGCCGCGAAGATGAAGCTGGCGGCAGGGCAGAATCACTTCATCCGGCTGGAACGCCTGCACGTCAACAAGCCCAAGCGCGACGACGAAATCCTCATTGACGGCGTGGTTGAAAACATCGAGTACTACGGTCTGTACATCAAGTATTACATCGATGTGGGCAGCCAGATTTTGAAGGCGATCGAAAAGAACGACGGCATCAACATCTATGCGCCGGGCGAAAAAGTGACCGTAGCCATGAAGCCTACGGACGTCATGTCCTACGACGCGCAATGACAGGAGGAAGCAATATGACGCAAAAATCCTCCAAACTGACGCTGGGGATGCTTGGAAAAGTGTTCGGCGTGGCGTTCTTCGTCTACCTGTTTTTCGGCTTCATGCTCCTGCCATGCCTGAACACCATCACGCAGATTTTCACGACGACGGACAGCGCGGGCAACATCGACCCGCTGGCGGTCATCCGCTTCTTCTTCGCGGGCAACATGCCCAGCTACGTTCTGAACTCGCTGAAACTGGCGGTCTGCCTCGTCATCACGGTAAATATCGTTGGCATCAGCATCGTGCTGCTGACGGAATATTTCGACATCAAGGGCGCGAAAATCCTCCGCCTCGGCTATATGACGACGCTGATTTACTCCGGCGTTGCGCTGGTGACAGGGTATCTCTTCCTCTATGACAGCGACGGCATTATGACGACGTGGCTCTCCGGGATTTTCCCCAACATGGACAAGAACTGGTTCTCCGGCTTCAACGCCGTTCTGTTCACGATGACGTTCGCCTGCACAAGCAACCACGCGCTGTTCCTGCGCAACGCCATCCGCGCGATTGACTACAACACGGTGGAAGCGGCGCGCAACCTCGGCGCGAAGCCATTCAAGGTGCTGCTGAAGGTCGTTTTCCCGACGCTGATTCCGACGCTCTTCTCCCTCACGGTCATGACGTTCATCACGGGTTTGTGCGCCATGAGCGCGCCGACGCTGCTGGGCTACGACTCCATCAACCCGGAAATCGTGCGTCTGGCAGGCTCATCGTCGGCGGACGAAGCGTTCCCGCAGGCGCGCGCGGCGCTGCTGTCCATCATTCTGGCGATGTTCACCATCATCCTGCTGACCGTTCTGTCCTCCTACGAGCGCAAAGGGCATTACCTCTCCGTCAGCAAAACGAAGGCGAAGCTGGTCAAGCAGAAGATTACCAACCCGATCGCGAACGTGCTGGCACATATCTACGCCTACGTCCTGTTTATCATCTACATGACGCCTGTGGTCATGATTGTGCTGTTCGCGTTCCAGAACTACCCGGCGATTCGCTCCAAGACGCTCTCGATGGATCAGTTCACGCTGATTAACTTCTTCGGTCAGCAAGACTATGAGTTCCTGACCAACCGCGGCAAGCTGAAAACGCGAACGGGCGCGATTTCCGGTCTGTTCGCCAACGCGGATACCGTCGGCGGCATCCGGCTGAGCTTCGTCCTGTCCGCGATTGCGGCGGCGCTGGCGTGCGTTATCGTCGTCGTCGCGGTCAACTACATCTTCAAAAACAAGGGCAAGAAGCGCGGCACTGTGCTGGAATACAGCCTGCTCTTCCCGTGGCTGCTGCCAACCATCCTGATTTGCTACTCCTACCGCACCTACTTCAACTCTGACAGCGTGTGGTATGTTTTCAACAACAACTTGTACATGCGCGAGAACGTGCGATTCCTGATTGTGATGGCGTACACGGTGGTGAAGCTGCCGTTTGCCCTGCGCATGATCAAGGCGGCGTTTTACGCTATTGACGAGGAATTGGAGGATGCGGCGCGCAACCTTGGCGCGAGCAGTTTGGTGACATTCCTGCGGGTGAAGCTGCCGATTGTCCTGCCGAGCGTGCTGGCAGTGTTCGCGCTGAACTTCAATGCGCTGTTCACCGAATACGACATGTCGGCGACGTTCCAATCCAGCTACGGCAAGACGTATGCTATGATTATCCAGAACATGTGCGCCGAAGAAGGGCGCGACGGCTACAACGTCAACGCATCGGGCCGCCGCTGCGCATCGACGGTGTTCATCATGGTCATTTCCGGCTTGATTCTGTATCTGGTGTACGGCGTGGGTGCGCGTGATTTGGGTGAGCGCATTGAGCGCCGCGAAAAACGCCGGAAGCGGATCGAAGCCTTCAAGGCAAAATTCACCGGGAAGAAAAAAGCTGCGGAAAAAGCCGCTGCATAAGGAAAACGGCATGACCTTCCGAAAAAAGGAGGGTCATGCCGCTGTTTCTTCCGGGAAGGCGTTGCTTTTACCTGCGCCTGCTGCGTCAGAGAGTTTCTTGATTTTTGAGGAAAACCCAAAGGACGGTGCAAACATGCATTACACGCAAACGATATCCTCACCCTTGGGGAACATCCTGCTTTCTGCGGATGAGGTGGGGCTGACCGGGCTGTGGTTCGATGGCGGACGATATTACGCGGAAACGCTGCCCGAAGAACACGTTGAACGCGAAACGCCCATTTTGATGGACACGAAGCGCTGGCTGGATGTCTATTTCACCGGACGCGAACCCGACTTCACGCCGCCGCTGCACCCGACTGGGTCGTCCTTCCGGCAGGCGGTCTGGCAGCTGCTGCTCGAAATCCCATACGGGCAGACGACGACATACGGTGCGCTGGCGAAGCGGCTGGGCGGGGTGCACATGTCGGCACAGGCGGTCGGCGGGGCAGTCGGGCATAACCCCATCAGCATCATCGTTCCGTGCCATCGGGTCGTCGGCACGAACGGCAGCCTGACAGGGTACGCGGGCGGACTTGACCGTAAAATCAAGCTGTTGGAAATTGAGCAGACGGACATGACCGGGCTGCTTCGTCCGACGAAAGGAACGACGCTATGAGCAAATACGCCCCTGCGCGAAAAACGGAACCATCCATTGCTGAACCCGCAGGGGGATTTTTTGCCGTAATTCCCAATTCTGCGGAAGAAAACGCGTCGCCCGTTCGTTTCATTGTCAGAAAACCGAATCAAAGGGGGATGCCGAATGAAGAAATGGTGTGCGCTGCTGATGACCCTGCTCCTGATTTTGACGATCGCCGGGGCAGAGGAATTTTCGGGCGGCAAAGACTTCTGGGATGATGCGTACCGCTGCACCGTCGAAAATGGCTACTTGACCTTCCAGTCCGACGATGGCACGACGTATCAGCCGATTGCCGTCAGGGAGGGGTTTGCGAAAGCAGCCAAGGCGCTCGCTGCGCAGGGTGATGCGTTCGCCGCCGCGCCGATGGGGCTGACGCAGGCGCTCCTGCCTTATGTGGCGGACGAGCTGACCGGCGGCGCAGAGCTGGTCGAGATTTACTGCACGACGGCGCTGATTGGAATGCACCTGCGCGACGCAGCGAACGGCGATGTGCTTCGCGTGGCGTGGTGGACGGGCGACGGCTATCAAATGGTTGATAAAGTCGTCGGGGAGGATTTTTCGCTGGACACGGTGCACGTCTCGGCAGGCGAAGTCAGCATGGAAGTCGAAGGACAGGAATACGCCTTGAAGCTGCGAAATGGAAAACTCGTTTTGTGGTACACCGCCGGCAGGAAAATTGTGTACATTCAGCCACACGCTATCGGTAATATGGAAGAAGTGATTGCGATGCGAAATGACAGCTACGTTTACGGCGCACATCCCTTCTACAACGTGGAAGCGGTGGACTTCGCAGCCTTCCCCGAAACGTATGCGGAAATGCTGGCGCAGGTGGACCGCACGAACTGGGCGGTTGTGAACAACCCGAATCCGACCGATCGTCTGCATCTGCGCACAGAACCCGACCGAAAGTCGGTTTCACTGGGCAAGTTCTACAACCGAACGCCGGTCTATGTGGACGAAATCCGCGGCGAATGGGCGCACGTTACCATCGGGCGCGACCTGTCAGGGTGGATGATGACGAAGTATCTCGCATTTGGTGCGGATATGGACAAGGTAAAGTGCGCCTTCCCGCAGCTGTCGCTGATAGAAAAGTATCAGGAGAATGTGGCGGATGAACTGGCCTATGACTATTATGTGTTCGATGCGCCGAACATGTCGGCGACAAAAACGCTCTGGAATTGGGGTGAAGAGTGCTATTTGATTGGCGTGATTGACGACTTCTATATGATCATGGACACCGACGAAAACGTGCGCTACATCCCGCAGGACTGGCTCTGGGCGGGCAACGGGTAAGGGGAGAATGCCAATGAAGAAACTGCTTGCGCTGCTGATGATTTGGCTGCTCCTGCCCATTGCGGGCGCGGAAGAAGCGTATACCATGCAGGATGGTTCGCTGTTTTTGATGGACGGCGCTGGACGGAAATGTCAGCCGATTGCCATGAAACCGGATTTTCCGGAAGCGCTGCTGGCGGATGCGGACATATCCGGCGCAATCCAGCTGAATCTGCCGGAGACGCTGCTGCCGTATGTGTCGGATGAGCTGACCGGCGGCGAGACGCTGACGGCGCTGTATTGCACGACGGAACTGATTGCCATGCACACGGTGGATGCGGCGGATGGCGACGTGCTGCGCGTGGCGTACAGGACGAATCTGGGAAATTATGTCATCCGCAAGGTGATTGGCACGCCGTTCTCCTTCGACCGCTACCACGGCGGCGCGGCGTCCATCCTCCTCTGCGTCGATGAAATAACGTACTGCATGACGTGCGAAAATGGTTATCTGACGCTGCGTGAGGTCTGGAACGGAGCGGGCGGCATCGGCATCAAGCGCCACGCCCTCTACGATTTGCAAGCCTGCGTGGAGTCGGCAGGCGGAAACGCGGGCTTCTGCTACGGCAATCATCCGTATTCCGACGTGACTGACCTGCCGTTTGCAGAGTTCCCGACGACCTATGAAGAAGCAATGCAGCACCTTGACCGCACGAATTGGGCGGTTGTCAACAACCCAAATCCGGCGGATCGACTGTACCTGCGCGGCAAGGCGAGCAAGGAAGGGCGCAATCTCGGCAAGTTCTACAACCGAACGCCCGTGTATGTGGAGGAAATCCGCGGCGACTGGGCATATGTGCGCATCGGGCGCGCGACGACGGGTTACATGATGACCAAGTATCTGGCGTTCGGCGAGGATGCGGACAAAGTGGAATGCGCGTTTCCGCAGTTGGAGGTGCGCGAAGAATATCGGCTGAACGTGGCGGACGAGACAACGTATGAATTTGAGGTGCTGGATGAGCCGAAAAAATCCGCACCGTACACGCGCTGGCACAGCGGGGATAACTGGGTCGTTATCGGCATCAAGGGCAATTACTACATCGTCATGAACGACAACGAGAACGTGTGCTACATCCCGCAAAGCCACCTTTGGGCAGGAAACGGCTGACGAAAGGGGAAAATCCGCATGAAAAGAATCCTTGCACTGCTTTTGCTTCTGCTGATGAGCGCCGCGTGTGCTGAATCTGCCCCGCTCCCGTACGCCATCGAATTCGGCTTCCTGATTTTCCCCGCCGAGGACGGCAAGCAGCCCGTGCCCATTGCCGTGAAGGACGGATTCGCCGCGAAAGCGCAGGAATTAGCGGCTGAAAACGCCTATCTTGGAACGCCGATGAATCTTCCGGAGGCGCTGCTGCCGTATGTGTCGGATGAGCTGACGGGCGGCGAAGAACTGGTGGAAATCTACGCGACGGAAGCTGTCATCGTGATGCACACCCGCAGTGCGGCGGACGGCGACGTGCTGCGCTGGGCGGAGTTGGACGGCGGGCAGTATGCGGTGTACCGCAAAATCATCGGGACGGATTTCTGGCTGCAAACGTCAAACGCGGCGGGAAATCTGGCGGAAATTTTCATCGAGGGCGAACACTATGCTGAATACCGCGTTACGCTGAAAGATGGGAAGATGCTGCTGCATTCGGTCTGGGGTGAGCAAGTGTATTTTATCATTGAACCGCACGCGATTTGCAATGACGGCACGTTGACCACCTGCACGAGCGATGGCTATGTGTATGGCAATCACCCGTATTCCGACGTGACCGACCTGCCCTTTGCGGAGTTTCCGACGACCTATGAAGAAGCCGTGCAGCACCTTGACCGCACGAATTGGGCGGTCGTCAACAACCCGAATCCGACCGAACGTCTGCATTTGCGCGAGAAACCCGACCGCAAGTCGGTATCATTGGGCAAGTTCTACAACCGAACGCCTGTCTATGTGGACGAAATCCGCGGCGACTGGGCGCATGTCACCATCGGGCGCGACCTTTCCGGCTGGATGCTGACGGACTATCTGGCGTTTGGCGCGGATATGGACAAAGTGGCGTGTGCGTTCCCGCAGTTGATTGTCAAGGACGAGCATCAGGAGTATGGGGCGGACGAATTTGTCTACGAATACCGCGTGTTCGATGCGCCGGACTTGTCGGCGGACACGATGCGCTGGAACAGCATGGAAAGCTACTACCTCATCGGCGTGTCAGGGGAGTTCTACATCATCATGAACAGCGAAGAAGCGATTGGCTATATCCCGCAGGACTGGCTCTGGGCGGGCAATGGGTAAATCAAAAGCGTCGGACAGCCATGAAAACTGTCCGACGCTATTTTACTGCATGTTTTTGAGGTACGCGAAGATATCGCGGGCAATCGGCGCAGCGGTTGAGCCGCCGCCTTGACCATCGTCGATATCCTCGACGACGACGCACAGCGCGTAGGGGACGTTCTGTGCGAAGCCGATGAACAGACCGTTCGTGATGGCACGTCCGTTCAGTGATGTTTCCGCGCTGCCGGTTTTTCCGCAGATAATCATCCCACTGACGGCGGCGCGTGTGCCTGTGCCGCTGGTGACGACCGCGCGCATGTACTCCGCCAGAATCGCGGCTTGCCTCTCCGTCATGGCGGTGCGGTAGACGCGGCTGGAGCGGGTATAGCGCGTCACGCCGGACGGGCTGGCGACGCGGTCAATCAGCACGGGTTCCATCATCACGCCCTTGTTCGCGACGGCGGCGGCGAGCAGGCACAGGTGCATCGGCGTGGCGGTGATGGCGGACTGCCCGAAGCCGCTCATGGCAATGTTGAAATTGCTGCGGCTCGTGGTCGGATAGACGCTGTTCTCTACGACAAGATCGCGGAAAAGGAAGTTGTCGTTAAAGCCAAAGGATTCCGCCGCTTCGCGCAGCGCCTTGTCGCCCATGGACAGCGCGTACTGTGCAAAGGCGTTGTTGCAGGAGCGCATGAAGGCGGTTTTCAAGTCAATCGCGCCGTGGCTGGCGGAGCCGTAGTCATGGATGACCTGCCCGTCCACGGTCAAATTACCGGTGCAGTTGACTTGCATCGTCTGCGCGGAGGGGTTCACGCGGAGCTGCGCGGCGGCGGTCACAAGTTTGAATGTGCTGCCGGGCGTGTAGGGGTTCTGCGTGACGCGGTTCCAGTAGGCGTTGGAGGAGGCGGACACGGCGCTGCTGCTCATGGGGTCGAACGTCGGTAGGCTGACCATCCCCAGCACTTCGCCTGTCTTGTAGTTCATCACGACCGCCGCGCCGGATTTACCGGGCGCGCGCCGCTGGAAGGATTGCAGAATTGACGTGCAGAGGGAACTGTCCACGGTCAAGGTTACGTTGTCGCCGTGGCGCTTCTGTCCGGTCACAAGCGCCTGAATCCGCTCCCAAATCCCGGTCTGGAAGCCGTAGAGGTACGCCGTTTGAAAACTTTCAACCCCGTTGGCAACCTGCCCGTCGGAATCGCCCAGCAGGTGCACAACGGCGCGGCGGGCAGCTTCATTCGCCTGATAAACGCGGGTGACGGTGCCGTCCTCGCTGACGGAAGATGTCGCCAGCACCACGCCGCTGCGGTCGAGAATATCTCCCGGCACGACGTTCTGCTTCTGCGCCCGTACACGCGGATTCTTCGCGTAGGTGAACCAGCGGTTGCCGTAGAGGGCGATAGAGTGCATCCCGTATGTGCCGAGCAGGGCAAAAAGCGCGAAGAGGAAGAAAGCAAGGAGCTTGAATTTGAACCGCTGCCGCTTCATGCCGCACCTCCGCCGTAATCCGCCAAGTCCGCGTCGCGCGCCAAATCATCCTCATTGACGCTGGAAACGCCCTGAATCAGGCCAATCAGGCACAGACACGCCACCAGCGACGTGCCGCCGTAGCTGACGAACGGCATCGTTACGCCCGTCAGCGGAATCAGCTTAATCACTCCGCCGATGATGATGAACGTCTGCAAGCCAAGCATGGCGGTGCAGCCCATGGCCAGCAGCCCGTGGAAGCGGGTGCGCGCCGCCATTGCGATGGATGTGCCGCGCCAGATGATGGCAACATACATCAGCAGCACGCACGAGCCGAACAGCATCCCGAACTGCTCACAGATGACGGAGAAGATGAAGTCCGTGTGGTAAACGGGAATCGTCGTCGGGCTGCCCAGTCCTAAGCCGACGCCTAACACGCCGCCGCTGGCGATTGCCATCAGGCTCTGAATGAGCTGATAGCCCGCGTTGTCGTAGTCGCTCCACGGGTCGAGCCAAATCGCGACGCGCTTTTTGACGTGCGCAAACTTCTGGTAGCCCAGCAGCGCCGCGCCGACGCCGCCGCCGATGCCGCACAGCATCAGCACCGGATTCCCGGACGAAGCGAAATAGAGCATCAGCGCCACGCCGTAGTATAGCAGCGCCGTGCCGAGGTCGGCTTGCAGCATCAGCACGCCAAGACATGCCACAGAGAATCCAAGCCAAGGAATCAGCCGCCGATCCGCCATGAATCGGCTGATGACGATGATGAGCGTCAGCTTGACGATTTCGCTGGGCTGAACGGAGATGCCGCCGACATAGAACCAGTTTTTCGCGCCGTACGTCTCCTTGCCGATGAACAACGGGAGGACGAGCAGCACGAGCGAGAGCAGCATCATCGGCCACACGAGCAGCCGGAAGCTGCGCCCGACGCGGATGAGGTAGATGCACACGACCATCGCCGCCAGCCCGACGAAATAGTAGATGGACTGGTGGTAGGCATACGTCGGGTTGGTGTCGTAGAGGACGAGCAGCCCCAGCGCGCACAGGAAGTTGGTCAGCGACAGCAGCAGCTTATCCACCGGGAAGAGCCGCGGCAGGAAACCAGTCGTGAACGCGCTCGCCAGCGGTACGGCGACGGCGAGTGCGAGCGCCTGCCATTGGAAATCGCGCAGGAACAGAAGGCAGAATGCGCTGATGTAGAAAATCGAAACCGCCCGCGACAAAGAGCGTCCGGGGTCTTTCAGCTTTTCACGCCCGCGCTGGCGGTCACGCGCCAAGGAAATCACCTCGCAAAAATTGAAATAGGCGCCTTCTGGCGCGAAAATCTGATTATCATAGAAAGGTATTGTGCGGAAAGCGTTTTGTAACCATAAAAATAAGCAACACGCCAATACAAGTATGGTAGTGTGCACCCGAAGGTTTCCAAAGGACGATCGCCAACTTCGTTTGTTTTCATGCCCTTTGGTCGCGCCCGCAGGCGTGAAATCCCTCTGCAACAATAAAAAGTTAGTGAGCTTTTTGCACTGCCAGAGTTGACTTTCCTATTGTAATGGTAAAAAGAGCAGCTTCCAGAGGGCTTTCCGATCGCCCTCTGGACTCCTTCGGCGGTCGCCTCCCATGCTACTTGAACTGTATTGGAAGGCTTTTTAGTTACTGGCAGGGACGCTTCGCTGCCTGCGCCCTTTATTGAGCGCGTTTGGCATAACTGCTCCCCCGTGGAACAGTTGGGGCGTTGCCCCACCCCCCACAAGGGACGCTGTCCCTTGACCCTGCAAGGGGGATACCCCCTTGACCCTTTTTTTGCCGCCCGGCTTGAGCGCTTTTTCCATCAAACGGGGTATTGAGGATTTTCCTGCTCATCATCCCCATCCTCGCGCCGTTCGGCGTAGGCGCGCACATCCTCCACATCCAGTCCCGCAAACACGCGCAGCCGCAATCTCGCTTGTCCAACCTCCAAAATGCTGTTATGCTGCAGCGGATGCGCCATTCCATCCCGCCGGTTCGCCACCGTCTCCCCATCGACAATGCAGCTGCACCCGCGCCACGGGATGATATACAGCCCATACCCGTTGCGGAACATCACATCCAGATGCCGGGGGGATACGCCGCGCGCAGGGACAACAATATCGCAGCTCCGCACGCTGCCCAGCGTCCCGTCCGCCGGGACAGGCAGCAGCGTATCCTGCGGGAGTGCGGCGCAGTCGCTTTCGACTACAAATTCCCCGATGCTGCCCGCATCCGGCAGGGAACGCCGCTTTTTCTCGCGGCTTCGGTGATCCTTCCACAGCCACCAGAACGCGCGCAGGACAATGAGCACCCCCAGCGCGGCGAACCAGTAGCGCATCATCAGGGAGAGAATCTCGTAAATTTGAGAGGGCATGGGTCGCTCCTTACAGCGTTTCGCGCAGCTTTTGCAGCAGCGGGCGCAAATCACCGACTGCCTCCGGGTCGTACTGCACGGCAATCGTCAGGTTTTCCGGGCGGAAAACGGTCTGCGCCGCGTCCAGCAGCTCTTCGGCGGTCAGCTCGTTGTACTGCGCGGCGGCAGCATCCAAATCCGCCTGTGCCGTGTCGCCGCTCATCCACGCCCAGCCGAGACGGTCGTTCAGCGCGGCGGTGTCATCGGTCAGCATGGCGTTGTTCGTCGTAAACTGCGTCCGCAGCTGATTCAATCGCGCGGGGCGGACGTACATCGTCAGCCGGTGCAGATAGGCAAAGACCTTTGTCAGCGTGTCTTTCAGCCATTCCGACCGCACGTCATAGCGGATGACAAGGCGGCTGAATTGCCCGACGCGGCTGATTTGCGACTCGATTTCCGCAACGAGTGCCTGCTCCTCGCGCAAAGCCTGAAAGAGCATACTGTCATCGTTCCCGGCGGTGATGGTGCTGAGAACTTCCGCCGCGACGGGGTAGACCTGCTCGCTATCTACGTCGAATGCCAGCTGAACGCTCGCAAAATCGCTTTCGACCTCTTCCAGCAAGTCGCTCTGCTCGTCGCGCATACAGAAGCCGATGGGCAGCGACTGCGTGAACGGCGGCTGAGCGGTCGTGTTGCGCAGCTCGCTCAGCGCTTCGATGGCGGCGAGCTCCATGCCGTCGGAGAAATTGCCCGTCATGACCAGACAGGCGTTCTGCGGCTGGAAAATCATTTCCTGCCAAAGCTGAATGTCCGCTTCGGTCAGCGCCATCAGGCTCTCCGGCGTGCCCAGCGGGGGGAACGCGCCGTTTTCTGTCCGGCGGAAATCGCACGCCGCGCGGTCGAACAGATCACCATCGCCGTCCGCCTCCAATTGGCGCAGGACAACTTGCTTCTCGGCGGCAATCTGCTCCGGCGTCCACGGTACATTCGCGAAAAAGCGCAGGAAGTATTCCAGCGCCGCGTCAAAGAAACGCGGCAGGCACTTCAGGCGGAACACCAGCCCTTCGGCATATGTCGCGGCATCGAGGTTCGTGCCGAAGCGGTTCAGCTCGCGCAGCAATCCTTCGCGGTTCAGTCCGCCCAGCCCGCGGAAGCACAGGTGTTCCAGCAGATTGCTGATGCCCTGCGTCTCTTCCGTTTCGTACAGCGGTCCGCCCTTCAAATACAGCCCGAATTCCAGACCGTGCAGGTGGCGCTGTGGCCAGCACAAAAGCGTCATGCCGTTTTGCAGGACATGCTCATGAATCGCGGACATGGGTTCGTCAGCTCCTTTGGCATAAAAGTTGTTTCATCTATTATACCGTATTGCGCGCGGGTTTGCAAGGGGAACGGGGGCGTCTCACGCGCATGGGGGAGGGTTTCGCGGGCGAAAAAAGTGAACAATCTGAAAATTGTTAGCACTCTTTTGCGTTGAGTGCTAATTTTCGCTTGCATTTCGATGGAAATCGTGCTACAATACATCCAGCGGTCAGAAAGACTGCAACAATTATTACCGTTTATTTTCCGAGGAGGAATGATGTATGGCGATTGAAATGGAAAAGGGCTCTGTGTCGATTGACGCCCAAAATATTATGCCGGTCATTAAGCGCTGGCTGTATTCCGATAAGGACATTTTCCTGCGCGAGGTGGTCAGCAACGGCTGCGACGCCATCACGAAGTACCGCATGACGAATCCGGATGACGAGAGCGAAATGTCCGTCATGGTCACGGTGGACAAGGAGAACAAGACCCTGACCATCAGCGACACCGGCATCGGCATGACCGAGGACGAGGTGAAGCGCTATATCAATCAGGTCGCATTCTCCGGCGCGTCCGAGTTTATGAAGAAGTTCGAGGGCGACGAAAAGAAAGGCGACATTATCGGCCACTTCGGGCTGGGCTTTTACAGCGTGTTCATGGTGTCTGAGAACGTCGAAATCGAAACGCTGTCCTGTCAGGAGGGCGCGGAGCCGGTGCATTGGGAATCCAAGGACGGCATGGACTTCGCCATCAGCGAAGGTCACCGCACAACGCACGGCACGTCGATTATCCTCCATATCTCCGATGAAGAGAAGGAGTTCCTCGAACTCTACCGCGTCCGCGAAGTGCTGACCCGCTACTGCGGCTACATGGCGTATCCGATTTACCTGATGGATGCAAACGCCAAGCCGGTGGAGCGCGAGGAAGAAATCCCCGGCGAAACCAACGAGGACGGCACGCCCAAGAAGCGCAAGGTCGTCGATGAACCCAAGCCGAGCCTGATTAACGACACCAAGCCGCTGTGGCTGAAAAAGCCGAGCGAGTGCGAGGACAAGGAGTACATCGACTTCTATCACAAGATGTTCGGCTGGGAAGATCCGCTGTTCTGGGTGCATCTGAACGTCGATTACCCCTTCAACCTCAAGGGCATCCTGTATTTCCCGAAGCTCCGCAACGACTTCGGCAAGTACGAAGGTCAGGTGAAGCTGTTCGCGGGTCAGGTGTTCGTGGCGGACAACGTGAAGGAAGTCATTCCGGAATTCCTGACGCTTTTGAAGGGCGTTATCGACTGCCCTGACCTGCCGCTGAACGTCAGCCGTTCCTTCCTGCAGAATGACGGCACGGTCAAGAAGCTGTCCGCGCACATCACCAAGAAGGTCGCTGACAAGCTCTGCGGGCTGTTCAACACCGAGCGCGAGACGTATCAGAAATACTGGGACGACATTGCGCCCTTCGTCAAGTTTGGCGCGATGCGTGATCAGAAGTTCTACGAGCAGGTCAAGAAGGCGATTCTCTACAAGACCACCGATGGCCGCTATCTGACGCTGGAAGAGTACAAGACCGGCAACGCCGACAAGGCGGACAAGAAGGTCTACTACACCAACGACCCGAAGCGTCAGGCGGCGAGCGTCGCGCTGTACACCAACCGCGGCATTGATGTTGTTGTGATGGATCACATCATCGACGGCAACTTCCAGTCCTTCATGGAATATTCCGGCGGCGAGGAAGGCTTGACCTTCGCGCGTGTGGACGCGGACGTGTCCGGCCTGCTGGAAGATTCCGAAGAGGGCAAGGAGCTGAATCAGGAGACGATTCAGGCGATGTTCCGCAAGGCGCTGGGCAAGGATGACCTGCCCGTGAACCTGCAGAGCCTGTCCGACGCGGAGCTGCCTGCGATGGTCACCGAGGACGAGCAGATTCGCCGCATGAAGGAAATGAGCCGCCTGTATGGTCAGTCCTTCGACATGCCCGACCGCTTCACGCTCGTGCTGAACCGCCGCAACAAGGCGATTCAGGAACTGGCGGCACGCGATCCGGAGAATGAGACGACGCAGCTGCTTTGTCAGCAGATTTACGATTTGGCGCGTATGAGCGCCCAGCCGCTGGAAGCGGACGAGATTACGGCGTTCCTGAAGCGGAGCCAGAAGCTCGTCGCCATGGCGGTGGAGAAGGAATAACAGCATGAGAATGCGCCCGGTGCGAGAAAAACAGCACCGGGCGCAAACTTGTTTTTGGTAATCAACTGAAAGAAGAGAAAAGCATGCTGGAGTTGCTGGAAGCGGAACGGGAATCCGAAAGCACGGATGAGTGCATCCCGCATGAAGAGGTTATGCGGGAACTTCGCGCCAAAATCAGCGAAGCCAAACGGAAACAGGCAGAGAAATCAAGCAAGTGAAACGGGGGCGCTTCCCACCATCCCGCAGGAAGCACCCCGTTTTCATGTCTACTGTTTTTACTTTGAAAATTCTTGCAATAAGCATTCTTCGATAAAACAACTTTTGTTTTCAAAAAAGCAAAGCACATTGAAATCGGGGAATAGTACAATGAGTCTTTTGATAATTTGTAGAATAGAAGCATTGTCGTAATTTGTAAACAAATACAGGTGAGGGGAAAACTTATGATGACGATACTCGTTCATATCTGTCTCTGTGGCTGCAAAAGTTTTTCGCCGTGCTTTCGGGAAAAAAGGATAGCCGATGACTTTTTCCGAAAAAGCTGATTCGCCGAATCGCTGGATAATTGCTTGACATTGCTTAATCAATATATCCAGCAGAGAGCGATACTTGTAGCTTACGCCAGCAATTGAAAAAGAATGTGGATTCTTGCTCTTTTTGACATCAATGCGGTTGTGTTTGGATGTTTGCGCATCAACGTCAATATCGTAATATAAAGTGGTCTTTTGAGTAGAATATTTTCCGTTTAATTCGTCAATAATGTGAAGCAGGTCTTTGGCACTGTAATTGTCCATGAGAAATAAATGTGTATCAAGCTGGAAATAATGAGGACTTCCTAAATCTTCTGCTTTTATTGCAAATGTTTTTCGAGTTTTTACATTGAAAAAGTCATGATTTACCACCCATGATTGAAAACTGTCAATTCCATTCGACTGAATAATGTGCAAACATTGCTGTCGGAGCGTGTCAGCAAAGCTTACGAAGTGAATTGGCTTGTTGCCGACTGTGAATGAAAGCGGTTTTGCAGAAGCAGCTGTATCCGCTGAAACGGCGCGGGTGATTTCGACAGTGGGAGCTGGTACGGCTGTCTCAACGCCAGCAGATTTATCAAAGAATGGAAGATTGAGCAACTTCACAATGTTAATCATTTGCAATGCGCATTTTTCTGCAAAATTGCGGTCGGAATCCTGAATAGGGGGTATGTTAGAACCAGCTTCATTATCAAAGGCAGCCACATTGCACGATTGCGCCCTTGCAATGAGCATGCTTTCAATTGCTTTCGTGTGCGCACTGTTCATATTCATCAGGTCGCCCTTTTCAACGAACACAAGCGCATAAGTCCAGAAGTCACGGTTGCGGTTGTGATTATCCAGCCGTGACTGAATATTCTGCCCGGTTTGCCCGATGTATATTTGCGGTTTATCAGCCTTGGTTTGCATATTGTAGAGCAAATAAACACCAGCTTGCTGTGCTTCCGGCATTGCTTCAAAAGTATGCAGTTGCCGCCGATGAAAAAGAATCGCCTTAATATTCTGCAACCTATCTTCTATTGTTTTGATGCCAGCGGGGTCATCTGTACGACAACTAATCGAATAGTATAAAGCCATCATGTGCCTCCGAAAACTTATTAATCCGTTTCCTTCAACGTCCCTTTCCCCGGAAAATGCTCCTTCGTGAGCTTCACGACCATCCCCGACAGCAGCAGCAGCGCAATCAGGTTCGGGATGCTCATCAGCCCGTTGAACGTGTCCGCAATGTCCCAGAGCAGCCCCAAATCAAGCGTTGCGCCAAGAATCGACACGAACGAGTAAATCACGAAGAAAGGACGGACGACCTTGTTGCTCCTGAACAGAAACTGCACAAAGCGCGAGCCGTACAGCCCCCAGCCGATAATCGTCGAGAACGCGAAGCAGCACAGCGCTACCGCCGTGAAAATCGACGACCAGCTGCCGTATGTCGTCGTGAAGCCGGAAATCGTCAGCTCCGCGCCCGCTGCCACGCCGTAGGTCACCGGCGTGCCGCTGCACAGGATGACAAGCGCCGTCAGCGTGCAGATGATAATCGTGTCCGCAAACACCTCGAAGATGCCGAACATGCCCTGCGTGACGGGCTTCTGCGTATCGGCGCATGCGTGGGCAATCGAACCCGTGCCCAGACCCGCCTCGTTGGAGAAGATGCCGCGCGAAACGCCCTTCTGCATACTCACGAACAGGCTGCCGATGATGCCGCCCGTGAACGCCGCCGGGTTGAACGCGCCCTCGAAGATGGACTGAAGCACGCCCGGCAGCCGTTCAAGATTCAGCAGCACCACGCCGATGCCCAGCACGACGTAGAACAGCGCCATGAACGGCACCAGCTTTTCGCTCACGCTGCCGATGCGTTTGATGCCGCCGAGCAGCACCATTGCCACCAGCATCGCGCAGAAAATGCCGATGATGAGGTTGAGCGTCGGCACGAAAGCGTCGCTGACGAGGTGGAATTGCGTCAGCGCCGTGTTAATCGCCGTCGTGATGGTGTTGACCTGCGTCGCGTTGCCCGTGCCGAAAACGGTCAGCGTGCCGAACAGTGCGTAGAGGATGGCGAGCCACTGCCAGCGCTTGCCCAGCCCGTTCTTGATGTAGTACATCGGCCCGCCGATCCACTCGCCGGTGGCACTGCGTTCGCGGTAGTGGACGGCGAGGGTGACTTCGGCGTATTTCGTGCACATGCCCAGCAGCGCTGAGCACCACATCCAGAACACCGCGCCCGGCCCGCCGATGGCAATTGCGCCCGCGACGCCCGCGATATTGCCCGTGCCGACCGTGCCCGCCAGCG
>ERZ773139.1124-NODE-1124-length-32303-cov-8.249380_pt1 | contig 32303 bp, 31 predicted proteins | sample MGYA00580854_ERZ773139 | MGnify/ENA primary metagenome ERZ773139 (study PRJEB29015, sample SAMEA2737809) | human gut metagenome | biome: human gut; feature: human-associated habitat; material: faeces | place: China | collected 2012 ...
TTACAACGATTTTCGAATCGTTCTTTCCCTGATTTTTGTGGCTTTTGCTTCTGCTTGCGACAGCAGTCCTTGTTCCTGCTTGAGAATGTCTTTAAGCGGAGCGGCAAAATACACCTTCATAAACCGCCAGATATCCCGCTGAGTCAGGCCAATATTCATCGAAGAAAAATAAAGCCCAATAAGATCTTTATCGCGCCAACGACGTGGAACGCGCGTGCGAAGCTGCGCCCGGTGCAGGTCAATTACCGAAATTTTTAACTCCTCTTCCTTACCGGAAAAAGGCAAGTGCAGCAGGAAATGACAGATATAACAGTCACGGTGGTTAATGCCCGCAGCATGCATATCGCGCACCATCGTCGCGACACGCTTAATAAGCATACGCTTTACGCGAACATCTGGAGGGTTAGTCGCCCAGTCAGCACAGTAATCTTCCAGACTTATGGTTGGTGTCAGATCTTCGGTAATAATAAACGAGGTTCTGGTCAGCGGATTCATGCCTTTTTCGCCGAATGCCACCCCATACATAGTATCAACGCCGACATCCCGCAGTCGATGAATCGCATTCCATTCGCGGTCTGCGCCTAATACTGGCATCCGCAATGAGAGTAAATTTTTGATTATCTCTTTCAGGGTCGTGCCGCGATGCCATTTGAGAAAATAGCTTTTGCCCGCCATTTCAAAGCGCAGAGTACGGCGAGTTTCCAGTTCACGAAATACCTCACCCTGCAAGGTTTTAACTTCCTCAAAAGGATCTTTACCGCGCCATAACGTGGCAAACGGCTCTTTAAGTTCAACCATCCAGACCACCCGTTATGATATCCGCCGCTTTCTCTGGCAGACTGTATAAATCTTGTGTATCAGCATAATGTCGCGCATTTTCCGCCCAGGCCTGGCGCAATGAAGATTGCGTTAACGCTTTGCGTAAAATCTCATTCAATGTTTCCTGGCGGAATGGCTCAGCAATAGCCTCGCCGCAATTGGCCTCGACAATATAAGGCGCATAGCCACAAACGGCTGTTGTTAGTACCGGTAATCCTGCAGTAATCGCTTCCAGCAGCACAATTCCCGCCGCTTCCTGGTAGGCAGGATGCAGTAATAAATCCGCCGCCGCCATTAATTCCGAGACATCGTTGCGCCCCGAGAAGAAGTGAACATTACTGCGCACGCCGCGTTTTTCTGCCAGCGCCTCAAATTTTCGCGGTTTATCCTGCCCAACAACATATAGCAATGTGTTGTGGCGCAGCGAATCCGGTAACGAAGCAAGTGCTTCAATGGAACGATCGACACCTTTACGCGTGAAGTCTGAACCGACCTGCAACAATAAATATTGTTGTTCGGTTATTCCATTCTTCTTACGGAAGATTTCACGGCTATTGGCTGGCTGCTGGCTATATTTACGATCAGGATAAATCCCCGGTGGCAGAATATGAAAACGCTCCGCTTCAGTCTGATAATGTTTCTGGAAATCGGCGATTTGCTTATCTGTCAGCATCAGCAGCTGTGTCGGCTTGCCCTGTTCGAAGGTTGCCCGCTCAAAGGCGGCATAATGGCGATAACGTGACGTCAGGCGATAGAAAAAGCCTTTCTCCTGCGCTACTTTCTCGGCATAACAAACATCAGCGGCATAATAAACGTCCAGCCCCGGCATTTTGTTGAATCCAACGACTTTATCGACGGGATGTTCGCGTAAATGTTTTTGCACCCAGGCAAAATACTCCGCATTGCGCCCGTGATTGGTATGCGATTTAACCGGCACTTTGATCAGTTCAAATACATCAGGGCATTCGCCTTCCCACGACTGGGTATAAACCCGAACATGATGACCTCGGGCGGCGACTGTCTGAGCAATACGCATAAAATCGCGCTGCAAACCGCCAAAGGGAAAATATTTATATAAACAAAAAGCAACGATCATAACGACGTACCTGTCGTGGAGGAGGGCAGTAATTTATCGACAGCAGCAATGACATCTGCCGCCGGAATAACCGAAAGATACATCTCATTTCGGTCACGCTGATCGCGCGTTGGCATTTCCCGGTAATCTCCCGCCCAGAATTGAATCATGTTATTTGACCAGGGACGCCAGAAAATATGGTCTGTCGCACCAAACAGCGATATCAGCGGCGTATTAACTGCAGCGGCAATATGCGCCGGTGCGGAATCAACGCCAATAAACAGCTGCGCATGATCGATTAACGCACCAAGTTCCGGGAAGGTCACCTTTCCAGCCAGCGCCGTTACTGGTGGCGTCTGGCATCCCTGCGCAATTTCATTGACGCAGGCCAGATCGTCTTTATCCGGGCCGGACGTCAGAACGACTTCATAACCACGAGCATGTAAGGCATCAATCACAGCGGAAAACTTGGCGTTGTCCCAGCATTTGAAGATTTGCCGCGCCGTAGGTTGGATAACCACATAATTTTGTCCAACACCAGCGTGATCAAGTTCGCGACGCATACGTTTCCAGCTTGCAGGCGGGTAACTCATGGTTGTCTGCTTCACCAACGAATCAAGTCCCAATGGTGTCAGCACGGATAAGTTACTTTCCACCACATTTCCACCCTGCAACGGCACCAAATGGGTGAAACTTTTACGCCAAAAAGCAGACTGCCGATGATGATAATCCTGGGAAATTTTCACACGGGCATTTAATAAGCGAACCAGTATAGCAACCATCCATTGATCGGTAAGATTGACGATAAGGTCATACTTATTGGCACGTAATACCTTGATGAGATGAAAAAAGTTGGCAATTTTTTCTGAGGCTTTTGCTTTTTTATTTTTTATGCCGTAGAGCGCGTTAATCTCTGGATTTTCAGACAGGATCGGGATGGTGTCCTGATAAAGCAGCACATCGATTTTTGCGTCAGGGTAATTTTTTTTCAGCGAACTAATGACGGGAGTAGTTAATAACATATCCCCATGAAAACGCATCTTAATGAGCAAAATTCTTCGAAATGGCTTATCCACAAGTAACTCTTTTTGTTGAGATTATCCGATTAAGGTGAAGCAGAAAAAGCACGCTACCGCCCCAGGCTCAACAGCTACCTGAATACTGATACCGCACTGATATTGACGCGCTAGTGTATCACTTCTTTCGCGGCAATCCGACCCGAATGATTTTTAAGCACATTGTTGATTTTCAATAAAGAAATCAATCAAATAAAATCATTAGCAACCATATTCTTTCACTGTTGCTCTGCGATTCCTTCCTGCACGTACAGCAGAAATCAATGAATCGCATAAAAATACAAAAAAAGTATAGATGTTCAGCAAGAATTGGCGGGTAAATTGCTATTTAAGTCAAAAACGGGAAAAGTAATGGTAAAGCCACAGCTAAATACATAGAATCCCCAGCACATCCATAAGTCAGCTATTTACTATGCTCGAATTGCTTTACACCGCCCTTCTCTACCTTATTCAGCCGCTGATCTGGATACGGCTCTGGGTGCGCGGACGTAAGGCTCCGGCCTATCGAAAACGCTGGGGTGAACGTTACGGTTTTTACCGCCATCCGCTAAAACCAGGCGGCATTATGCTGCACTCCGTCTCCGTCGGTGAAACTCTGGCGGCAATCCCGTTGGTGCGCGCGCTGCGTCATCGTTATCCTGATTTACCGATTACCGTAACAACCATGACGCCAACCGGTTCGGAGCGCGTACAATCGGCTTTCGGGAAGGATGTTCAGCACGTTTATCTGCCGTATGATCTGCCCGATGCACTCAACCGTTTCCTGAATAAAGTCGACCCTAAACTGGTGTTGATTATGGAAACCGAACTATGGCCTAACCTGATTGCGGCGCTACATAAACGTAAAATTCCGCTGGTGATCGCTAACGCGCGACTCTCTGCCCGCTCGGCCGCAGGTTATGCCAAACTGGGTAAATTCGTCCGTCGCTTGCTGCGTCGTATTACGCTGATTGCTGCGCAAAATGAAGAAGATGGTGCACGTTTTGTGGCGCTGGGCGCAAAAAATAATCAGGTGACCGTTACCGGTAGCCTGAAATTCGATATTTCTGTAACGCCGCAGTTGGCTGCTAAAGCCGTGACGCTGCGCCGCCAGTGGGCACCACACCGCCCGGTATGGATTGCCACCAGCACTCACGAAGGCGAAGAGAGTGTGGTGATCGCCGCACATCAGGCATTGTTACAGCAATTCCCGAATTTATTGCTCATCCTGGTACCCCGTCATCCGGAACGCTTCCCGGATGCGATTAACCTTGTCCGCCAGGCTGGACTAAGCTATATCACACGCTCTTCAGGGGAAGTCCCCTCCACCAGCACGCAGGTTGTGGTTGGCGATACGATGGGCGAGTTGATGTTACTGTACGGCATTGCCGATCTCGCCTTTGTTGGCGGTTCACTGGTTGAACGTGGTGGGCATAATCCGCTGGAAGCTGCCGCACACGCTATTCCGGTATTGATGGGGCCGCATACTTTTAACTTTAAAGACATTTGCGCGCGGCTGGAGCAGGCAAGCGGGCTGATTACCGTTACCGATGCCACTACGCTTGCAAAAGAGGTTTCCTCTTTACTCACCGACGCCGATTACCGTAGTTTCTATGGCCGTCATGCCGTTGAAGTACTGTATCAAAACCAGGGCGCGCTACAGCGTCTGCTTCAACTGCTGGAACCTTACCTGCCACCGAAAACGCATTGAGGTTGTTATGCAAAAACGGGCGATTTATCCGGGTACTTTCGATCCCATTACCAATGGTCATATCGATATCGTGACGCGCGCCACGCAAATGTTCGATCACGTTATTCTGGCGATTGCCGCCAGCCCCAGTAAAAAACCGATGTTTACCCTGGAAGAGCGTGTGGAGCTGGCACAGCAGGCAACCGCGCATCTGGGGAACGTGGAAGTGGTCGGGTTTAGTGATTTGATGGCGAACTTCGCCCGTAATCAACACGCTACGGTGCTGATTCGTGGCCTGCGTGCGGTGGCGGATTTTGAATATGAAATGCAGCTGGCGCATATGAATCGCCACTTAATGCCGGAACTGGAAAGTGTGTTTCTGATGCCGTCGAAAGAGTGGTCGTTTATCTCTTCATCGTTGGTGAAAGAGGTGGCGCGCCATCAGGGCGATGTCACCCATTTCCTGCCGGAGAATGTCCATCAGGCGCTGATGGCGAAGTTAGCGTAGCGTTTATGCCGGATGGTATGCCATCCGGCGCGCATGAATTACTTCTGGCACTGCCGACAATAAAACGTTGCCCGCTGCGCATGTTTAGTCGCCACAATCGGCGTACCGCACACCCGACACGGCTCGCCTTTTCGCCCGTAAACCTGCAATTCCTGAGCGAAATAGCCCGGTTTACCATCACTTTGCAGAAAATCTTTCAGCGTTGTACCACCCTGCTCAATCGAACGCAGCAACACCGCTTTAATCACCCGAGCTAACAATTCACACTCTGCCAGCGACAGTGATGACGCCAGCCGATCCGGATGGATCCCCGCCGCAAACAGAGATTCGCTGGCATAGATATTCCCTACGCCTACCACCAGCTTGTTATCCATCAGCCACGGTTTAATCGCCGTTTTTTTCTTCGCGCACTTCTGATGCAGGTACTCACCGTTGAAATCGTCGCTAAGCGGCTCCGGTCCAAGATGGGCCAGCACATTATGCCCTTCCAGCTCTTTGGTCCACAGCCAGGCACCAAAGCGGCGCGGATCGGTGTAGCGCAGCACTTTGCCGTTGCTCATCACCAAATCCACATGGTCATGCTTTTCAGGGGGAAGTTCTTCTGGAAGGATGCGCAGGCTGCCAGACATCCCCAAATGAATGATAATCCAGCCCTCAGGCAGCTCCAGCAGCAGATATTTAGCCCGCCGCTGCACGCTAAGCACTGGTTGGTCGCTTAAACGGTAGATCTCTTCTGAAACCGGCCAGCGCAAGCGTCCGTTGCGCACCACTGCATGAAGAATGGTTGCACCAACGAGATGCGGTTCTATGCCGCGGCGGCTGGTTTCAACTTCGGGTAATTCAGGCATAGCATCTCCAGGAATGAACAGATGCAGTCAATATGGGGGCAAGCAGATAACAAAAAACCCCGCCGGAGCGAGGTTTTTCGTTACATCAAAGCGAGAATTATTTGATTTTCGCTTCTTTGTAGATCACGTGCTGGCGAACAACTGGATCGAATTTTTTCAGTTCCAGTTTTTCCGGCTTAGTACGTTTGTTCTTCGTAGTGGTATAGAAGTGACCAGTACCAGCAGAAGAAACCAGCTTGATTTTCTCACGAATACCTTTAGCCATGATTTATTTCCTCTAAGTACTTAGTACTTTTCGCCACGGGCACGCAGTTCAGCCAGAACTGTATCGATGCCTTTTTTATCGATTACACGCATACCTTTAGCAGATACGCGCAGGGTGACAAAACGCTTCTCGCTCTCAACCCAGAAACGGTGAGAGTGCAGGTTCGGCAGGAAACGGCGTTTAGTCGCGTTCAGTGCGTGGGAACGGTTGTTACCGGTCACCGGACGCTTGCCAGTAACTTGGCAGACTCGGGACATGTCTATTCTCCAAAAATCAAATTAGCTCGAGCTTCGTATGGGGTATTGGCGCCTCGTCAGGCTTTACAGCCCGGTCATCGCAGTTCTATGTGAACTCTCGATTGCCAGGCCCAAATGCCAAACCCGAGATTCTCAAAGGTGGCGTAGTATACGCTGACTCAGCGATGTGCTCAAGTCCCGAACAGACAAAGATCCCGAAGGATCGCGCATAGCGGGTTAAATCCAGCCGCGTTCGGCAAAAGAAACATACTCTCCACGCCCAATCACGATATGGTCGAGCACGCGTAAATCCATGAACTGACAACTCTTTATTATCCGTTCAGTAATGAGTTTATCCGCTTTACTGGGTTCAGCACAACCCGAAGGGTGATTATGTGCAAGGATCAGCGCCGAGGCGTTTATTTTTATCGCTTCGCGGATAATTTCCCGAGGATGGACTTCAACATGGTTTAGCGTGCCGGAAAAAAGACGGCTATGCGTTATAACCCGGTGTTGGGAGTCGAGAAAGATCACCATAAAGATCTCCCGCTCCTCACCCGTGAGCTGGCTTTGTAAAAATTCCCGCGTCATCTCCGGGCTGAGTAAAGGGCTTTCTTCACGCATCCGCACGTTGTAGTAACGCCGCGCCAGTTCAGCAATCCCCTTTAACTGGGCAAATTTCGCTACGCCAATTCCATGAACACCACTAAATTGTTCATATTCAGAGGTTAACAAGCCATAAAGAGAGCCGAAATTCTCCAGCATCTCTTTTGCCAGGGTTAATACATCTTTACCGCGCGTTCCGGTACGCAGAAATAGCGCCAGCAGCTCGACATCCGTTAAGGCGCTAATACCAAACTTCAGCATTTTTTCGCGCGGCATCAACAGCTGTGCATTGTTTTTCACCTTCACCTCCTTTGTGGTGCTCGCATCCTGTCATAGCCGTTCCGTTAAATCGACGGCCAGTTTTCAATCCTGGAAAGCGCCTCGCAAAGTGAATCTCAGGTGAAGGCACGACAACAAAAGTATTGTGATAAAATCGCCAACTTCTGGTGTCACCCAACAGGAAAAATCATCATGAGCCTGGCCGGTAAAAAAATCGTTCTCGGCGTTAGCGGCGGTATTGCTGCCTATAAAACCCCTGAACTGGTGCGTCGTTTGCGCGATCGCGGGGCCGACGTCCGCGTAGCCATGACCGAAGCGGCAAAAGCCTTTATCACCCCACTTAGCTTGCAGGCGGTTTCTGGTTATCCCGTTTCCGACAGTCTGCTGGACCCGGCAGCCGAAGCCGCTATGGGCCATATTGAGCTGGGTAAATGGGCTGATTTAGTGATTCTCGCCCCTGCCACGGCAGATTTGATTGCCCGTGTTGCTGCCGGAATGGCGAATGACCTGGTATCGACGATTTGTCTGGCTACACCTGCGCCTGTAGCCGTGCTCCCCGCCATGAACCAGCAGATGTACCGTGCCGCTGCCACGCAGCATAATTTAGAGGTGCTTGCTTCCCGTGGTTTGCTCATCTGGGGGCCAGACAGTGGCAGTCAGGCTTGTGGTGATATCGGCCCAGGGCGAATGCTCGATCCATTAACCATTGTGGATATGGCGGTAGCGCATTTTTCGCCCGTCAACGACCTGAAACATCTGAACATTATGATTACCGCCGGTCCGACGCGTGAACCGCTCGATCCGGTGCGTTATATCTCTAATCACAGCTCCGGCAAGATGGGTTTTGCTATCGCCGCCGCCGCTGCCCGTCGTGGCGCGAACGTCACGCTGGTATCAGGTCCGGTTTCACTACCGACGCCACCGTTTGTTAAACGTGTTGATGTGATGACCGCGCTGGAAATGGAAGCCGCCGTGAATGCTTCTGTACAGCAGCAAAATATTTTTATCGGTTGCGCCGCCGTGGCGGATTATCGCGCAGCTACCGTGGCCCCAGAAAAAATCAAAAAGCAGGCCACGCAGGGTGATGAATTAACAATAAAAATGGTTAAAAACCCCGATATCGTCGCAGGCGTTGCCGCACTAAAAGACCATCGACCCTACGTCGTTGGATTTGCCGCCGAAACAAATAATGTGGAAGAATACGCCCGGCAAAAACGTATCCGTAAAAACCTTGATCTGATCTGCGCGAACGATGTTTCCCAGCCAACTCAAGGATTTAACAGCGACAACAACGCATTACACCTTTTCTGGCAGGACGGAGATAAAGTCTTACCGCTTGAGCGCAAAGAGCTCCTTGGCCAATTATTACTCGACGAGATCGTGACCCGTTATGATGAAAAAAATCGACGTTAAGATTCTGGACCCGCGCGTTGGGAAGGAATTTCCGCTCCCGACTTATGCCACCTCTGGCTCTGCCGGACTTGACCTGCGTGCCTGTCTCGACGACGCCGTAGAACTGGCTCCGGGTGACACTACGCTGGTTCCGACCGGGCTGGCGATTCATATTGCCGATCCTTCACTGGCGGCAATGATGCTGCCGCGCTCCGGATTGGGACATAAGCACGGTATCGTGCTTGGTAACCTGGTAGGATTGATCGATTCTGACTATCAGGGCCAGTTGATGATTTCCGTGTGGAACCGTGGTCAGGACAGCTTCACCATTCAACCTGGCGAACGCATCGCCCAGATGATTTTTGTTCCGGTAGTACAGGCTGAATTTAATCTGGTGGAAGATTTCGACGCCACCGACCGCGGTGAAGGCGGCTTTGGTCACTCTGGTCGTCAGTAACACATACGCATCCGAATAACGTCATAACATAGCCGCAAACATTTCGTTTGCGGTCATAGCGTGGGTGCCGCCTGGCAAGTGCTTATTTTCAGGGGTATTTTGTAACATGGCAGAAAAACAAACTGCGAAAAGGAACCGTCGCGAGGAAATACTTCAGTCTCTGGCGCTGATGCTGGAATCCAGCGATGGAAGCCAACGTATCACGACGGCAAAACTGGCCGCCTCTGTCGGCGTTTCCGAAGCGGCACTGTATCGCCACTTCCCCAGTAAGACCCGCATGTTCGATAGCCTGATTGAGTTTATCGAAGATAGCCTGATTACTCGCATCAACCTGATTCTGAAAGATGAGAAAGACACCACAGCGCGCCTGCGTCTGATTGTGTTGCTGCTTCTCGGTTTTGGTGAGCGTAATCCTGGCCTGACCCGCATCCTCACTGGTCATGCGCTGATGTTTGAACAGGATCGCCTGCAAGGGCGTATCAACCAGCTGTTCGAGCGTATTGAAGCGCAGCTGCGTCAGGTATTGCGTGAAAAGAGAATGCGTGAGGGTGAAGGTTACACCACCGATGAAACCCTGCTGGCAAGCCAGATCCTGGCCTTCTGTGAAGGTATGCTGTCACGCTTTGTCCGCAGCGAGTTTAAATACCGCCCGACGGATGACTTTGACGCCCGCTGGCCGCTGATTGCTGCACAGTTGCAGTAATTCTCCCAAACGTTCAGGCAGAAACGTCTGCCTGACGCTTTTCTTACCATGCCACCAGCATTCGCTTTACACCCTCCCTCGCCTGTTTAAAACCCTCATCCTCAGGATTGATTTGCAATAACCAGTTTATTCTTCCCTGCAAAGCATAAAGATACGCCGTTGCCTGTGCATGAAGATCGCCAGAAGAATCAAGCTCACCACGACGACTAAGATGCGAAATGACGCCATATTTTTGGCACAAATGTACTTCCTGACGCAGTGCCCTCCGCACTTCGCGGGCGAGTTGTGGTTTGTGATTAACAACAATCCCGGTTACCTGCTGGCGCTTACAGGCAGCTATCAGGCAGCTTTTGCGTTGATTGAGGCTCAGGCCCAGCTCCGCTAACAATCCGCATACTTTATTTTTAACCTGGCGGGCATTGAAGTGACCAGAAAAGGTCATGTCATCGCAGTAGCGGGTGTAGGTAATTCCCCGAGCCTGACACCATTCCCCTATGCACTCATCAAAACGGCGCATCACAAGATTGGAAATGGCAGGCGAAGTTGGCGCCCCCTGCGGTAACGCGTCGTTATAGCAACAAAGCCAGGTCAGCATGGTTACCACATTGCGTGGCAACTGGGTCTGGCTAAACACACGCCAGACCTGTAGCCAGCTAATGCTATCGAAAAAGTTTTCGATATCGAGTTTAAGGATCTGCGGCTGTTGGCAGTGAGGCTGCGCGTTGCTGACGATTGGGCGACCCTGTCGGTAGGCGGTAGCAAAAGAGGAAAGTGGAAATTGTGAAAGGACGTTCTTAAGAATGTTGCGCTGTACGGTTTTGAGCAAGTAATCAGGGGCTAACACCAGCCGCTGACCACCGTGGCGTTTAGAAAGAATAATGCGTCGGTAATGGCGTCCGGCATGATTACTGAGCGCATACAGCCGCTGTATTTCTTTATCGGCGCTCCAGCCCGGCGAGCCGAACAAATCGAGCGCCAGAAGGGTTATCCGGGTAGCATCCATTCCACTCTCCACATCACGGCGGCCAAAAGAGGCGCCAACAGCAGCAATACCATCAAACCATCCCGAAGGCGCGTAACTGTACTGAGCGCGTCAGCGCGACGTACGCGAAGCGTACTTAAGTACAATGGAGCGACTTTGGGTATCTGGACAACCTACTGGCGTTAAGTCGGCGACTCGCCGACCCTCCCGGCATAAAAGGCCGGAAACGCTATTGCCACTGCTGGCGAAAGCAGATTAACACGATATCTTAAACCGCATCACGCTGCGCACAGTAAAAACCTGCGCAGCGCATATTTTTAAACGCCAAACTCTTCGCGGTAGGCCTTAACCGCCGCCAGATGTTCCGCCATTTCCGGCTTCTCTTCCAGATAGGCAATCAGATCTTTCAGGGTGATGATAGAGATCACTTTGCAGTTGTAATCACGCTCAACTTCCTGAATCGCCGAAATCTCGCCGCGCCCCCGTTCCTGACGATCGAGCGAAATCAATACGCCAGCAAGCGTCGCGCCATTGGCCTGAATAATTTCCATCGACTCGCGAATCGCCGTTCCGGCGGTGATCACATCATCTACCAGCATTACGCGTCCTTGTAACGCGCTACCAACCAGATTGCCGCCTTCACCGTGGTCTTTTGCCTCTTTGCGGTTAAAGCAGTACGGCAGGTCAAGGTCATGATGCTCCGCCAGCGCCACGGCGGTAGTGGTCGCAATCGGGATCCCTTTGTAAGCAGGGCCAAACAGCAGATCGAACTCAATGCCGGAATCCACCAATGCTTCAGCGTAAAAACGGCCTAACAGTGCCAGATCGCGCCCGGTATTAAACAGCCCGGCGTTGAAGAAATAGGGGCTTTTGCGCCCGGACTTCAGCGTAAACTCGCCAAACTTTAACACCTGCTTGCTAAGCGCAAATTCAATAAACTGGCGCTGATATGGTTTCATGCCTTCGCTCCTCATCTTACTTTTCTACAGACAAAAAAAAGGCGACTCATCAGTCGCCTTAAAAATCAGTTTGCCAGCGCCGCCTTCTGCGTCGCTACAATGGATTCGATTCCCCCTCGGGCCAGCGCCAACAAGGTGAGTAGCTCTTCATGGGTGAACGGCTCGCCTTCTGCCGTCCCCTGCACTTCAATGATGCGCCCGTCTTCGGTCATCACCACGTTCATGTCCGTTTCAGCGGCAGAGTCTTCAACGTATTCCAGATCGCAAACCGCTTCGCCGTTCACAATCCCGACAGAAACCGCGGCTACCATCCCTTTCATCGGGTTGGTTTTCAGCTTGCCGTTTTCCACCAGCTTCTGTAGCGCATCTGCCAGCGCCACACAGGCACCCGTAATCGAAGCGGTACGCGTGCCACCATCAGCCTGAAGCACGTCGCAGTCCAGCGTAATGGTGAACTCACCCAGCGCTTTCAAATCTACTGCCGCGCGAAGAGCACGGGCGATCAGACGCTGGATTTCCATTGTGCGTCCACCCTGCTTACCTTTCGCCGCTTCACGAGCGTTACGGGTGTGGGTAGAACGTGGCAGCATGCCGTACTCTGCGGTGATCCAGCCCTGGCCCTGACCTTTCAGGAAGCGCGGCACGCCTTCTTCAATAGAGGCGGTACACAACACTTTGGTATCGCCAAATTCGACCAGCACCGAGCCTTCTGCATGTTTTGTATAGTTACGAGTCAGGGTAACGGGACGCACCTGATTATTGCTACGGCCTGCTGGACGCATATTGAAATCTCCGGCTTGAAACAAATGTGGCTGCGCATTATACGGACTTCCGGCGGTTATTCCTATCCTGACAAGGCATCGATGGCTATAATCCTTCCACCTCTCCTTTTATAAACAGGAACGTCTATGATCCGCAGTATGACCGCCTACGCCCGGCGTGAAATCAAGGGTGAATGGGGGAGCGCAACCTGGGAAATGCGCTCGGTAAACCAGCGTTATCTGGAAACTTACTTTCGTCTGCCGGAGCAGTTCCGTAGCCTTGAACCTGTCGTTCGCGAGCGTATTCGTTCTCGCCTGACGCGCGGTAAAGTGGAATGTACCCTGCGCTATGAGCCAGATGTTAGCGCACAAGGTGAGCTGATCCTCAATGAAAAACTGGCTAAACAGCTGGTAACTGCCGCGAACTGGGTAAAAATGCAGAGTGACGAAGGGGAAATCAACCCGGTTGATATTCTCCGTTGGCCAGGCGTGATGGCAGCCCAGGAGCAGGATCTCGACGCCATTGCCGCTGAAATTCTCGCGGCGCTGGATGGTACGCTGGACGACTTTATTGTCGCGCGCGAAACCGAAGGTCAGGCACTGAAAGCATTGATCGAGCAGCGTCTGGAAGGCGTCACCGCCGAAGTGGTCAAAGTCCGCGCCCATATGCCGGAAATCCTGCAATGGCAGCGTGAGCGTCTGGTCGCGAAGCTGGAAGATGCTCAGGTTCAGTTGGAAAACAACCGTCTGGAGCAGGAGTTGGTTCTGCTGGCACAACGAATTGACGTTGCCGAAGAACTGGACCGCCTGGAAGCGCATGTCAAAGAGACCTACAACATTCTGAAGAAAAAAGAAGCCGTTGGTCGTCGTCTGGACTTTATGATGCAGGAATTCAACCGCGAGTCGAACACTCTTGCGTCGAAATCTATCAATGCCGAAGTGACAAACTCCGCCATCGAGCTGAAAGTGTTGATTGAGCAGATGCGCGAGCAGATTCAGAACATTGAGTAGCGTATCACCTCATATCATTCAGAATCACCAACCAGAAGAAGCCCGCTAATCACGGGCTTTTTTCATATCACAAAGTTGCAGTTAGCATCATAAAAGCGCATATTTCTCGTGTACCCAATAGTGTCCCTATGAGGCAGAGGCATTAAGTAGATAGGGTACGCAACCAATGAGGTGATATGGGCAAGCTAACAGACATTCAGATCAAGGCCTGGATAAAGGCCGGAACAAGGTTCGAGGGTAAATCGGACGGTAACGGTTTATATTTGCGCTATCGCACTACTGACACGTCCCCATCATGGCGTTTCCGCTACCGCTTCGCTGGCAAGCCTCGTGTTATGACAATTGGCGCGTATGGCGTTATCTCACTGGCTAAAGCCCGGGAGATCACCCGAGAGCTGGCTGCTCGTGTTTCTCTGGGGTATGACGTTGCCGGTGAGAAGCAGGAGCGAAAAGCCGCATTAAAAGCCCAGTTGGAAGCCGACCAGCATGACAAAACAGTGTCCGAAGTAGCTGAAGACTATTTTAAGAAGAAAGTACTGGGTACATGGAAACACCCCGACATCCTCCGCCGTCGTCTGGCGAAAGACATTAATCCTCGCATAGGTCAGAAAAAGGTTAAGGACGTCAAACCCCGAGATATTGATGCCTTGCTTCAGGCCATCTTAAAACGTGGTGCGCCATCTATTGCTAATGACGTCTTGCGCTGGATACGTCGTATCTTTGACCATGCGATCAAGCTGGGGATGATTGAGGTTAACCCCGCTGCTGCCTTTGATATGAGTGACGCGGGCGGTAAGGAAACATCTCGTGAACGTTGGTTAACCAGGCAGGAACTGGTTCAATTCTTTGAAGCCATGCGAATGGCAAAAGGCTTTAGTCGTGAGAACGAGTTAACTCTAAAGCTGCTGCTGGTCACTTGCGTGAGAAAGATGGAACTGTGCGCCGCACGCTGGAGCGAGTTCGATTTAGCCAACGGCATTTGGTACTTACCGGGCGAACGCACAAAGACAGGCGACGGGATTGATATTCCACTGCCAAAACAGGCTATCGAATGGTTGGAGGAGCTGCGCCTTCTCTCTTGTAACAGCAAATGGGTATTACCTGCGCGAAAACAACAGCATCGCATGATCCCCCATATTCAGGAAAGCACCCTACCCGTTGCGCTGGCGAAGGTTAAGCATGAGATGCCTGGTGTACCGAACTTCACTATTCACGACCTTAGGCGCACCGCACGCACCCATCTCGAAGCGTTAGGTGTGAATCCCATTGTTGCTGAGCGTTGCCTTAATCACCGCATCAAAGGCGTCGAGGGCATCTACAACCGTCACCAATATTTAAACGAACGGCGGGAAGCGCTGGCCATGCTGGGCAACCTGATGGAAGCCTTAGAGCGTGGCGAGGAATACAACGTTCAACCATTGAGGAAAGCATGATGATTCAGTGGATAGGTTTTCAATATTGTTTTTTTGCCTGTCCCACGCGTCCCATCTGTCCCGTTTTGTAAAGATAAAATAAATTCAATCAGTTACGAACACTAACATGGGACAAAACACGGGACAGGACGGGACAAATTTTTCTGTCCCGTCCTCAAATTGAATAAACAATAACCGATAAGGGCAATAAATGAATGATAACAACAGTGTCCCAACGATTACGCTTCATGACCCTAAGCCGTGGTATGAGGTAGACCCATTGGTAATAAATGCTATGGAACTGACCGGCGCATCATATGAAGAACTTAACGCCGGGGTATCTCTGTGCGTTGACGTTTGGGACGCCGATAGTCCAAATACTTTCCTTATAAATTGCAGGATCAAATGGGTTAAATACACATATGACCTCACAGGTTTCGCCATTGCTCGTTATTTTTGGACTAACCCTGAGAAAGACACCCTGCTAAGTGAGGTAGTTACTACTGAATATCAGCGTAGGAGAGAATCTCTTGAGCTGGAGATAAAAAAGGAGCGGGAAAAGAACGCCGGTTACGGGAAAACAAACCCGAAAAAAGATGAGATTATTGAAGAGTTTAAATTGTGGAAAGAAAAATACCCACAAGGCAGTTGTAAACAATTTCATCAACAGCTAACACGGCAAACAAAAAGAGGGGAAAAAGTCCCTTCAGTTAGAAGCATACAAGACTGGACGAAAATACTGCGCAATTAAAAACAACTGCGCAATTAGCTCGGTATCCTCTCAGTACGTCGCAAATAGACGCGTTCACAGAGGAATTAAATATGAAAAATGATTTTCCCTTATCTGGCTACGTTCGCCCTTCTCGGGTGAGCGAATTCCTAGATATAAGCCCGGCCACAATGTGGCGCTGGGCAGCAAAGAGTGAGTTTCCAAAAAGCCGTAAGCTGAGTTCCCGCGTAACAGTTTTTGATGCCGCAGAAATCAGACGTTGGCTGGCGGCGAAAAGTGCAGATTAATGGAGGTGGTGAGTTATGAGCTTAATCGCTGAGATTCAAACGGCAGCATCGGGTAAGTGGCCTGCCGTGTTACGTGCTTTAGGCGTCGACGTGCCTGAAAAGCAGGCGCACATCCCTTGTCCCGTATGTGGCGGCAAAGACCGGTTTCACTTTAAACACGACGATGTAGGTTCGAGTTACTGCCGGGGGTGTAATAAGTGGCGCGACGGATTACAGCTAGCTCGAGATTGTGGGGCCTCTGTTTCTCAGATCGCCAATGCCGCTGGAATAAACACAACGCGCCACGCGCCGCTAGGCAGGCGAAAGGTCAGCTTGCCACCACACACAACTGCGTTACTGGCTGGGAAGCAGAAATTAAGGGAGCAGGGTGCAGAATGGATAAAAGTGTGGCTGGACTGTCAGGAGGCAGCAATTTTATGGCACGAATATGAAAAAAACGGCAGCCCCTTTGAGGAGAGCCGCCGTCTTTATGGACTACATAGACAACTTTAATTCTTTGCGCTTCCCGGTTGCCCCCGGGAAGCAAAACAACAAGGGACATAATCACCATGTCAGAGAATACTGTAACTCACCTACCTCTCAAGTCAACCATGAAAGAACCGGTGTCCGGTGCGCCAGCACAGGCGGCTAAGTATGATTCTATGCCGCTGGCAAAGATGCAACCCGGCGAACGCATCGCCGCGTTTGTTGCAAAGACTGGCCGTTATTCACTTCATCGGGCAAGTGATACCTTGTACCGTTTTGATGGTGCTATCTGGCGGGCAATCAGCGATTCAGCTGTGAAAAGTGATTTAGCAGACTTCTACATGACCCGCGGCTTTCAACCCGGTGCCAGTGTCTTTGAAAGCGACGCGCGAGCGCTGAAGATATATTCATCGACCAAACAATCTCCAGAGATGGCGGAACCAAAAGCCGGGGTAATCGCCTTTGCCAACGGCGTTTACTCAATCATAGACGGTTCATTTTCCAGCCATTGTGCGGAAAACTGGTTGCGCTCACATAACGGCATAGACTATGCAGCAGCACTCCCCGGAGAGACACTGAGCGGCAGTGCCCCACATTTTAGCAAGTGGCTAGCGCACAATGCCGGTAATGATGAAGCGAAGGCCAAGCGGATACTGGCGGCTCTGTATATGGTTCTGACTCATCGCTACGAATGGCAGCTATACGTTGAGGTAACTGGCAAAGGTGGTAGCGGTAAGAGTGTATTTATGTCTCTGTGCAGATTGCTATCAGGGGAAGACGGCTCAAAGGCTACAACCTTACACGCGCTGCGCGACTCAATGGCTCTAGAAACATTGATTGATGCCAGGCTCATTACCATGAGTGATCAGCCCGCATATAGCGGCGATTGTGCGAATTTAAAAGCCATTACCGGCGGTGACTCCATTTTCATCAATCCCAAGTACAAGAAGGGGTTCGATGCGAAAATTAACGCCGTTGTAGTCGTGGCTAACAACGAACCTGCTGTATTTACTGAGCATAACGGGGGCATATCCCGCCGCCGGGTACTGTTTAAGTTTGGTGAACCGGTAGAAAGACCTGACCCTGAGTTTATGGCGAAGATAAAAACTGAATTGCCGGTAATCGTGCGTCACTTGCTCAAGGAATTGGATGATACTACCGCAAAAAGTCTGCTCATCCAGCAACGAGACTCAGAGGAATCGTTTGACGCTAAAGCGGAGGCCAGTAGCATTTACTCCTTCGTTAAACACCTGGACCCACTGCCAGCGCCTACAGGTATGCGCATGGGTGGCAAGGCATCATCCTCAAACGCGGAGCGGCCCAGAGAGTTCCTTTACCATGCGTATTTGGCATTTATGCAATACAACGGGTTCCAGAATCCACTTTCGGTTCTGAAATTCAGGCAAGCTGTTATTGCGATAATGAAAGAGCGCGGGCACGAGTTCGCGGATAAAAGGGACTCCGTTGGTCTCCGCTACAACGTGGAGTTGGCCGAATCAGCCAGCGAATGGCTTCCGTAACATACTTTCAACATTAAAAGCTGGGGCGCATGATTGCGCCCTTTTTTAATTCCATCGATAGATCAGAATATTTAGTTTTTTTATGAAAGTCCTACATGTCTTACACCAAATGAAATTAAATTATATATAACAATAAATTAGATAATGTAGGACCTTAAAAATATCCTACACAGGTCCTACATAACTCCTGCACTCGAAGCCTCGTAGTGTAGGGTTTAAGGAAGCCCCTCGCCAGTCCTACACAAGTCCTGCACTTTCTAACAAATTGTTTTAAATGATTTTTTTAATGGAGAATGTAGGAGTGTAGGACATGAAGGACTTTCCAGGAAAAACTATATTTTGAATATTTGAGCCTAAAAAATGGACACCCTTGCGCTACGCGCCGCTAGGCAGGGAAAGTGGTTTTCATAACATGTATTTAACAATCGCATTCCCATTCGGAACCAGCGGGCCGGAATGATCCTGATACAGGCGTTCAGCATGGAGTGAGAATCAACGTTTTTTGATGCCCTACTGACCCCAGATTAATCTTTGGTCGGTAGCGGGAAGCCTTCGTTCTGGTCAGGGTAATGTCAGGGTGATGCTTACGTTTTATGACTATTTTAGTTAGCAATAGTTAGCAACCTACTCAAATCAAAACTTCTCAAAGTTAATTCCTAAAACGAAAAAGCCCCCACATTTCTGTAGGGGCCGTTTCGTCATTCTGCGCTTGATGGTCGGAAGGATGGCCGACAAATATATACTATCTCTTTATGTACTCACGAACCAGTACGATAGTACAATAAGCCGTCAATTCTTCAAAATGATGGTGATAGCGATGAACGAAGTAGATTCAATTCTGGCCGAGCAGAAAAGAGCCGCAGAACAACGCCGCTTGGCTAATGAGAAGAAGCGCCATCCATCCGGCCTGTACGCCGTTGGTGATGGGTGGTATGTGAAGCAAATCGAAGAGCTTCACTCCCCGCTTGGTCTTAGCAAGGTGGTTCTGGTAAGCCCTGATGATGTTTGTGTGAGATATCAGCGCCAATATGGCAAAGCACTCACCACTGACAAATTGAAGGAATGGAGCAGGGACGGGAACTTCCCTTTGCCGCGCTCTATTAATGGGGTTATCGGTTGGGAATCGAATGTTGTGACCAATGGCCTGAATGAACTGAGCAAAGCAGCCGGTCGAGGTTATACCAGTATTACACGAGGGTTCGCACGATGAGCAAAGAATCTGTAATGGCGGCATTGAGAAAGGCGCGTGAAGGCAATATCTTTGGCGGTACTGGTCAGGCCGAATTTAACAAAAATTTTTACGCTGGCCGCGTCACCAAAACAGATGGTGTTAGTAAGACCGACAGTAACGAGCCGATGAACCAAAAGGCATTTAATGCCCGGTTCTATGCGGGGAAATCATGACTGAGGCATATGCGCTCTGTGTGATGCTGTACTGCTACCTGATGCTTATCTGCCCGTAACCTTCCCTCACTGCCAAGCGCCGCCGAAAGGCGGTTTCTTTTGACCTGATGGAGTCTGTCATGCTGAATGTGAACCGCTTGCCCAACAGCACCCGCCTACAGATTGCCGCCGCTATTGCTGAAGAGGTTTACGCGCTGGATCTGGATGATGAGGCGTTAATTCATGAGCTGCGTCGTTATGGATTCAGCCAGGCTTATGCGGAAGCAATGACTTTCAGATTTATGACGCCAGCATTTGAACTCGCAGATCCACGGCGCGAACGTAAAACAAAAATGCCAGCGCCCACCTCTCACCCCGAATGGGTTTTTGTTGATAATGTTTTAATGAAGATCACGGCGTGACTTACACAAAATTACAATTGGTCATAAATCACACAATAAAAATTGTAATCCCTGTAAATCCATGTACCCATACGTGTACACAAGCAAAACAAGAAAAACAAAAATCATTTAAATATCAATACATATAACCCACAATTCAATATTCAGATTCAATATTGAGTAACTCGTAACACTAATTCTTACTTTTCAGCCTTCACAAATGCCGCCCACTCAAACAGAGCGGCATTTTTCTTCCCCGCAACTTCAATTCTGTTTTGCGTGCCTGCTCCAGATTTTGCGATGTTTTTTTGCCCAGCACACTGAGAACGTGAGATACTCACAACTGTATATAAATACAGTTACAGATTTACTTTCTTTGCAATCGATATCACATGGAGTGGGCAATGAACGAACATCATCAACCTTTTGAAGAAATACGGCATTATGGCACTGAAGGGCAAGAATTTTGGTCAGCTAGAGAATTGGCACCGTTACTGGATTATCGGGACTGGCGCAATTTTCAAAAGGTACTGGCCCGCGCGACTCAAGCGTGCGAAGCCAGCAATCAAGCTGCATCTGACCATTTCGTTGAAACCACCAAAATGGTTGTATTAGGTTCAGGGGCTCAACGAGAACTTGAAGATGTTCATCTCTCCCGCTATGCCTGTTACCTGGTAGTACAAAACGGCGACCCTGCGAAACCGGTTATTGCGGCAGGGCAAACTTATTTTGCTATCCAGACCCGACGGCAGGAGCTGGCTGACGATGAAGCTTTCAGGCAACTTCGTGAAGACGAAAAGCGTCTTTTTCTGAGAAATGAATTGAAAGAACATAACAAACAATTGGTTGAGGCAGCGCAGCAAGCTGGGGGAGCGACAGCTATCGATTTCGCCATATTTCAGAATCATGGTTACCGGGGGCTGTATGGTGGATTAGATCAGAAAGCTATTCATCAGCGGAAGGGGCTGAAAAAGAGTCAGAAGATCCTGGATCATATGGGTTCAACAGAACTGGCGGCTAATCTCTTTCGAGCTACCCAAACAGAAGAAAAACTCAAGCGGGATGGCGTGAATTCAAAACAGCAAGCAAACACCACACACTTTGACGTGGGTCGCAAGGTGAGGCAAACCATTCAGGAACTTGGCGGAACCATGCCTGAGGAGTTGCCGACCCCGCAGGTCAGCATCAAGCAGTTGGAAAACAGTGTAAAAATTACAGAGAAGAAATAGCAGAAACTAAAAACTCTTTTTGTTGATTGAGACACCCGATGCGTAAGCCAAGGTCCAGGTGCAGTGAACACAATGGCTAAATATTGCACCTTTCTTTTCCCCCCTCAGTTTTAACCTATTTTTTCTTATGCATTTTCTCAGACAAGAAGTCAGAAGAATGCATCTCTGCTACAGAAAATAGCGATTTCACATAACTACAAGTTATCAATTTCCCCTCACCTTAAAAAATCTCAATCGTGACAATGCGCACAAATCGCTACCCTGCCAGACAGATTTTTAGGGAGAGAACCATGCTGTTACACATTTTGTATTTGGTTGGCATTACTGCCGAAGCCATGACGGGGGCGCTGGCGGCCGGACGACGGCGCATGGATACATTTGGCGTAATTATTATTGCGACCGCCACCGCAATTGGCGGAGGGTCAGTGCGCGATATTCTGCTGGGCCACTATCCGCTCGGCTGGGTCAAACACCCGGAATATGTGATTATCGTCGCTACCGCCGCAGTACTCACCACTATCGTTGCTCCTGTAATGCCTTACCTGCGCAAAGTGTTTCTGGTGCTCGATGCGCTCGGACTGGTGGTCTTTTCTATCATCGGGGCACAGGTTGCACTGGATATGGGGCACGGCCCAATTATTGCCGTTGTCGCGGCGGTAACCACCGGCGTGTTTGGCGGCGTTTTGCGCGATATGTTCTGTAAACGCATCCCACTGGTATTCCAGAAAGAGTTGTATGCCGGTGTCTCATTTGCCTCCGCCGTGCTGTACATCGCGCTGCAACACTATGTTTCTAATCATGATGTGGTAATTATCTCCACCCTGGTATTCGGCTTTTTTGCCCGCTTACTGGCGCTACGCCTTAAGCTGGGATTACCGGTCTTTTACTACAGCCACGAAGGACACTAAGGTTCAAAACCTGTGATCTGCTGGGCAGCCAGCCAACTGCCCAGCTTCTTGATTTGCGCATTTTCCTTCCATTCAATAACCTGTCTGGCGCGCCCCGATCCAGTGCCCGGCAGCTGCTGCCAGAACTGCTCCGTGCTAAATAAAAGTTGCGACCAGGACCGTTCATCACTGGCATTAAGCGCCGCCCGGGTTAGCGGTATTCCCATTGCCATCACCCAGCGAGTAAAAGGCTGCTTACGAGCCAGATTAAACTGATGCCATAACTGTGTGCTTTTACTTTTCGCGATCCCCGGCGTGTTCTGTAATTGCTCTGGCGTTAATAAAAGCCAGGAAAAGATATGCTCAAAGCGATGAGTCTGATGCAGCGCGCGCCAGCCGGCCTCACCAATGCCATCCAGCCCAAGAACCTGTTTTGCCCCCAGCCAGACTAAGCGTGAAATGAACTGTTCCTGACAAACATCAGAAGCAAAGTAGCAGGTCAACGAGTTAAAGCGGTTTTCTGGCGGTGTCGGTTTTGTACGTTCTGCACCGCGCCACACCACATCATCAATGCGAGGAATACCCTGACCGGCAAGGCTGACGAGAATCTGATCACCAGGCGCAATATCCCACTCCTGCCAGCGCCTGACGGAACCAATATTCACCCGCTGGACTTTTTTATCATCCAGCATGACAGGTGCGAGTGACGCAACCACCGATATTTTACCGCTCTTACCCACCGCAAACTGAATTGCCTTCACTTCGGCAACCTGAGCTACAGGTTGATATTTCCAGGCCACCAGCCACTCTGCCTGGCCCGGTAGCCAATGGCGGGATTCTGGCTCTTTCGCCGCTCGTACAACTACGCCATCGGTGACGAAGGGTAATTCCGCTTTCCACCACTCATTGCGTACGCGCGCAACTTCATCAGCATTTTTCACCGCACGGGTATACGTCTGCGTTAGAGTAAAACCTGCGGTAGCCAGCTCTTTTAAACGATCAGACATTAACTGCGGTCCATCCGGCCATGCCCAGACAAAAACGCCCAGAGAATTCAGCGTGTCGCTATCGTCCTGGCGCATCATCAAGCCAGCAACTTTTGCGCGGGCATTTATTCCCCCCATTTGTTGTTGGATATGCCCCTCGCGCTGGAGAAATATTTCCCCCTGAAGCGTACTGTTGGCTAAAGGCCCGCTAACGGTTTGCGGCACAGCGGAAATTAAGCTAACTTTCTGCGTCCAGTCCTCGCCTTTCAGGCCATTACCGCGACTGATTGCTTTGTTCAGTTTCCCGTCCCGATAAACCAGGGTTACCGCAACGCCATCAACTTTTGGCTGCACCCAAAGATCGCTACGTTCTCGCATCCACAGACTTAATGCGTTTTTATCCACCATTTTGCGTACACCCGTATGGGCAACCGGATGCATAACCGCACCATTTAAAGGCGGCATCATCACGTCGCGGGGCTCGCTCCCAAAGCAGCGTTGCCACTGCGTAAGACGGGCGCTTAACTGATCGTAAACACCGTCTTCCACCTCACTTTTTCCTTCCTTCCAGTAGTCATCGTCCCACTGTTTTATTTGCTGTTGCAGGCGGGAAATTTCTTCCTGTGCTCTGGCTGGCGACCAGGCCGGACAGACCGCCCACACAGATGATTGCCAGCACAAGATACTTATTAATATCGCCATCCATACTTTCATCATCACCTCCGCTGTAGGTAGTCAGGCAGATATACAACGTGATGAAAGCAAAGCCGAGTGGCAAAAACGGAGTCTGCGAGGACGCTTCCTGAAAATCGTCTTTATTGCAGTGAATGACAGGCAAATGCGGAAGCAGCTACGCAAAACGCAACAACTTTGCGCAAAAAGTGTGAGCAAGGGCTACGTCACATGGCCGCGCCGTGTATAATAAGCTCGTATGTAGGCTTTATTTCGCTAATCACATACGAAAGATACTCATGGCTCAAGGCACGCTTTATATTGTTTCTGCCCCCAGTGGCGCGGGTAAATCCAGCCTGATTCAGGCTTTATTAAAAACCCAACCGTTGTATGACACCCAGGTTTCTGTTTCACACACCACACGCCAACCGCGTCCTGGTGAAGTCCACGGTGAACATTATTTCTTTGTTAATCATGATGAATTTAAAGAAATGATTAGCAGAGATGCGTTCCTCGAACACGCAGAAGTTTTTGGTAATTACTATGGCACTTCGCGTGAGGCCATTGAGCAAGTACTGGCGACCGGTGTCGATGTTTTTCTCGATATCGACTGGCAGGGCGCGCAGCAAATTCGCCAGAAGATGCCGCACGCGCGGAGTATCTTTATTTTACCGCCGTCTAAAATTGAACTGGACCGCCGTCTACGCGGTCGCGGTCAGGACAGCGAAGAGGTCATTGCAAAGCGTATGGCGCAAGCTGTTGCAGAAATGAGCCATTACGCCGAATATGATTACCTGATTGTGAATGATGACTTCGATACCGCGTTGACCGATTTGAAGACCATTATTCGCGCCGAACGTCTGCGCATGAGCCGCCAAAAGCAGCGTCATGACGCTTTAATCAGCAAATTGTTGGCAGACTGAACCTGATTTCAGTATCATGCCCAGTCATTTCTTCACCTGTGGAGCTTTTTAAGTATGGCACGCGTAACTGTTCAGGACGCTGTAGAGAAAATTGGTAACCGTTTTGACCTGGTACTGGTCGCCGCGCGTCGCGCTCGTCAGATGCAGGTAGGCGGAAAGGATCCGCTGGTACCGGAAGAAAACGATAAAACCACTGTAATCGCGCTGCGCGAAATCGAAGAAGGTCTGATCAACAACCAGATCCTCGACGTTCGCGAACGCCAGGAACAGCAAGAGCAGGAAGCCGCTGAATTACAAGCCGTTACCGCTATTGCTGAAGGTCGTCGTTAATCACAAAGCGGGTCGCCCTTGTATCTGTTTGAAAGCCTGAATCAACTGATTCAAACCTACCTGCCGGAAGACCAAATCAAGCGTCTGCGGCAGGCGTATCTCGTTGCACGTGATGCTCACGAGGGGCAAACACGTTCAAGCGGTGAACCCTATATCACGCACCCGGTAGCGGTTGCCTGCATTCTGGCCGAGATGAAACTCGACTATGAAACGCTGATGGCGGCGCTGCTGCATGACGTGATTGAAGATACTCCCGCCACCTACCAGGATATGGAACAGCTTTTTGGTAAAAGCGTCGCCGAGCTGGTAGAGGGGGTGTCGAAACTTGATAAACTCAAGTTCCGCGATAAGAAAGAGGCGCAGGCCGAAAACTTTCGCAAGATGATTATGGCGATGGTGCAGGATATCCGCGTCATCCTCATCAAACTTGCCGACCGTACCCACAACATGCGCACGCTGGGCTCACTTCGCCCGGACAAACGTCGCCGCATCGCCCGTGAAACTCTCGAAATTTATAGCCCGCTGGCGCACCGTTTAGGTATCCACCACATTAAAACCGAACTCGAAGAGCTGGGTTTTGAGGCGCTGTATCCCAACCGTTATCGCGTAATCAAAGAAGTGGTGAAAGCCGCGCGCGGCAACCGTAAAGAGATGATCCAAAAAATCCTCTCTGAAATCGAAGGGCGTTTGCAGGAAGCGGGAATACCGTGCCGCGTCAGTGGTCGCGAGAAGCATCTTTATTCGATTTACTGCAAAATGGTGCTCAAAGAGCAGCGTTTTCACTCGATCATGGACATCTACGCTTTCCGCGTGATCGTCAATGATTCTGACACCTGTTATCGCGTGCTGGGCCAGATGCACAGCCTGTACAAGCCGCGTCCGGGCCGCGTGAAAGACTATATCGCCATTCCAAAAGCGAACGGCTATCAGTCTTTGCACACCTCGATGATTGGCCCGCACGGCGTGCCGGTTGAGGTCCAGATCCGTACCGAAGATATGGATCAGATGGCGGAGATGGGTGTTGCCGCGCACTGGGCTTATAAAGAGCACGGCGAAACCAGTACTACCGCACAAATCCGCGCCCAGCGCTGGATGCAAAGCCTGCTGGAGCTGCAACAGAGCGCCGGTAGTTCGTTTGAATTTATCGAGAGCGTTAAATCCGATCTCTTCCCGGATGAGATTTACGTTTTCACACCGGAAGGGCGCATTGTCGAGCTGCCTGCCGGTGCAACGCCCGTCGACTTCGCTTATGCAGTGCATACCGATATCGGTCATGCCTGCGTGGGCGCACGCGTTGACCGCCAGCCTTACCCGCTGTCGCAGCCGCTTACCAGCGGTCAAACCGTTGAAATCATTACCGCTCCGGGCGCTCGCCCGAATGCCGCTTGGCTGAACTTTGTCGTTAGCTCGAAAGCGCGCGCCAAAATTCGTCAGTTGCTGAAAAACCTCAAGCGTGATGATTCTGTAAGCCTGGGCCGTCGTCTGCTCAACCATGCTTTGGGTGGTAGCCGTAAGCTGAATGAAATCCCGCAGGAAAATATTCAGCGCGAGCTGGATCGCATGAAGCTGGCAACGCTTGACGATCTGCTGGCAGAAATCGGACTTGGTAACGCAATGAGCGTGGTGGTCGCGAAAAATCTGCAACATGGGGACGCCTCCATTCCACCGGCAACCCAAAGCCACGGACATCTGCCCATTAAAGGTGCCGATGGCGTGCTGATCACCTTTGCGAAATGCTGCCGCCCTATTCCTGGCGACCCGATTATCGCCCACGTCAGCCCCGGTAAAGGTCTGGTGATCCACCATGAATCCTGCCGTAATATCCGTGGCTACCAGAAAGAGCCAGAGAAGTTTATGGCTGTGGAATGGGATAAAGAGACGGCGCAGGAGTTCATCACCGAAATCAAGGTGGAGATGTTCAATCATCAGGGCGCGCTGGCAAACCTGACGGCGGCAATTAACACCACGACTTCGAATATTCAAAGTTTGAATACGGAAGAGAAAGATGGTCGCGTCTACAGCGCCTTTATTCGTCTGACCGCTCGTGACCGTGTGCATCTGGCGAATATCATGCGCAAAATCCGCGTGATGCCAGACGTGATTAAAGTCACCCGAAACCGAAATTAATGTTTTATGAACCCAACACGTTATGCACGCATCTGCGAAATGCTCGCCAGGCGGCAGCCTGATCTGACCGTCTGCATGGAGCAGGTCCACAAACCTCATAACGTTTCTGCGATTATTCGTACCGCAGATGCCGTTGGCGTACATGAAGTTCACGCCGTCTGGCCTGGTAGCCGCATGCGCACCATGGCTTCGGCAGCGGCGGGTAGTAACAGCTGGGTACAGGTGAAAACACACCGCACCATTGGCGATGCCGTCGCTCATCTCAAAGGCCAGGGCATGCAGATTCTGGCAACCCATCTTTCTGATAACGCTGTCGATTTCCGCGAAATTGATTACACTCGCCCGACCTGCATTTTGATGGGACAGGAGAAAACGGGCATCACGCAGGAAGCATTGGCCCTGGCGGATCAGGACATCATCATTCCGATGATCGGCATGGTGCAGTCGCTGAATGTTTCCGTTGCCTCAGCCCTCATTCTTTACGAAGCCCAGCGTCAGCGGCAAAATGCAGGCATGTACCTGCGTGAAAACAGCATGTTGCCGGAAGCAGAGCAACAACGCCTGTTGTTTGAAGGCGGCTATCCGGTGCTGGCGAAAGTCGCAAAACGCAAAGGCCTGCCTTATCCCCACGTCAATCAGCAAGGCGAGATCGAAGCTGATGCCGACTGGTGGGCTACTATGCAGGCTGCAGGGTAAGTGCCATGAAAGGTCGCCTGTTAGATGCTGTCCCACTCAGTTCCCTAACGGGCGTTGGCGCAGCACTTAGTAACAAACTGGCGAAAATCAACCTGCATACCGTGCAGGATCTACTCTTACACCTTCCCCTGCGCTACGAAGATCGCACCCATCTCTACCCCATCGGAGAACTACTGCCGGGCGTTTATGCCACGGTGGAAGGCGAAGTGCTGAACTGCAATATCTCCTTCGGCGGTCGGCGGATGATGACCTGCCAGATCAGCGACGGTTCCGGCATCCTCACCATGCGCTTTTTCAATTTCAGCGCGGCAATGAAAAATAGCCTGGCGGCGGGCCGCCGTGTACTGGCTTATGGCGAAGCAAAGCGCGGTAAATATGGTGCGGAGATGATCCACCCGGAATACCGCGTGCAGGGCGATCTCAGCACGCCAGAATTACAGGAAACGCTCACGCCGGTTTATCCAACAACGGAAGGCGTAAAGCAGGCCACGCTGCGTAAATTAACCGACCAGGCGCTGGATCTGCTCGACACCTGCGCCATTGAAGAACTCCTGCCGCCGGAACTGTCACAAGGAATGATGACGCTACCGGAAGCGTTGCGCACTTTGCACCGCCCGCCACCGACGCTACAGCTTAGCGATCTGGAAACCGGGCAGCATCCGGCGCAACGTCGTCTGATTCTGGAAGAACTGCTGGCGCACAACCTCAGCATGTTAGCCTTACGTGCCGGAGCACAGCGTTTTCATGCCCAGCCGCTGAGCGCCAATGACACGCTGAAAAATAAACTCCTCGCCGCCTTACCGTTCAAGCCAACGGGCGCACAGGCACGCGTGGTGGCGGAGATCGAGCGCGATATGGCGCTGGATGTGCCGATGATGCGCCTGGTGCAGGGCGATGTAGGTTCCGGTAAAACGCTGGTCGCCGCCCTCGCCGCGTTGCGTGCGATTGCCCACGGCAAACAGGTAGCATTGATGGCACCAACCGAATTACTCGCCGAGCAGCACGCCAATAACTTCCGCAACTGGTTTGCACCGCTCGGTATCGAAGTGGGCTGGCTCGCCGGTAAGCAGAAAGGTAAAGCACGGCTGGCACAGCAGGAAGCCATCGCCAGCGGTCAGGTGCAGATGATTGTCGGTACACACGCCATCTTCCAGGAACAGGTGCAGTTTAACGGCCTGGCGCTGGTGATTATCGACGAACAGCATCGTTTTGGCGTGCATCAGCGTCTGGCATTGTGGGAGAAAGGCCAGCAGCAGGGCTTCCATCCGCATCAGTTGATCATGACCGCCACGCCGATCCCCCGCACGCTGGCAATGACTGCGTATGCCGATCTCGATACCTCGGTGATAGATGAGCTGCCGCCAGGCCGCACGCCAGTGACTACGGTCGCTATTCCTGATACCCGCCGTACCGACATCATTGACCGCGTGCGCCACGCCTGCATAACTGAAGGTCGTCAGGCATACTGGGTTTGTACGTTGATTGAAGAGTCGGAATTGCTGGAAGCGCAGGCGGCGGAAGCTACCTGGGAAGAGTTGAAACTGGCGCTACCAGAGTTGAACGTTGGCCTGGTACACGGGCGGATGAAACCTGCCGAGAAACAGGCGGTGATGGCGTCGTTTAAACAAGGTGAGCTACACCTGCTGGTTGCCACAACCGTTATTGAAGTCGGCGTTGATGTGCCTAACGCCAGTCTGATGATTATCGAAAACCCGGAGCGTCTGGGTCTGGCGCAGTTACACCAGCTGCGCGGGCGCGTAGGTCGTGGCGCGGTGGCTTCTCACTGCGTGCTGCTCTACAAAACGCCGCTTTCTAAAACGGCGCAAATTCGCCTGCAAGTGCTGCGCGACAGTAACGACGGTTTTGTGATTGCGCAAAAAGATCTGGAGATTCGCGGCCCTGGCGAATTGTTAGGCACGCGTCAGACGGGTAATGCTGAATTTAAAGTGGCGGATTTACTGCGCGATCAGGCGATGATCCCGGAAGTTCAGCGCCTGGCACGCCATATTCACGAACGTTACCCACAACAGGCAAAAGCCCTGATAGAACGCTGGATGCCGGAGACGGAACGTTACTCGAATGCGTAAAAGGCGGCAGTGAGAAGACCGCCATTTCAGGTTACCCTACCTTCCTGCCGGATGCGATTCATCACCCTACAAATTCAATAAATTATGAATCAATACGCAGGCTTGATAAGCGAAGCGTATCAGGCATTTGTCTTTGTTGCGGCGGCACTTCTACCGCCGCTTCATCGGTTAACCGGCAAAAATCGGCAACATCAAATACAACTTAATTACCAGCGCATTGACGATATCGATAAAGAACGCACCGACCATCGGCACCACCAAAAACGCCATGTGCGACGGGCCAAAGCGTTCAGTGATCGCCTGCATGTTGGCGATTGCCGTTGGCGTTGCACCGAGGCCAAAACCACAGTGACCCGCAGCCAGCACTGCCGCATCGTAGTTTTTGCCCATCATGCGCCAGGTAACGAAGATGGCATACAACGCCATGAAGATGGTCTGTACCACCAGAATCGCCAGCATCGGCAGCGCCAGCGAAGCCAGCTCCCACAGTTTCAGCCCCATCAACGCCATCGCCAGGAACAACGACAAGCTTACGTTACCCAGCACGGATACCGCACGCTCAAAGACGCGGTAAAAGCCCATCATTGACAGACCGTTGCTCAGAATCACGCCAACAAACAGTACACAGACGAAGGTCGGCAGTTCAAAAGCAGTGCCAGCCAAAAGTTGCGCAACAATTTTCCCCACCGTCAGGCAGATAGCAATCAGCGCGATAGTTTCAATCAGCACCAGCGAGGTGATCATGCGGCCCACATCCGGCTTTTCGAACGCCGTCGGGACTTCCTGGTCATCCGGAATACCGTTCGGCGTGGTGGAGTGTTTCACCAGATAGCGCGCCACCGGACCGCCAATCAAGCCGCCCAGCACCAAACCGAACGTTGCACAGGCCATCGCCACTTCCGTCGCATTGGTGAAGCCATAACGTTCAATGAACAATTTACTCCACGCAGCGCCCGTACCGTGACCGCCGGAAAGCGTAATAGAACCGGCCAACAGCCCCATCAGCGGATCAAGCCCTAACAGGCTAGCCATACCAATGCCAATGGCATTTTGCATCACCAACAGACCAACAACCACAATCAAGAAGATGCCAACCACACGCCCACCGGCACGCAAACTGGCAATGTTGGCGTTCAGGCCAATGGTGGCGAAGAAAGCCAGCATTAACGGATCGCGCAGGGACATATCAAAGTTGACTTCCCAGCCCATGCTTTTTTTCAGTACCAGTAGCGCCAGCGCCACCAACAAACCACCCGCAACAGGTTCCGGTATGGTGTATTTCTTCAAAAAGGAGACGGAATGGACCAACTTACGCCCGAGCAGCAACGTCAGCGTTGCGGCAACAAGCGTTGCTAAAGTATCGAGATGAAACATAGTTACTCCTTTGTATCCGCATCACTCTTTCATACTCGTCATACTTCATCGCGCAGTGGCAACTTCATGAACTATGACGGGTATCGAGTTATGCTTTCCTGGGTCAAATTCTCAGCTGTTAATGAACAAATGGCATGGATTTTAAGCAGAAAAATACCAAAAGTTATATAAAAAAGTGCATTTATCTCATTTAAATATTTAGATGAGGATGTGGCAAACGTTTGCTTTTCTCTTTCGGTCAGCTAAAATGCCCGCTTTGCTACCACGGGATTGTTTTCGATGTCTGTTTCCACCCTCGAGTCAGAAAATGCGCAACCGGTTGCGCAGACTCAAAACAGCGAACTGATTTACCGTCTTGAAGATCGTCCGCCGCTTCCTCAAACCCTGTTTGCCGCCTGTCAGCATCTGCTGGCGATGTTCGTTGCGGTGATCACGCCAGCGCTATTAATCTGCCAGGCGCTGGGTTTACCGGCACAAGACACGCAACACATTATTAGTATGTCGCTGTTTGCCTCCGGTGTGGCATCGATTATTCAAATTAAGGCCTGGGGTCCGGTTGGCTCCGGGCTGTTGTCTATTCAGGGCACCAGCTTCAACTTTGTTGCCCCGCTGATTATGGGCGGTACCGCGCTGAAAACCGGTGGTGCTGATGTTCCTACCATGATGGCGGCTTTGTTCGGCACGTTGATGCTGGCAAGTTGCACCGAGATGGTGATCTCCCGCGTTCTGCATCTGGCGCGCCGCATTATTACGCCGCTGGTTTCTGGCGTTGTGGTGATGATTATCGGCCTGTCGCTAATTCAGGTTGGGTTAACGTCCATTGGCGGCGGTTACGCAGCCATGAGCGATAACACCTTCGGCGCACCGAAAAATCTGCTGCTGGCAGGCGTGGTCTTAGCCTTAATTATCCTGCTTAACCGTCAACGTAACCCTTACTTACGCGTGGCCTCACTGGTAATTGCGATGGCGGCCGGATATGCGCTGGCGTGGTTTATGGGCATGTTGCCAGAAAGCAACGAACCTATGACGCAAGAACTGATTATGGTGCCAACGCCGCTCTATTACGGTCTTGGCATTGAATGGAGTCTGCTGCTGCCGCTGATGCTGGTCTTTATGATCACTTCGCTGGAAACCATTGGCGATATCAC
>ERZ773139.1144-NODE-1144-length-32015-cov-5.526314_pt1 | contig 32015 bp, 51 predicted proteins | sample MGYA00580854_ERZ773139 | MGnify/ENA primary metagenome ERZ773139 (study PRJEB29015, sample SAMEA2737809) | human gut metagenome | biome: human gut; feature: human-associated habitat; material: faeces | place: China | collected 2012 ...
GGTCATAGCGCCCATTTACACACAAGGCTAACTTTTTGAGGGGGTGGTCCCCACGAAGGACCTCCGCGTCAAGTACGTTCCCATCGGCGACGTGCGACCCTACGAGGACAACCCGCGCCGCAACGACGGGGCGGTGCGGGCCGTTGTGAACAGCCTCCGCGAGTTCGGCTGGAAGCAACCGGTCGTCGTGGACGCTGATGGCACGATCATCGCGGGGCACACGCGGTACAAGGCCGCGCTCGCGCTGGAGATGACGCACGTGCCCGTGGTCGTGGCGTCCGACCTCACGCCGGAGCAGTGCGCCGCCTACCGCCTCGCGGACAACAGGACGGCGGAGCTGGCGGAGTGGGACGCCGAGCTGCTGGCGCAGGAGCTGGACGGGCTGGCCGATCTTGACATGTCTCAGTTTGGATTCGACTCAGGCGAGACACTTACCGGCGCCGACATCGACGCTCTCTTCGATGATGGAGGCGGAGACCGCGTTGACGTGCCTGACATATCCATGGATGGGATAGACCTAGGTGATGTGCTCGACGGCGTGACGCACGTCTACTGGTCGTTCTCTGGGGGGCGTGACTCAACGCTCGCGCTTGTGTCTACCTACAAGACGTTCAGGGACATGGGCAAGGCGTGCCAGGTGCTGTTTGTCAGTTCGGGCTGCGAGTTTCCGGATCTTGAGGTTCACGTCCGGCGCGTCTGCAAGTCACTCGACGCAGACCTCGTGGTTCTGCGCCCAGACTATAACTTCTTGACCGAATACGCCGACAAGGGCAGGTTTCCAAACCCTGTGTACATGGACTGCGTAGAGAGACTGATTAACCGCCCCATCGACACGTACGTAAAATCGCAGATAGGGGACGAGCCCTATATTCTCGTGCGTGGGGGAAAGGCGTCTCAGAAGACATCGCGGAGCAAGACGGCGCGCCTACAGAGGGTGAAGGGCAAGCCTAGCCAAACCATATACAACCCTGCCTACGACTACACTGAGGAGCAGCTCTCCACAGACATACCCATCTGGCGCGGCTACGAGGAGGGCTTCGACCGCACGGCGTGTTGGTGCTGCCCTTTCCAAAAGAAGAACCAGTGGGACGCGCTGCGCAAGTGCTACCCGCTTCTCTGGGACGAGATGAGGCGCATGTTTGAGACGATGGGGTACCCGCGCATCAACGGCGACGGCCATCCTAAGTACGTCGAGGACTACTGGTGCAAGGAGTACGGAGTGGGCGTGAGGTGGTGCTGACGTGAACGTGTATCTCGCGGGCACCTACGGCCCGGGAGGTAGCGAGGCGTGGCTGGGAGGCGTCCTCTTCGATGCCGGCGAGCGTGACGGGCATCCTCGGCCTGATCGACAGTCGAGAGGTGCTGACGGCAAGCTTATAAGTCGCGTGAACCTGCTTGAATCCTTCTATTACCTCTCGAATTGGCAGGTGAATCACCTCGGGGAGTTCAAGCGCTTCATGCTCGACTCTGGGGCCTATACGCTCGCTATCTCGCGCAAGGGAGCGCTCGATGACGTCGAGCTGCGCGACTACGTGAGCAGATACGCTGAGTTTGTGGCAACGCATGACGTGACTCACTACTTCGAGATGGACATCGATCACGTCAAGGGCACCGACTGGGTGCGCCGCACTACCGATATGCTGGAGCAGGAGACCGGCAAGACACCCGTTCCCGTCTGGCACCCGTGCCGCAAGGCGAAGGGCTTCGAGGAGATGTGTGAGCGCTACCCGTATGTAGCAATCGGGACGACCGATATCCGCAGGCAGCTCGCAAAGTCGGTGCGGTGGTTCACCGACACCGCACACCGGTATGGGGCGAGGATACACGGCCTCGGCTACACAAAGATTGACGGCCTGGAGCGCACAGGCTTCGACTCCGTTGACTCCACGGCGTGGCTATACGGCAATCGTGGCGGGTTCGTGTATGAGTTTAGCGGCAGGATACTCGTCAAGCACAAGGCTCCGCCCGGGAAGCGGCTGGTCGCACGCGAGGCCGCTCGGCACAACTTCCGAGAGTGGGTCAGGTTTGCGGAATATTTGGAGGAATGGTGACCGGCGCATCGAAAAAGCAGCTCGTGCTTCTCGCCTGCATGGCGGTTAGCGCGGGGTGCATCATCGTGTCAAACATCGTTACAAACAAGCAGACGGAGCTTTTCGGGGTCGCGCTCACCTGCGCCACCTTCGTCATACCCTTCACCTACATCGCATCGGACCTCGTGGCCGAGGTGTGGGGCTTCAGGGTGGCGCGCTTTGTATCGCTTATGACGTTCGCAATCGGCTTCGCGGCTGTTGCAATCTTCTCCGCGACCATCGCGGTTCCCGGCATCCCGTCGTTCACGATGCAATCTGCCTTCGAGCAGCTTCTCGGGGCGGTGCCTAGGACCATGGCCGCGAGCTTCGCGTCATTCATCATCGGATCGATCGCCAACGCCTGGGTCATGCAGCGGATGCACGAGCGCGATGGCGAGCGCAGGCTCGGGCTGAGGTGCGTGCTCTCCACGGTCGTGGGGGAGAGCATCGACATGGGCATCTTTACGGTCGCGGCATTCTGGGGCGTGCTCCCCACGCCCGTGCTCGTCGAGACCTTCGCATCCGGCGTGGTGCTCAAATCCCTTTGGGAGACCATCGTCTACGCGCTCGCCACGCGCCACGTGATCGCAGCGGTGAAGGCGATGCCCGATGAGTGACTACCGCACCCGCGCCGAGGCCATCTGCGCGTCCTTGCCTGAGCCGACCCGCGCCCGCGCGGTGGAGCTGGCGGAGAACGTGCTGTGGATGGAGGGCAAGCTCGCCAACGCCCGCGAGGTCATCGGCAAGTCGAGCGTGGCCATACCCTACGACAACGGCGGCGGGCAGCGCGGAATCCGCAAGAACCCCGCGTTCGACGGATACAACAGCCTGATGAGTTCGTACACGAAGGCCCTGAAGCAGCTCTGCGAGATGCTGGGCGTGCAGGAGGTGGAGAGCGGTGACGACGACCTCGACGCCATCCTCGCCGGCACCGCCAAGACGCGGGCGTCAAGAGCCGATTAGGTTCGCGCAGCCGCCCGCCGTGTCAAACCGCTTCGAGGAGTGCCGCGCCCTCATGGAGGCGGGCGGCTTCCGCTTCCTCGACTGGCAGAAGATAGTGGTCGGCTCGTGGCTGGGCGTGGACGCCTACGGCAGGTGGGCGGCGAAGTCGTGCGGCGAGCACGTGCCGCGACAGAACGGCAAGACGCTCGGCACCACCGAGCCGCGCATGAACTGGGGCGCCTTCGCGCTCAACGAGCTGGTGCTCTACACGAGCCATCTCCAGAAGACCTCGACCGAGACGTTCGAGGATATGGCCAACTTCTTCGACCAGAAGAAGTTCCACAAGTACCTGAAGGCGATCCGGACCGCGCTCGGGCGCGAATCAATAGAATTCAAGGCTGGTGGGCGCATCAAGTTCCTCGCCCGCACGCGCAACGGCGGGCGAGGCCAGCACTGCGACCTGCTCGTCTTCGACGAGGACCAGGAGCTGACCGACGAGCAGCAGGCATCCTTCATGCCGTGCCTGTCGGCATCGAGCAATCCGCAGATTCTCTACACCGGCACGCCGCCCGACGAGAGCGCCCCCGGCATGGTGGCGCGCCGCATCCGAGACCGCGCTCTGTCCGGCGCCGAGGGCATCGCGTACGCGGAGTGGTCGGTCCCCGAGGTCGGCGACATCAACGACCGCGACCGATGGTACGAGACGAACCCGTCGCTGGGCGTCCTGATACTTGAGTCCACCATCGAGGCGGAGGCCCTGGACATGGCCCCCGACAAGTTCGCCCGCGAGCGCCTGGGGTGGTGGAGCCCGACCGAGAGCGCCGTCGAGCACGTCATCGACGCCGAGGCGTGGGCGCTCTGCGAGACCGACGAGCCGCCCGAGCCGCGCGTCACGTGCGCGGGCGTCAAGTTTGGCCCCGACCGAGCGACGCTGGCCTACTGCCTGCGCCCCGCCGAGGGGGCGAGCTACGTGGAGTGGGTGGACACCCGCCCGCTCTCCGAGGGCGTGGGCTGGGTGGCTGCGTGGCTGGACGCCCGCCGCGACAAGGTGGCCACGGTGGCCATCGACGGCGGCAGCACTGCCGCGCTCACGACGAGGCTCGCCGACATGGGCTTCTCCAAGCGCGCCGTCGTCACGGCGGGGCCGCGCGACATGGCCAAGGCCGTGTCGATGCTCACCAACGCCGTGGCCGAGCACGATTTGAGCCATTACGGACAGGACGAGCTGACCGCCTCCGCCACCCTCACCGCCAAGCGCCGCATCGGCAGCGACGGCGTGGGCTTCGAGGACGCGGGCGGCGCCGATTCAACACTCATTGAGGCCTGCGCGCTCGCGCTGTGGCAGGCGAAGACGACGAAGAGAAGACCCGGACGCAAGGCGGTGGTGTACTGATGGGACGTGGCGGAGCGACTTCGCAGAAGCGCGAGCTGTTCGAGGACTACGAGGGCTTCGTGGAGAAGTTCAAGCCCAAGAAGACCACCGATGACTGCTACACGCCGCCGGAGGTCTACGAGGTCATCAAGGACTGGGCGTGCGCCGAGTACGGCATCGACCCCGCGAAGGTCGTGCGACCGTTCTATCCCGGTGGGGACTACGAGAGCTTTGATTACTCCGACGGCGTGGTAGTGCTCGACAACCCGCCATTCTCGATGCTTACCAAGATTTGCGAGTTTTACCTTTCGCGCGGTGTCTCGTTCTTCCTGTTCGCGCCGTCGTTGACGCTTCTTTCCGGCTCGAAGACATGTATGCGCATGTGCCACATCCTGTGCGACGCCTGCATCGAGTACGAGAACGGAGCGGTGGTGCGCACCGGCTTCGTCACGAGCTACGACGAGGGCATCATTGCCCGCACCGCGCCCGAGCTGGGCAAGGCCATCAACGCCAAGGTGGACGAGCTGCACCGGCGCGACCACGTGGAGCTGCCCAAGTACGAGTACCCAGATTACGTGGTCACCGCCGCCATGATGCAGCGGTGGAGCAAGTATGGCATCGAATTCATGGTGCGGCGCGAGGACTGCGCGCACATCGGAAAGCTCGACGCTCAGAAGGAGCGCGGAAAGACGATTTTCGGCAGCGGTCTCTTGCTGTCCGAGCGAGCCGCAGCTGAGCGAGCGCGCGCCCATGTGTGGGAGCTGAGCGACCGAGAGCTGGCCATCGTCTCGATGCTTGGGGGTGACAGCCGATGGAGCAGCCGAACACCTGGCATCGCGGCGCGCCGACGTCGCACCGCCTGAAGCACGACAGCCGCGCGATCGTGTCGGCTCTGACGCTCAGCGGGGACGAGTACGGCATCGCCGACGAGGTTGACGAGCTGCTCGGCATCTGGGCCGGCCACCTCGGCAAGAACCAGCTCCGCCGCCGCTACTACGACGGCGAGAACGTCCTTAAGGACCTCGGCATCTCCATCCCGCCCTCGCTGCGCAGCATCGAGACCGTGGTCGGCTGGCCCAAGAAGGCCGTCTCCGCGATGGCCTCGCGCAGCCGATTCGACGGCTTCACGGTGGGCGACGAGGAGCTTTCAGCGCAGGTCGACCAGCTCGTGCGCCGATGCAACCTCAAGCGCAAGTACAAGCAGGCGTGCGAGAGCGAGCTGATAGCCGGCTGCGACTTCGTGACCCTCTCCAAGGGCGCGGCGGGCGAGCCGCCTGTCATCGTCGTGACGCACAGCGCCGAGGACGGCGCGGCCAAATGGTCGGAGCGGCTCGGGCGCATATCGTCCGGCCTCGTCATCATGCACTACGACGATTCCGGCGCGCCCGACGAGCTGGCGCTCTACACCGACGAGGCAACCTACCACGTGGACGGGCGAAACGGGCTCTCCGTCGAGCGCATGCCGCACCGAATGGGCCGCCCGCTCATGGAGGCCATGGCCTACAACCCGACCGAGAGCCAGCCTCTCGGCCAGTCTCGCATCACCCGCGCCGTGCGGTCCATCACGGACAGCGGCGTGCGCGAGGCGCTGCGCACCGAGATCAGCGCCGAGTTCTTCACCAGCCCCCAGAAGTACCTGCTCGGCGTCGGCGACGACCCTTTCGGGAATCGCACGCGCTGGGAGGCGTACATCGGCAACATCTTCACCGTCTCCCAGACCGAGGACGGCTCGACGCCGACCTTCGGGCAGCTCTCGCAGGGCTCCATGCAGCCGCACACAGACTACATGCGGGCGCTGGCAGCGCGCTTCAGCGGCGAGACGAACGTCCCGGTGAGCCAACTCGGCGTCATCCACGACAACCCGTCGAGCGCCGAGGCCATCACGCAGGCGAACGAGCCGCTCATCATGGAGGTCACCGACCTCAACGAAGGCAACGGAGAGGCGCTGGTGTCCGTCGCGAAGATGGCGCTCGCCATCTACAACGACACGACGCTCGACACGTACGACGAGCTGGCCATAGCCGCGAACTTTAAGAACCCGCTCATGCCGTCCATCGCCTCCCAGGCCGACGCCATGGTCAAGATCGCCGGAGTGGTGCCGGAATTCGCCGCCACGGAGGTCTTCTGGGAGCAGTTGGGCTTCGGCGAAGACATGCGCCAGAAGGTCGTGCAGCAAATGGAGGCCAACGCCAACAGCGCAGCGCTCAGGGCGATCATGGGAGGTAGCGCGTAATGGCGACCATCCCGCGCGAAGCTCTCGATTACGTGACGCGCGAGATCAACGGCGTTTCCGAGCAGGCGCAGCAGCAGGTGATGCTCGTCTTGGAGCAGATCGACTGGTCGGACATCACAGCCGCGCGCGAGATCGTCGTGCAGGCGGTGCAGATGGCGCTTTCGAACGCCACGACGCTCGCGGCGCAGGCGTCCGCCGACTTCTATGACGCGAGTAGAACGCTCTGCATCGGCGAGCCGATGGACGCCGTTGCCATAAGCGGCTACGAACCTGAAAAGACAGATCGCGCGATCAGATCGTTCGTGCGCTTCGTCGAGCGCGGCGAAGTGGAGAAGTTCAACGATCAAGTGCTTCAGCGGATGGATTACGAGGTGAAGCGTTCGGCCGGCAACTCCATGTTCCGCAACGGAGCGAACGACACGCGCCACCCGAAGTTCGCGCGCGTTCCGCAAGGCTCCGAAACGTGCGACTTCTGCCTGATGCTCGCGAGCCGTGGCTTCGTCTACAGCTCGAAGATGAGCGCGGGCGGCGTGAAACTCGACCACTATCACAGCGGATGCTTTTGCCGCGTGGTGGCTGGGTGGGACGGCGACGACGTGGAGGGCTACGACACCGACGAGATATACGACCGTTGGCAATCGAGCATCGACGCCATCGCGACCGAGCGCGCAGAGAAGCGCGGAACGACGGTCGAAGAAGAACGATCGAAGATCATGCTCGGTTACGCGAACAGCGCGAAGAACGCGAAGAAGCTCGCGAAAGCAGGGGCTTCTAAAGCCTAACCTAGCCGAATCAAGCCCCGCACGGGGCTTTTTTCATGCCCGCTTCGGCGGGCTTTTTCTTTGCCCCGCACGGGGCGCAACCGATTCCCGCACGGGAGAAAGGGGCCTGCTATGGCAGACGAGAAGCCGACCGAGGATCAGGCTGCACAGCCCGATACCGACTGGAAGGCCGAATTCGAGCGCGTCACCGCCGAGTTGGAGGAAGCGCGCAAGCAGTCGCGCAAGTGGGAGGACCGCTCGAAGTCGAACGCCGACAAGGCGAAGCGCTACGACGAGCTTGCCGCCCAATCCATGACCGACGCCGAGCGCATCGACGCGGAGACGAAGCGCGCCGACGAGGCCGAGCGAAGGCTCGCCGAGTACGAGGCCGAGGCGCAGCGGGCGAAGGACGCCGCCGAGGTGTCCGAGAAGTACGGCATCCCCGCGTCGCTCCTCACCGAGGCCGAGCGCAAGGCGATGGAGCTTCAGGCGCAGGCCATAAAGGCGTTCGCCGAAGGCCAGCCGTCCGCCCAGGTGTTCAAGGCCGACGGCGCGAAGCCGGGCGGGTCGCCGAGCACGCCGCAGCAGGCGTTCCACGAGTTCCTCCAGGAAATCCAGAGATAGGAGCAACCTATGGCACTTTCCACCACGAAAATCGACGTCAACCGAGGCACCACGGGAGTTGCGCTTCCCTCCGTGCTCGTCGATACCGTCATCCAGGGCGTTCGCGAAGGCTCCGCAGTCATGCAGCTCGCCAACCGCCTCGTCATCCCGGGATCGGGCATCACCATGAACGTGATCACGGGCGACCCCGAGCCGGCATGGACGGTCGAATCCACCGAGAAAACGGTCAGCGAGCCGACGTTCGCCAACAAGGTCATGCAGCCCTACAAGCTCGCCGTGATCGTCCCGTTCAGCGACCAGTTCCGCCGCGACGAGGCCGCGCTCTACGACGCCATCGTTTCCCGCGTGCCCGACGCCCTCGCCAAGAAGTTCGACGAGACGGTTTTCTTCGGCACCGCTCCCGGCACGAACTTCGACACGCTTGCGAGCGCAGACGCGATCGACCTCCAGGCCGACCCGTACGGCGCGCTCGTCGAGGGCATCAACTCCATCGCCGTAGCGGGCGGCAACGCGGACGGCATCGTGCTCTCGCCGCAGGCGAACGGCATCATCATGTCCGCGCGCCACGACAGCGGAGCGGGCGATCCGGTCTTCCCGAACTACGCGGCCAACTCCCCGCTGTTCGGCATCCCAACGCTGACGCGCCATGCCGCGTACAAGGCGGGCTCCTCGGCTGCGAACACCGTCGGCTTCATCGGCGACTGGTCGAAGACCTACTACGGAATCGTCCAGGACATCACGATCAAGTACTCCGAACAGGCGTCGCTCAACGACGGCACGAACACCATCCACCTTTGGCAGCGCAACATGTTCGCGCTCCTCTGCGAGATGGAGGTCGGCTTCGTCGTCGGCGACGAGGACTGCTTCGCGCGCTTCACGGACACCTATCCGGCGGCATAAGGAGGGGCACATGGTTCGGATGGCGGCGCCCTTCACGGGCGCGGTGCACGACGTCGCCCCGTCAAAGGTGGCGGCGCGCATCGTCCAGGGCTACACGCTGCTCGACGAGGGATTCCGGCCGGAGCCCGAGGAAGAGCCCGAGACGCAGGCGGACGAGGCCGAAGAGCGGGACGAGCCCGAGACGCAGGCGGACGCGCCGAACGCCGAATCGACCATTGCCGAGATCAGGCTGTGGGCGAAGGGGCGCGGCATCGAGCTGCCGAAGAAGGGCAACAAGGCGCAGCTGCTCGAAGCGATAGCGGGGGCGTCGTGACGCCCTTCGCGACCGTCGCCGACTACGAGGCGCGCTACGGCGAGGTCGCGGACGAGGGCAGGCTGGAGACGGCCCTGTCCGACGCGTCGCTCTTCGTGGCCGCAGAGATGGCGCGGGCGGGCGTGGCGGTAGACCCGGACGACGAGGCGCAGGCGGCGGCGCTCACGTACGTCACGTGCCTCGTCGTCCACCGCACGCAGTCTGCCGACGCCTACGCGGGATTCTCCAGCGTCTCGCAGGGCGCGGACGGCTACTCGGCGTCCGCCTCTATCTACAACCCGGGCGGGGGCTTCAGGCTCTACGCGGAGGAGCGCCGCATGCTCGGCATCGGCGGCTCGCGCATCGGATCGGTCGCCCCGCTGGTCGACGGCTGGTACGGCTCGAACGCCGGTGGTGCTTCGTGATCGCGACGTTGCCGGACTTCGGCCTCATAGCGTACGAGACGGTCACGGTGCTCACACCGACAACGACCTACGACGAGCACATGGAGGCTTCCGTCGCGTGGTCGGAGGCGCAGGTGCCGGGGGTGGCGGTCGCGCCGGGGGCGACCTCCGACGTGACGGACTCGACGCGGCCGGACGGCACGCGCGTCGCCCTGACCCTCGGATTCCCGAAGACCTTCACGGCGTCCCTCCGGGGGTGCCGCGTCTCCGTGCGCGGCAAGAAGTACGCAGTGATAGGCGATCCGCAGCCGCTAACGGCAGAAAACGTCCCGGGGTCGCTGAACCGCACGGTCGAAGTGGAGGCCGTCGATGGCTAAGGGGATCAAGGTCGTCCCAAACAGGGCAGGCTACCGCGCCCTCCTGGCGTCCGCCGACGTGCAGGGCGACGCGAGGGACAGGGCGCGCGCCATAGCTGACCGCGCGAACTCGCTGCTCGACCCTGACGAGGGCTATCGCCTCAACGACTTCGAGGTGAAGGAGTTCGAGGGACGCATGACGACCGGCTACGTGGTCAGGACGAAGACCGACCACGCCCGAGCATCACAGGCGAAGAACAACACGCTTCTGAAAAGCCTCGACGCGGGGAGGTACTGATGGACATCGAGCGAGCGGCGGTCGACTGCATCAACGCCTCGGACGTCGGGGCGAAGGCGTACTACGACGTCCCTGCCGACCGGCCAAAGGCGTTCGTGGTGATCGAGCGCACCGGAGGGTCGAGGGGCGAGGCGGGGACCTCCCGCCCGACCATCGACGCGCAATGCTGGGCGCAGACCAGAAGGGAAGCCGCGACGCTCGCCGAGGCCGTCTCCGACGCGCTGGAGGTCGGACTCCCGGCAATGTCCGAAGACGTCGCGAGCGCCCGCGTCTCGTCGGAGTTCCGCGACTACGACCTCGAATCGGGGACGCCCAGATACCACATCGTCGTCGAGATGACGGCGAACAGATAGCCCCGGGAGGGGCTTTATTCTCAAAGGAGGCACGATGCCGACCACGCAGAACAACACCAAGAACGTGAGCTACGGCAAATTCAAGGCCGGGGCGTACTTCTTCATCGCCCCGTACGGCACGGCGCTGCCGACCGACAACACGACCGAGCTCAATGCTGCGTTCTTGAACATGGGATTCATGGGCGACGGCGGTTTCACGTTCTCGAACTCTTCGAGCACGAACACCGGCTACGACGCCAACGGGGACGCCATCGCCACCAGCGCGGGCGAGATCGAGAAGACGATGAACTGCATCTTCCGAGAGATCAAGGAGGCGACCATGGCCGTCGTGTACGGCCAGGCCAACGCCACCGACGCGACCGGGACGCTCACCGTCTATGACAAGGGGCCGAACTCCGAGGTCTACTCCGCAGTCATCGAGATACTGCTCGCCGACGGCAGGAAAGACCGCAAGGTCGTCCCGCAGTGCGTTCCGAACCAGCTAGGCGACGAGACGGTGAACTATTCCGAGCTTGTCGGCAAGGACGTCACGTTCTCCGTGCTGCTCGACGGCACCCTGGGTGCGTACTACGTCGATTACATCGACAGCACCGAGACGAAGGCGGAATAGTGGCGGCGCGCAAGCCGAAAGGCAAGGCCGTCGAGGTTGACGGCATCTCGGTGGATGTGACGATCGACCCGGCTGACGACTACGAACTCGCTGCGTGCTCTGCCGTCATATCAGACCCGGACGCGACAGCCGCCGAGAAGACGCGCGCCATCGTCCGCCAGCACGAGCTCGTGCTCGGCGACAGCCGCAAGAAGGTCATGGACGAGCTGAGAAAGCGCAATGGCGGCAAGCTCCCCGGCTCCGCCGTGAGCGAGTTCTGCAACCGCGTCATCGCCCAGGCGGGCGAGGCAAAAAACTGATCAGGCTCGGCCACGCAATGGGCGCTCACGAGGCCGAGCTCCGCGCCGACATGCAGCGCTACTACGGCATATGCCTCGACGACGTGGGCGAGGCGTGCAGCTGGCGGCACGCCGCCGCGCTGTGCGCGTGCCTCCCTTCTGAATCGGCCCTGCGCAGGGCGGAGGGCGACGGGTGGAGCGAGGCCGAGAGGCTCGTCGCGCGAGCGATCCAGGGCATCGACACGGTGTGGTGGCAGCGGACGCGCGACGGCCAGAGAAGCGGCTCCGAGGGGCCGCGGATGGTGCCATCGCCCCGCGAGCGCGCCGAGCGCGCGGCCGCGCCGTTCGAGTACAGCGCATGGGACCGCGACGACATAGCCGAGCGCCTCGGCATCCCGGAAGACAGGAGGTGAGACGTGTCCATAGAGCTTGCCACCGCCTACGTGACGCTGATCCCGTCCCTTAAAGACGCCAAGAGCCGAATCGAATCGGAGCTCGGCGGCTTGGACACGGAATCGGCAAGCCGGAAGGTCGGAAGAGGCTTCGGCGACGGAATCGGCCGCCATCTTGACACGTCTGCGATATCGGCAAAGCTGTCGAGCCTGTCGTCGTCCCTGATCGGCATCGGCGCTGGGATGACCGCCGGGATAACGACGCCGGTCGTCGCCGCGACGGGCGCGGTCGGGAAGTTCGCCATCGAGACGGCGGCGGCGGCGGAGACGACCGAGATCAGCTTCACAACGATGCTCGGCTCGGCCGAGGCTGCAGAGCAGATGATGGGCGAGCTCTCCGACTTCGCCGCCAAGACGCCCTTCGAGCTGTCGGGGCTCCAGACCGCCACGAGGCAGCTTCTTGCATACGGCTACACCTCCGATGAAGTCATCCCGATGCTCACCGCCGTCGGCGACGCGACTTCTGCACTCGGCACCGGCCAGCAGGGCATCGAGAGCGTCACGCGCGCCCTCGGCCAGATGCAGACGCGCGGCAAGGTGTCCGCCGAGGAGATGCTCCAGCTTACCGAGGCCGGAGTCCCCGCGTGGGAGTACCTCGCCCGCGCCATCGGCACCGACACGGCGGGGGCCATGGAGGCCGTCTCGCGCGGCGCCGTGGACGCACAGACGGGCATCGACGCGCTCACATCGGGCATGGAGCAGGACTTCGGCGGCATGATGGAGCAGCAGTCGCAGACCGTCGCCGGCCTGTTCTCCAATCTGTCGGACGCCATAGAGCGGCCGCTCATGGAGCTTCGCGACACGGAGGCGTACGACCGCTTCGCCGAGGCCGTGTCCGGCGTCGTCGATTCCGCCGGGCCTTTCGTCGAATCTCTGCTGCCGCACATGGAGAACGGGCTCGACGTCGTGTCCGACGTGCTCGGCAAGGCGACCGACGCCATGGACGGCTTCGCGGAGATGGGGTTCGAAGGGCAGGAGTCCATCATCAAGACGGTCGCCGCCGCCGCCGGGGCAGGCCCAGCCCTCACCGTGCTCGGGGGCGGCCTAAAGGTCGCGTCCGTGGCGATGGGCGGCATCGGAAAGGCCTCAGGGGCGGCGAAGTCGGCGTTCAAGAAGCTCGCCGACGCTGCTGATACCATACATCCCGCCACCGAGAAGGCATCGAAGGGAATAAAGGCGCTCAACGGCGTGTGCAAGGCGACCGCCATAGGCCTCGTGGTCGGGCTCGTCGCCGACCTCGTGGGGCAGTTCACAGCCGCGCAGCAGAAGGCTTCGCTCATGGCTGATGCCACCATGGATGCGAGCGATATCGTAGCCGAGGCGTCCGGGAAGCTCTCCGACGCGAAGGTCGACGTCGACGGCTACGCTCAGTCGCTCGCCGACCTGAACCGCGACGCGTCGGAGGGGCTCGGCGAGCTCGGCACGCAGTCGGCGATGCTCGACGGCTACATCGGGACGATAGAGCGGCTCGCGGGCCAGGCGGACCTGACGACGACCGAGCAGGCGGAGCTGACCGCCGCCGTAGAAGGCTACAACGACATCACCGGCGACACCGTCGGCATAGTCGACGCCGCGAACGGCAAGCTGTCGGAATCGACCGACGATATCAGGGACAATGCCGACGCGTGGATGGAAAACGCCAAGGCTCAGGCCCTCCAGGAGTACGCGGCGGACTACTACGCGCAGATGATCGAGGGGGCGCGAGACCTCTCCGACGCCCAGGCGAAGCTCGCCGAGGCCGACGAGGGGTGGGGCATATGGCTCGGCGACTTCCCGATCATCGCGGACGACGCGTCCGTCAAATACCACGAGCTCCAGGGAGACGTCGAAGACCTGACGGAGCTCCAGGAGGCGAACGCCGAGAGTTACGAGACGATGGCCAGCGCCGCCGAGATAGCGATGGCCGACATAGACTCCTCGATCAAGGACGTCGTGCAGTCCCTCCCCCTCGAGATGCAGGGATTCGGCCTGAACGTCGCGGGAGGGCTGACGGCGGGCATACAGGCGGGGAACATCGACGTCTCGACGGCGTCCCAGTTCATGACGGGCATAGTCAGCGGCATCGTGGCGCAGCTCCCGCCGAGCCTGCAGCTGTCCGGCGCGGCCGCCGCCCAGTCCCTGGCGTCCGGCGTGTCGAGCGGTGAGCTGACCGTGGCCGAGGCGACGCAGATCCTCAACGCCGTCGTCAGCGGCACGGTCGACCAGCTCCCGGCGGAGCTGCAGCCCGCAGGCTTCGAGGCCGCGTCGGCCTTCGGCATGGGGCTCGGGACCGCGACGGACGACGTCGCCGAGAGCGCGTCGGAGATAGCCGCGGCGGCGGAGGGCATGGACGACGTGGGGGACATGGAGACCTCCGGCTACCACCTCGTGTCGAACTTCGCGGCAGGCATCGAGGGTGCGAGAGGCCTGGTGAGCAGCGCGGCCGACGCGATCACGTCCGCGCTGTCCTCGATCCAGTTCTCCGTCCCGAAGACCGGCCCCTTCTCCGGGGCGGCGAAGGGCGGCTACACCTTCGGCCTGCACCTCGGCCAGAACTTCGCCGAAGGCATGATCGCGGGCTCGTCCTACGTGGCCGAGGCAGCCGACAAGATGGCGCTCGCGGCCATCCCCGGGACGGGGGCGGGCGGGTTCTCGTCTGGCCAGATGTCGCGCACCGACGCCATCCTAGTCGAGCTGCTCGATTCGCTGCCCAGGATGATCCGCGACAACTCGCCGTCTTTCATGACGGTCAACGGGCGCGAGTTCGCCCGCGCGGTTCGGGAGGTGGTCCCGGCATGATAACCGGCCTCAGGTACGTCAACTCGAAGGGCGACGCGTTCGATTTCGACGCGGCAGGCGTGCATCCCGTACCGGACACTGTGTGGGACTGGGAGGCGTCCGTCTTGGAGCTCAACGGCGAGACTGCGGCGTACACGCGCTCGGCGCGCACCGTATCGGTTCCGGTGACGCTCACGTTCCAGGCGCCGCCGTACCAGGCGATGGACGCGCTCTACGACGTCGCGGCATACGATTTGGCGAACGACGCGACCGGGCAGCTCGTCATGGGCGACTGGTCGATGCCGGCCGCCTTGGTCAAGTCCGAGAAGGCGCGCTGGTGGCGCTCCGAAGGGCCGGTGGCGCTGACGCTCTCTTTCAGAAGCCCCCGGCCGTTCTGGACGCGCGAGGCCAAGTCGTCATTCTTCCCCATGGCCGAGGCAGGCAGCGCCCTCGACTACCCCCATGACTTCCCCTTCGACTACGGGGGGCAGGGGCAGGCGGGGTTCGTATCGAACGCGAGCCCCTACCCGGCGGATTTCGTGCTCACGATATACGGCCCCGCTACAAACCCCTACGTGATCATAGGCGGCAATCGCTACGAAGCCTCGGTCGACGTCCCGTCCGGCGGGCTGCTGGTGATCGACAGCGAGGCCGGGACGGTCACGCTGTCGGATTCTCATGGCGCGCAGACGAACGCCTTCGGGGACACGCCTGACTCCGGACGCGGTTCGGGCGACTACATATTCGAGCCGATACCGTCTGGCGACCAGCAGGTGAGCTGGGACGGCACGTTCGGCTTCGACCTTTCGGTCAAGGTCAGGAGGGACGAGCGCGTATGGACCGCCTAGAGCTCGTGTACGCCGACCAGGCCGGCAGGCGGCTCGGCGTCAAGCGGGCGTTCGCCTTCGACCTCGCCTACGGGGCGGACGAGAACGACTTCGAGGTCGAGCTGGCCGAAACGGATTCTTTGTCGCTCCACGGCTACGTCTGGATCGAGGGGACCGAGTGGGGCGGCGTCGTGGACGGCTCCGGCGTGGACGCGACCGGGGATGTCCCGGTGTCGAAATGGACGGGAAGGACGTGGCACGGCATCCTGTCGCACTCGGTCGTCATGCCGGACGGGGATGATGCCTACCGCATGGAGGGCGAGGCCAACCAGGCGATAGGCGCATTGATAGAGCGCCAGGGGCTCTCCGGAGTCTTCACGGCGTCGCAGGCCAAATCCGGCATGACGCTCGGCTACGACGTGGCGCGCTACGCCGACGCCTACACGGCGCTCAAAGACTCCCTGGCGTCGGTCGGCGCGCGCCTGGAGGTCGAGCGGCGCGGCGGGTCGGTCGAGCTGTCCGCCGTCCCCGCTCTTTCCGCGAGCGAGACCGGGCGCGGCTCGCTCGGCTTCTCGGCATCCCTCGACACGCGGCCGGTGAACCACCTTGTGTGCGCCGGGGAAGGCCAGGAGGGCGAGCGCACGCTCGTCGACCTCTACGCCGACGAGGCCGGGAACGTATCGCAGACGCAGAGCCTTTTCGGGATAGACGAGGTGGCCGAGCTCTACGGCTTCACGACCGCCGACCGGGAGAGACTTATCGAGGACGGCACCAAGAGGCTCGAAGAGTACCAGGAGGCCGCAGCTTCGGCATCGCTCAACGCGCCGAAGTGGCAGGACCTGCACATAGGGGACTCGGTAGGATTCCTGGTGCCGGAGACGGGGTTCGGGCTCACCGCGCCCGTGACCAAGATCGTCGCGTCCGTCTCCTCGACGGGCGTGCCGACCGTGAGCTACACGCTGGGCGACGTGCGCCCGATAGGAGGTTGACTGATGGCGAAGATATCAGGCTACACGCTCTACACGTGCGACCGTGACAGGAGGCACACGGCATTCGCCCGAGACGACGAGCCGGAGGCCGATGGCTGGTACGAGGTCAGGCGGACCGACCGGAACGGCCAGTCGGTGACGCGTCTTTCGTGCAACAAGTGCTTCTCCGACTACCAGAAGCTTGTCGAGGCGCAAGACAAGGAGTTCGCCGAGTTCATGGGAGGTTCCGATGTCTGACAACATCCTCGTGACCGGCAGGTGGGGCGAGACGCACGTGACGAGCGCCCAGGCCGGGAACTTCAACTCGGGGATCGTGGGGGATGGATGCTACGTCATGTCCGGCCTCGACGCGACCATGGCGAACGCGAACACCTGCCATATCTCCCCGGGGTTCGGCTCGTTCAATGGGCGCGACTTCGAGGTCCCCGCCGGGGGGATCGACCTCACGATAGACAACGGCACGCAGGCGCAGTACCGAAACGACCTGGTGGTCGTGAGGTACGCGCTCGAGCCCTCGTCCCAGACCGAGAGCGCCGAGCTCGTCGTGGTCAAGGGGGCGCCTGCCGCGTCCAAACCCGCAGACCCCGCCATCAACGAGGGCTCCATCCTCGACGGCGACAGCCCGGTAGACATGCCGCTGTGGAGGATACCGCTCGACGGCATCACGGTCGGCGACCCGGTGCGGCTCTTCCAGACGGTCACGCCCTTGGCAGACGCGCAGCCCGAGACGGGCGAGGACGGCGACTGGAAAATCCGCAAGTGGCCAGACGGCTCGTGCGTGATGGAGGCCGCAACGAAGCTCGTCATCGAGAATCAGACCGCATGGGGCGGCGGGTACTTTTCGGAATGCTCCAACGTGATCCTCCCTCCCGGCTTCGCGTCGGTCGATGGCGCCCTGTTCCAGTCTTCGGCCTCCAAGATGTGGATGCAGTGCGGCATCAAGTCGATTTCCACCGCCGCCGTGAAGCCCTACATCGCCACGCTGGGCGCCATCGACATAGGAGACACCGTGGACGCCTACGCGCGCGTGTTCGGGAGCTGGAAGTGATCACGCCCTAGACGGCCCACGATGCCGTGGCGTTGAGCACGCTCCCCGCCGAGGTGCCGCGCACCTGCACCTGCCCGCCTCGGAGTCACCGACGGTCGAGGCGTCGCTCGCCGCGAATCGGTACGGCTTCGCGACGCCGACCGCCGTGACGGCCTCCCAGATGGGCGTCGGATGCGTCTTCAACGGCGTCGTATCGAGTCAGATAACGTTCTACCTCTCTGCGAGAGGGCGGTGGAAGTGACGGGTTCGGAAGGATGCCGAAGGAGGTGACGCGATGGACGGATTGGCCGTGCAGGTCGCCGGATGGGCGGCCACGAGCGTCATAGGCGCGCTCGTCGGCGCCGTCGTGGCGAGCTGCAAGCGCAGGAGCGCCAAGGGCGACGCCATGGAGCAGGGCATGCGGGCGCTCATGCGCCAGGAGCTGATCACGCTGCACAAGGACTACGTGGTCGACCTCGGCTACTGCCCCGTGATGATCAAGGAGCATGCGGGGCAGGTGTACAGGGCGTACCACGCCCTGGGCGGCAACGGCACCGGCACGCAGCTGTACGAGGAGATACTCGACTGCCACGTGGAGGACACGAAGATCGGAGGAACGGAATGAAAGAGGGATGGAGCATCGACAGGGCAATGGCGGCCGTGCGCCTCGCCTGCCAGCTCGCCGCCACAATCGCGGCGGGCTTCGGGCTGGCGCTCGACGCGGACTCGCTTGCCACGGTGGCGCTGTGCGTCGTGGCGGCGGCGACGGGCGTGTGGAGCTGGTGGAAGAACAACAACGTGACCAAGGCCGCGCAGGACGCGCAGCGCGTCCTGGACGGCATCAAAGGGAAGGGGACGAGATGAGCGGGGAGATCCCGGAGGGCGCGGGGCTGCCCGACCCCAGAAACAGCATCGAGACGGAGGACGTTGCGGAAGTGGAGGTGATCGACCATGGGGACGCCGAATGACGTGCTGCGCATCGCTGCCGGAGAGATAGGGTACTATGCTCCGGACGACCCGCAGCCGGGAAGCAAGTACGGACGATGGATGGCCGACGTGACGGGCGAATCCTGGCTTGCAGGCCCGTCCACCGAGGTGTGGTGGTGCATGATCTTCGTGTCGTGGGTGTTCGCCCAGGCGGGAGTCGACTTCCCGGGCGCGCCGTCCTACAACACGGACTCGACGCTCGCGGCGGCCCGCAGGGTAGGGCGCGTCACCGACGCGGGACACGCAGGCCCCGGCGACATCGTGGTCTTCGACTGGGACTTTTCAAGCGCCGCCACCGACCACGTGGGGATAGTCGAGCGCAACTGCGGCACGTACCTCCAGACCATCGAGGGCAACACCTCGGGTTCTGCCAACGGCAAGCAGTCGAACGGCAACGGCGTGTGGAGGCGCACGCGCGACTACTCGGTGGTGGCGGGCGTGGTGTCCCCGTACTGGGACGGCCCGTCCTCTGCCGCCCCCGTGCACGCGTCCCTCGCCGTGGACGGATGGTGGGGGCCTGCCACGGTGAGGGCCTTGCAGGCTGCTCTCGGCACCGACCAGGACGGCGTGGTGTCCAACCAGGACAGCCGCGACATGTCGGCAATCGGCGGAGTGCCCTCCACCGCCTGGCAGGTGGGCCGGGGCGGCTCCGACGTGATCGCCGCGCTCCAGTCCAAGGTGGGCGTGGAGGCAGACCGCTACTTCGGGCCGAACACGTGCCGCGCCTTGCAGCGTTACCTCGGCACCGAGCAGGACGGCGTGCTGTCCCGCCCGTCAGCGTGCGTGCGGGAAATGCAGCGGAGGCTCAACGACGGCACGCTGTAGCCGTGCTATAATGGCTCTGCACCGAAAAGGTGCTGGCTCCGCGCATAAGCCCCTCCCCTTCTGGGGAGGGGCTCTTTTTTTGTGCCTGGAACTTTTTCGAAACTCGCTATCTACCTGCGGAAATATGAACGATGAATGCTTGTGTTAGGTTACCTAACATGATATAATGAGCATGTCAGATAAAGCAGAGGGCTTTTGAAGACACCGAAGCTAAGGAGCAGATCATGAAGGTAAAAGACTTCGCGAAGATGCAGATGCGGTTCATCGACGAACCTCTCAAGTTCACCGTGCACGTGGCCGACGACGAGTACCCGCTCACCATACACAACTACGACGAGATCGGCGAGTACGAGTTCGACTGGTGGGAGGTGGCGGACGGAAGGATGCATCTCTACTGCGCGTAGGGACGGAAGGGGAAGCGCCCCGCTCCGGCGGGGCAACCGAAAGGAGAGAACAATGGCAACGATCATCAACTCGCTCGGAAACGAGATCGACTTCGAGGCGGCGACCAACATCATGGATCGCGACATCTGCGAGGAACTGCACGCGAAGATGGCCCCGTGCGAAGACCAGGAGTTCTGGGACGCCTACTGCAAGGCGCACGAGGCGAAGTACGGAGAGGAGTTCGCCCCTGATTGCGGAAAAGCGTGGTAGCGATGTTCAAAGGACGCGGCAAGGCAGACCTTCGGGCGCGCCGCGAGATGCTGGGGCTTACGCAGGGCGACGTCGCGGACATGCTGGGCGTGACCGTGATGAGCGTCAACCGCTGGGAGCGCCCCGGCAAGAACGACGCGCCGCCCGAGGCCTGGGAGCTGATCGAGGGATACGAGCGCCGCATGGCGGACTCGGTGGACGCGTGCGCCTCCATCGCGGAGGACGCAGCCGCAAAGGCGGGCAAGCCGCCGAAGGCCGTCCAGATCACCGTCTTCCGCTCCCAGGAGGACTACGACCGATGGGGGCGCGACGACGGAATCTTCCGGTTCGCCAACGCCTGCGCCTTCGAGGCGGCGCGGACGCTCGCGTCGGAGGGCTTCGACGTGGAGTTCGTCTATCCGGGGGACAGCATCGTCCCGACCGCGAAGCACGGGAGGCTCCGCCATGGAGAATGACAGGCTCGTCGACGCGTCTGAGGCGGTCGCAGGGGCGGCGTCGCTGCTCGAGGCGTGCGCCATGTTTCGATGTAGATATTGTACACAAAAAAATAAGCGAACACAAAAAAATATCGTGTATTACGTTGACATGCATAAAAAAATAGGTACACTAATGCCTAAAGACCCAGAAAAGGAGGTGATGGGAGATGAGCTTCGACAAGGAGGCGTTCGCGACGCGGCTTCGCGTCCGGCGCGCAGAGCTGGACATGACGCAGGCCGAGCTGTCCGAGAGGTCGGGCGTGAACATCGCCACGATCAACAGCTACGAGAACGGCGGGTACACGCCTGGCGCCGACAAGCTGTGCGCGCTGGCCGAGGCGCTCGGATGCACGCCGAACGACCTTTTCGGCGTGGATGCCGGTTAGGGGGGCGGAATGGAGAAGAACCGCAGCCCGTCGTGGACGGGCTACACGGAATGGCTCAACCCGCCGCGCGTCGCCGCCGAGCTGTCAGTGAGCTACGGCACCGTGCTCGCGTGGACGAAGCGCGCAGACGACCCGCTGCCGATGTGGTTCCCGCCGGGCAACAGAAAGCAGGGGCGCGTGAGGCGCGACGAGCTGAACGCTTGGATCGAGAGGAACTGGGAGAAAAGGGAAGGAAGATGACGCAAAAAGAAAAGCGCGCCAGGGCTGCAACCGACGGCGCGCACGTGCAGAAGCACGGCAGCATTCTAGCACGGCTCGAGGGAGACATCCACCTCGACCCGAGGGACGAGGCGCGCATCACCGCGCTGTTCGCCGCGATCGGGCTGGCCTTCGTTCTGATCGGGGCGGCGCTGTGAGCGCGTCGCGCGCGGGGCTGTCCGCGCTGGTGGAGGCGAGGCGCGCCTACGACCGCATCCGCACGGGGGAGGTCGGCGTCGAGGAGCCGCGCGAGATCGGTGTCGCGGACGTCCGCACGCTGACGGAGTGCGCGGGGGCGTGCGGCGCGTCCATGGAGCGGCGGGCGGGCCGAGTGGGATTCGAGTTCGGGGGCTACTGGTTCTCCGTGAAGGGGGGCGAGTGACGTGGGCGTTCCCGTGCTGGTGTACGGGCATAGCGGCTCGGGGAAATCGACGAGCCTGCGCAACTTCGCTCCTGACGAGGTTGGCGTCATCAACGTCAGCGGCAAGCCGATGCCCTTCCGCGAGAGGCTGCCGTACGCCGTCAAGAGCGATGCGCGCGAGATCCAGTCGATCATCAAGGGCGGCACGCGCCGCGCGTACGTGATCGACGACGCGCAGTACATCATGAGCTTCGAGGAGATGGACACGCGGCTTACGGGCTACGACAAATGGAACGCCATCGGGTACGGCTTCATCGGCCTGGTGCGCTCCGTCTCCACGCTGCCCGACGACACGATCGTGTATTTCCTGATGCACTCGGAGGTCGGCGACGACGGGCGCCTGAAAGCCAAGACGCTCGGAAAGCTGATCGACAACCACTACACGCTTGAAGGGCTGTTCCCCGTCGTGCTCATGGCGTGCTCGTCAAAGGAGCGCCATTGGCTCGCCACCGCGAACGACGGCTCCACGACGGTCAAGGCGCCCATGGGCATGTTCGAACAGGACGAGATCGATAACGATCTGAAAGCGGTCGACGCGGCGATTCGATCGTACTGGGCGCTCGCGCCGCTCGCGGATGAAAAGGAGGACGGCGATGGAAACCATGACGCTTAACGACTTCCGCAAGTTCACGCGCAGCGTGAAGGGCGACACGAGGCTGCTCGTGCGGATGCCGGACGGCAAGAGCGCGGAGGTGGCCGACGCGTACGTGGAGCGGCGAGCGGAAGGCTCCACAGTCTACGTGGAGACGGTGCCGGCTGGCGAGGTGATGCGCTGATGCTCAGCAGCCAGACTTCGCGCGTGTACTGCGACGACTACGACCTGCAGGGCGTGCTCAACGTGCTGGAGAGGCGCATCGCGGACGCAGACCGCAGCCACGACCAGGCGATGGTCGACATCGGCGCGCACATGGCGATAAGCCTTCTGAAGAACCACAAGCTCGAGACGCAGGCGGACTTCTTCTCCGTCTACGACGAGCTGGTCTGGGAATACGTGTAGAAAGGACTTGACATGCAAAGCAAGACGAACTGGGTGATGGTGGACGAGGCGACGTCCGGCGGCAGCCAGCTGCCCGTCGGGGCGTACGTCGCGAAGATCGCCGACGTGGAGGACCACCCGCGCGACGAGTACCTTCTCGTCACGTGGGACGTGGCGGAAGGAGAGCACGCGGGGCATTACTCTGACGATTACGGAAAGCGCAACCCGTACACCCACCAGTTCCGCCGCTATTACTCCGAGAAGTCCGCGCGCTTCTTTAAATCCTTCCTCGTGCAGCTCGAGCAGAGCAACCGCGGGCGGTTTTCGGTCGAGGAATGGAACGCCCGCCAGGACGAGCGCGAGTTCGTCGGCTTGGAGATCGGCGTGCTCGTGCAGACGCGGCATTACACGAACACAAAGGGTGACGACAAGTCGGTCAACGAGGTGCGCGAGACGTGCGCCGCGCAGGACGTGCGCAACGGCGACTACACCATGCCGGCGCCCATCGACCAGCGCAAGAAGATCGACCCTCGCGAGGACGAGACGAGCAAGGGCGCGTACGCGTATGACGACGTGCCGTTCTAAGCCATGCTTCGGGTCATAGAGGAGGACACGCGCCAGCAGGCTGGTAAGCACGAGGCGAAGCGGGAGTGGTTCGCGGCGCACGGCTTCGAGGTCGTGCGCACGAAGCTCTACGTAGGCGACTACCGCTTCGTCGGCGGCGTGCGCTGTGTGGACACGAAGTGCTCCATCGCCGAGCTTGCGGCGGACATCGACCAGCAGCACGACCGGTTCCGCAGAGAGCTCAAGAACGCGCGCGGGGCTGGCTACGAGCTTACCGTGCTCGTGGAGAACGAGGACGGCGTGCGCGACCTCGACGGCCTCGCCGCGTGGGCTGAGCCCGCCGCGTCGTTCGCGAAGAGGAAGCACGCCAAGCGGCGCATAAGCGGGCTTCGATTAGCGAAGGCGTGCATGACGATGAGCGACCGATACGGCGTCTCTTGGGCGTTCTGCTCGCCGGAGGAGGCGGGCGCGAAGGTGATCGAGATACTGACGGGAGGTGCGGGACATGAGCGTTCTTAGCGACGCGGCGGAATACTACGCGCGCGAGCTGGGGTTCGCCGTGTTCCCGCTGCTCCCGAACTCGAAGCGCCCCGCCGTGGCGAACGGCGTGAAGGACGCAACGACGGACGTTGAGACGATCGCGGCGGGATGGGCGCAGAACCCCTCCATGAACGTGGCGATCGCATGCGGCGAGCCGTCCGGCGGGCTGCTGGTGATCGACGTCGACGTCGACGGAGACACGGGCGAGGACGGCATGGAGTTCCTCGCGAAATGGGAGCGCGAGCACGGCGAGCTGCCCGAGACGGTGAGCGCGATAACGGGGCGCGGCGGCTCGCACCTGTACTACCGCGTGAACGGGCGGATGAAGAACTCCGTCAACCCCGATGTGGGCGTGGATATCCGATGCGACGGCGGGTATGTCATGGCGCCGCCGAGCATCCACCCGAACGGGAACGCCGTCGAGTGGGAGAACGACCCGCACGACTACGAGGTCGCGATGGCGGACGACAACGTGCTCGCGTTCGTGGAGGCGGTGCGCCCGAACGGGTTCGGCAAACGCGGCAGGAAGGTCGACCCGACGAAGGTCGTCAAGAAGGGCGGGCGGAACAACGCGCTGTTCAAGGCGCTCGCGTCGGCTCGGTCGGCGGGATCGGACGACGACGTGATGGAGGCGTTCGCCTACGCGTACAACGCGTCGAAACTAGACCCGCCGCTGCCTCCCGACGAGGTGCGCCGCACGCTCGAAAGCGTGATCGCGTACGAGCCCGGCAACAAGGAGGTGGAGGCGAAGGCCGAGCAGTCGGGCGCGGCGCGAAGCAACGCGGCGTTCAAGCACAACGTCTGCGCACGCCACCTCATGGACGAGCAGGGCGCGTGCTTCGTCGACGGCATGCCAGCCATAAGGTCGGGCGGGGTGTACCGAACCGGCTGGCTCGCGATCGACGACGCGATCATCGACATGTCGGACGACGTGACGCGCCAGAAACAGAACGAGGTGCACCACTACCTTACGGTCAAGGCGCCTCGCGTCGAGCAGTCGAGGCCGACGCTCATAGGCTTCGCGAACGGCGTGCTCGACATCGACACGATGGAGCTTCGCGGATACCGAGACGACGACGTCATCCCGAACGTGATACCGCACGCGTGGAACCCGAGCGCCGAATGCGACGCCGTGGACTGCGTGATCGAGAAACTCGCGTGCGGCGACGTCGGCATGGAGATGAACCTGACCGAAGTCATAGGGCTGTGCATGTACCGAAGCTCGAAGCACTACCCGTTCTCGCCGGTCCTCATGGGCACGGGAAGCAACGGGAAGAGCACGTACATAAGCATGCTGCGCACGGTGATAGGCGCGGAAAACATGAGCGCGCTCCAGCCCAAGGAGATCGGCCAGCGTTTTCAGGCGGCGATGATGCTCGGCAAGCTCGCCAACCTCGGGGACGACATAAGCAACGACTACCTCGACGCGGACAGCTGCGCGGTCATAAAGAAGGTCGCGACCGGCGATCCGCTGTACACGGACGTGAAGGGCGGCGAGGGCTTCACGTTCAGACCGTACGCGACGATGGTGTTCAGCGCGAACAGGTTCCCTCGCCTCGGGGACAGCTCGGACGGCATGATGCGGCGCCTCTTCCCGATGCCGTTCAACGCGCATTTCAGTTCGAGCGACCCGGATTTCGACCCGATGATCGGGGACAGGCTCGAGAGCGAGGACGCCGCCGAGTACATGTGCGTCATAGGAGTGGAGGGACTTCGGCGCGTGATAGCCCAGTCCGCGATGACCCCCAACGCGGAGAGCGTGAGGCTGTCCCGAAAGATCAAGGTGGACAACAACAGCGTGCTCCAGTGGATGGAGGACGAGGGGCTTGGCGCGCCCGACGCGATCGGCAGGACGAAGGACGAGCTGTACTCGAGCTACAAGACGTGGTGCGCGGACAACGGGGCGCAGTACGTCGGCTCGAGAAACTTCGGAGACGCGCTTCGCGACGAGTGGCACGTAGCTCTGTGCCAGATGGATCATCGCGAGTTTTCGGACGGCAGGAAGACGGTGAGGGTTTATGGGTTTGAGAAATAGTTCGCTGTTTTGTGCCAGATGTGCCGCGTTTGCGCCAGTGAGTTTCGGCTGGTCGGAACACGTTTGGCACGGTTGCACAAAACTGGAGGGGCTTCTAACTGAAATAAAAGAAATAAAAGAAAAATATATATATACGGGTATACGCGCGCGCGTGTGCCGTGCCAACGCGGAGACTGCCGAGGCGATGCCGCTATGAGCGCGACGCAGACGCTGTGCGACGTCCTCTCCTACCTCTCCTCCGACACCGGATGCCCGTACTCCGACGAGGCGTGCAGGGCGTGCCCGCTGCCGCCCGCCATGGAGCCGTCGGACGGCTCGTGCCAGGAGGCCTTCGCGCGGCTGCTGCGCGCGGCGCGCTCGGAGCCGTGGGAGGGCACGGCGCGCGACTACGGACGGCGCGGCGAGTACTGCTCGCTGTGCGAGTCCGGCCTGCCGGACGGCGCGAGGGAGTGCCCGACGTGCGGGGCCGCGATACGGAGCACGGGGCGCTGAGAGCCGATACAAGGCGCGATACCGATACGAAACGACCAAGGAGGCGTGAAGATGGAAAACAAGGCCGCAGAACGTACGAGAAAGCGCGAGACGGGCGCCCGCGGCGACCGAACGGGCGGCGCCCGATGAGCGGAAGGCACGCCTGCGCCGGCATGCCGCGCGGCATCGCGCTCGTGGAGGGCGCCGGCGGGTGGCACGTCCGCTTCGAGCGGGCGGGCTCGGAGTTGGCGCGCGAGGTCACGCACTGCCCGTGGTGCGGGAGGAGGCTCGGAGCGCCCCGCGAGGGCGCAGACGAGAAGAGGCGGAGGGGCGGCATGCGCCGCGCCAGCCCGGCGTGCTGCGTGGAGTATGGATACGAATGGGACTTCGTGCGCCCGTCGGACCCGAAGTACAGGCCCGACAAGTCGGAGCCGCCCGCGCCCAATGTGCTCGACGCGGACGGGGCGGAGATTCGCGAGAGGCGCGACGTCTGGCGGATCTGCGAGGGAGACGAGCGCGGAGTCCACGCCGAGCGCCTGCGCGTCGAGACAATCTTGCCGGACGGCCTCGTCGAGTGCTCCCCGCACAACGGCGGGACGTGGGTGCATCTTGAGCCGTCCGAGCTGTACGTCAACGAGCCCGTGCCCGCCGCCGACCGCAGGCCGTCCGTCGTTAGTGACGGCTACGTGGTGCGTCGCCTGACCCCGCGAGAGTGCGAGCGACTGATGGGATTCCCGGACGACTGGACCAAGGTACCGTACCGGGGCAAGCCAGCGGAGGAGTGCCCGGACACGCCGAGGTACAAGGCCATCGGCAATTCGATGGCAGTAAATGTGATGCGGTGGTTAGGGGTGAGAATCGATGCGGTCGATGAAGGGGAAAACCCAGATGAAGCCTGTTCAAGGCTACGAGGGCAGATATTCGGTGTCTGATGATGGTAGGGTCTATTTCGTGCGGTGCCGGGACTGCAAGTACGCGATGGAGCACAGAAGCAAGAGCATCCTCGGGACCGAGCTTGTCACGCTCACCTGTTCGGGCCGATTCAGGGGGCATACAGCGAGGGGGCCGATGTCGAGCCCGAAGATTTCTGTGCGTGGGCATCAAGGCGGGATGATGGGCAATGCCGAAAGCTTCGATGATTCTCAGCGACCCCGCCATCCCCAAGCTCGACAAGCTTCCCGAAGGATGGAAGCGCACCGTCGGCGCGCAGACCGCACAGACAGGCTGGTACTGGGCGAACAACGGCAAGTCGCTCTTCGGCGGCGAGCGGAGGAGCGCGCTAATCAAGGAGGAAGCATGCAAGAGCTAAAGTCATGCCCATGCTGCGGGTCAAGCAATGGACTGTACGTGCTCCAAGAGGATGAGTACGGGGAGTGGAGCGTCTTCTGCGACATGTGCAAGACGTCGTTTCACAATGAGAACCATTGCGACACGCGAGAGGACGCCATATCAGCCTGGAACCGACGCGCAGAGCGGACGTGCCGCAATCTCAATCCTCCAAGCTGCCGTGACTTCGAATGCAGCGAATGCGGGGAGTCGAGCGAGTTCACTCCGGGTTTCATGCCGAACTACTGCCCGCACTGCGGGGCGCGCGTCATCGAGGAGGGGGTATGAGCGAGGAGACCATGGAACCCAGGACGTTCGAGGACCTGTGGCTGATGCGCGAGACGTCGAACGAGTGGTTCAACGGACAGCTGAAGTGTGTGGACGTGCGAAAGGGGGCCGACCCCGAGGTCGGGATGGTGGACAGCGTGAGCTGGCACGTCGCCCCGACCTCAGACCGCGTGAGGGTGGTCATGAACACGCACGTGATCTGCGAGGTTCGATCAGGGGGGCGCTCGTTGTCCTGCCGGATCGAGAGCAAGACCGTGGACGAGTACCGCTCCATGGAGGCGTTCCGCGACAGCAAGTGGTGGGACCTGACCATGGAGAAGTTCGCCGGAGGAGACGCCGACGCGTCGTGGCTGCGCACGGTCGAGCTGGACGGCGAGGAGGCGGAGGCCGACCCCACGTGGATCGGCTACGGCCCCAGCGCCCGGGTGGAGATGGGGGTGGGCAGCCAGTACCGCGACTGGCTGGGCAACGTCCGGCAGGACAAGGGCCATGACACCCTGTCGATCCGCGTGGAGCGCATGTCCGGCGAGATGTGGCTGCGGTGCGGGGACCACGAGGTCGAGGGAACGGTGGGGGAAATCGAGGAGGCCATGACGCTTATGGAACGTCTGAGTGATATCGGCGTAGAGGTCGGTGACGAGGCGATAGCGGTGCCGTTGCCCAAGAGCGAGAGCGAGGTGGACGAATGAGTGATTGGATAAGCGTCGAGGACAAATTGCCCGATGTTGGACAGAGGGTGCTCGTGGTGGCGTACGGTTGGGATGACTGCGACAACATGTATCTTGGCCGGCTCGACCCAGGCTGGCTGAAAGCAGACCCGGATGGCAAAAGAAATTTCTGGGGAGTTCTCGTCGCACCGAGCGATTGGAGGCTCAGCGGCTGGTCGTACTTACGTGACCCGGACGTTCGCTATTGGACGCCGCTTCCGAAGGCACCGACAAAGGAGGAGTCATGACAACCGTCGAAGAGCGCAGGGAAGTGGCGCGGAGGCTGCGGGAGCTTGACTACAGCGACCTGCAAGAGAGCCTGATTTGCGCGTATCTGGACGCTCTTGGCATCAAGGGATACGAGGACTGGATTGGCATCGCACATCGCCTCGCCGACCTCATAGAGCCGAGCGAACCGAAGGTCAGGTGCGTGGCAGAGGTCAAGGTCGACGGCGAGCGGCTTGAGCAGCTGGCGTATGACGCTGCGGTGGAGCTGACCGGCATCGACTGCGACGCGCTGTCGGCACTGGCGGACGAGATGGAGGAATTCGGAAACCTACCGGCCAAGCATCCGGGTGTCCGCGTTCTGCATAACGAGGACTTCAGCAGGGAGCTAGGGTACGCCCGCCGCATCCGCGAGGCGTGCGGGGAGGTGCCCGATGCCGGTGCGCAGGGTTAGGGGCGGCTACCGCTGCGGGAGGCGGGGCAGGGTGTACCGCTCCCGGGTGGGGGTGAGAGGCAGGGGCGCGCGATCCGCGCCGCCCAGGCCAGGAGGAAGAGGAGGAAGAAGTGAGCGTGAAACTGTTGCCGTGTCCCTTCTGCGGGGGCGAGGCCAAGTTCGTGAAGACTAGTGACGAGATCGTGCCCGGGAGGGCTGAGCTGGTCGCGTGGAACGTGAAGTGCTCGCGTTGCTTCGCGTCACCGCTGCCCAACAACTACGAGGGCTCCAAGGAGGCCGTCGCCAAGAGGTGGAACCGACGAGCGGAGCGCACGTGCCGCGTCGAGGACGTCTGGACCATGTACCACGTCTGCTCGGAGTGCGACGGTGCAATCGACCGCGACGACGCGTACTGCAAGCACTGCGGGGCGAAGGTGGTGGGCGAGTGAGCGCCCCGGAGATGTGGCCCGCCCAGAGAGAGGCGGTGAGCTTCTGCCTGGAGCGCCCGCGTACGTCTGGTACATCGACAACGAGGGGCGCGAGGTGAAGCGCCCCTACGAGGGATAGGAGAGAAGATCATGCTGTCAGAGGAAGAGAAGAACGCCAGCGGATGCCTGGTCATCGTCGGTCTGGTTCTCGTCTCCTTTGCCGTTGGTTATCGACATGCGATTATGGCATAATTGCGATAAAAAAAGCCGCAATTCGACAGGGGGGCTTATGCACGACATCGAGGTCATGCGCTACTGCGTTTACGACTGGCTGCGATACATAGCGTCCATAGGGGACAGCCTGCGGGCGATAGAGGCAGACATCGCGATGCAGCAGGCGAGGCTCACGCTCATGGGCTACGACCCGTCGAGCACGCGTTCGGGCGGATGCTCCAAGGACAGGATGCCAGACGGCGTGGCGAAGCTCATGGAGCTGCGCGACAGGTGGAGCGACGAGTACGCCGCCATGGCCGACGATCTGGAAGAGGCGAAGCGCATATGCTCGCCAGCCCACATGGCCAGGTGGTGCGTGTGGCTCCACCGCGTGGAGCGCATGACGTGGGCTGCGGTTGGCGGGAAGGTCGGCTACAGCGAACAGTCGGCAAGGCGGATAGCCGAGCAGGGCTTGCGCGAGATATATTACGCGATGCCAGAGGAGTGGAGGCGCGCGATACCGAACGCCGCCCCAAGATGAGCGTTTTTGAGCGCCTTTTACCGCTAATATGGTAAGAGGTCGAAATCACGGAGAGCCGCCTGCGGGCGGCTTTTCTTTTGCCAGAAAGGCGGTGCGCCATGGTAAGCAGGTCGTACATCCTTACGTCCGCCGTCAGAGCCTACCGCCGATGGGGCAACGCCGTCAGCATGGCGTTCCTCAGGGCGCTCGGCTGTCCCGTCGGCGTGCCGGTCGGCACGTGGGAGGCCGAGCCGGTGCGCGACCCGGACATGGAGTGGTGCTTCGCCAACCACGGCTCGCCCATGGACGGCAGGCGATGACCAACAGGGGAGCCGCCAACCCGCGCTACGCGAACGGCGCGAGGAGGCGGGCGCTCGCCGCGAGGGTAAAGGCCATGGGCATGCCTTGCTGGATATGCGGGCTTCCCATCGACCCCATGCGCAAGGCAGGCGACCCGTTGAGCTTCGAGCTCGACGAGCTGGTGCCGGTGAGCAAGGGCGGCTCGCCTGTTGACCCAGGCAATGTGGCCCCAAGTCATAGGTGCTGCAATGCATGGCGGGGCAACAAGTCGATTGATCGCGTAGCTTCCATCCGCGCCGAGGTGCGCGCCCGCTTCGGGCCGTGGCCGTCGGCGCTTGCATTCTGCGAGGGCGCGAGAGCCGTTCTTAGGACAGGAAAGACTCGTTCTGGGCACACACCCGTGAGACATCCAAAACGGGCCTCTGGCGCGCTCTGATTGGCTCACAAGATAGGTGACAACGGGTAGCTCCCGTTTCATAAGACGCATGGACCCCGTCACTCTTCGCACCGGTGGCGGGGCCCGTCTTTTCTTGGTGCGAGGAACCCGGGTGCGAATTGCATAGTGTCGAGATCAGGCGCGAGGCCGTGCGCCTCGTGCGATCCGGAATGTCCGACTATCAGGTGGCCGATATGCTTGGAGTGCATCACGGCACGATCGGAAAATGGGCGAGGAGTGCCGGAATCGTGCGCGGAAAGGGCGGAGGGTGCGTCGCACGCAACAACGCGGCGAGATCATCCAAGGCCGCGCCTAAGCGCATGGCACGTGTGCGCGACGCGATAGGCGGCCGCTTCGAGGTCGTGCGCGAGACGCGCAAGGACTGGTTTCTGCTCCGCTGCCGAGAGTGCGGTCACGAGTTCGAGAGGTTCGTGGACCTGCACTATCCGACCACGTGCCCGGAGTGCCAGAGGCGCGAGTCAGAACGAAGGTTGGCCGAGCGAGAGGCCGAGCGCCTTGAGCGCGATAGGAAGCGCGCGCTCATGCAGAGGCTTGTGAATATCCTCGCTTACGAGCATGTCTGCCCCGAGTGCGGTGCTAGGTTCAGAAGCTCTAACCCGTCACAGCTCTACTGTTCCGAGAGCTGTAGGAAGAGGGCAAGGTGGAAGCGCAGGGAAAAGTCTCTTGGTAGCCATGGCTCTCATGTGAAGAGGGCGTAGAGATACGGCGTTGAATACGACAGGTCGATAACCCTCAATAAGCTCATCAAACGAGACGGGATGACCTGCTACATATGCGGCAAGACATGCACCAAGGATGATAAGCGATGGGGAACGTTTGGTCCGGACTACCCGACGATTGATCACGTGATTCCGCTTTGCAAAGGCGGGACGCATACATGGGACAACGTGAGGATTGCGTGCGGCGAGTGCAACGACGCTAAAGGAGGGAGTCTTCCGTGACCCCCACGCCCCCGCCCCGGGGGTGGTGCCCAAAGGCGCG